>Ga0065720_1020281_pt1 | contig 15552 bp, 13 predicted proteins | sample Thericmetagenome_FD_59107 | JGI IMG/M metagenome (GOLD analysis project Ga0065720, IMG submission 59107) | Thermophilic microbial communities from the Joint Bioenergy Institute, California, USA of rice/straw/compost enrichment - eDNA_2 v2... | ecosystem: Engineered > Solid waste > Grass >... | reverse complement strand
GGGAAGGAGATGGAAGGAATGCAAGATATGCAAGATGAATGGATGCGGGCAAAGAAAGGCAAGCAAACATGCTCCTCCTCCGACCGATGCAAGCTTCAAGCTTCTCTGGTGACGAATGAATTGATCGAGAAGGGAATGCTGATCGGTCAGTGTGAGTTGTAGAGATTCCTCGTGTCGTACTGTGCAAATGTACTGCTACGTTCCTACTAGTACGGCCAACAGCAAAGCCAGACACGTTAACACCTAAAGGTGCAGATCGAATCCAGGGCTGCATTGACATGGCTGCAGTGGAAGAAAATTGGAGATTAGGTAAGTATTCGACGCTGTCCTCCGTCTTATTATCCTTTTTGGGAGAGAGCTGTTCTCAAACAGTTGACTGAGGAGGGGCTTGTCCGTGGATCATCTTGACCGGCTGTATACAAGTAACTTCTGTTGGATCTCTGGCGGGGTTGATGGTACCATCCTGGAATCGATGCTTTAAAGAGTGATGAAAACGGCAATTGACTTTCGAAACTTGAGATGCTCACTCAAGGCGAGTAGATAACATGCTATAAGGCTGTTATAGTCTCTCCGGATGAAACACAGCCAAAAAATGGGCTCTCGATATAACCTCAACGTCTCGCCGAACCCACGAGCGCATACGTCATACGGACCCACTTCTTACCTTGGTGGTCTTGGTGCTCAGACCAACTTGGGGCTAGCCCGTCCAGTGATAGAAACACCGAGAAAGAAGGAACCAAATGGCACTTTTTTTTCTTTTTTCTTTTTTCTTTTTTTGCTTGGCCCAGCCTACCAACTTGCCGACACAGCCGAAGCCTGGGACCCGATGGTCTTAGCTCTTTCTGCATGGATCACCTGCTCTGCGGAAGCAGAAAAGGTAGGGCTGTCCTTCGAAAGATTCTAGAAAAGGATACAGGACCCTCATACATTGTGACGCTCCTTCCAGTTTACCTTCTTTGCAGGTGAATGATGAGAGTACGCGACATGCTGTGCGACCATGCTGGTTGGTGGAAATTCTTCCAGGGTTCAACATGCATCATGTAGCTGGACAAATGAGTGAGAACCTGCTCTGGAATGAGCCCGAGGAGTGTTTCCAGAGATCAGCGAAATTTTGTTGTTTTTCTGTTCCGCCTACAGTTCCATAGATTGGTGACTGAACTGTCCTTGGTTACAATCTTTCACATGACCGGTATCTCCCATGTTACAACAGTATTCCGGCCGAGCAAATGGCAACATGGTGCTCCCTACTTGCATGGTGGTTTTACTTTTCACCAGTGAATTTGCTGCTGCCGTTTGTGAACTCTAGTCAGGCCATTTCTGCAAAGTGAAACGCCGGCCGGCGGAGCACCGAGCCCATGTTGACGATCCCCCTCGCAGCGCGACCCAGGTCAACACTTTTGATGGAAGGTATGAATGCCCCGTTTCTGCACTTGAAGTGATGTGCAGCATTAGAGCGTACAGCCAAGCAGTTTGAACTGCGGGGAACTTTACGGTCCTTGTTTGAACCACAAGTAGTAGAGAAGGTGCTGAGAATTGTGGTGCCTGCAAAGCAGGTCACTATAAGCTGCTCGTACTTGGTGATGACGCTTTGCTCACAGTTAGAGCTGGAGCTCGCTGTACCGTGTTTCTGCCGCTCTAGCAGTACCTACGTTGGCACGTATAACCTTGCTAGCAGAGAAATTTTATATGACGGAGTACGCGCGGAAGCATCCAACTATGAAGACGACGGAATAGACTCGATGAAAACATTAATTTCTGCACTATGCACAAAGCGGCACTAGCCATCTGTGCTCCATCCCAGCAGCCTTTCCGAGAGGACCTATAGCCCAGGCTTGCATTATTGAGATATATCCGCAGGCCACATACATATACTAATGGGAGGGTTTATACACTATGCAAGCAAACGAAATGGAGACTCGTGACCGGCCTCTGCTTGCCGGATTGAGCTCATTGCAGAGAAGGTCGGGTCTGCCGGCGGGGGACTATGCAACCTAATACGTCGCTTTTCACTCCCGTTGCAGAAGAACGTACATCTTGCTGTGGTCCTGCAGCTGCTGAAGGAGGTAGCGTTGAACCGAAGACCCAAGTAAGACCTAAGTAATGCAAAAAAAAAAAAAAATTTCCTCTGTCTCTGTTCATAGACGATGTGCCTACCGATAAAGATGGCACGGTGTTCTCAGCATACGGCAGCGTTTCTAGGCTTGCACAACTTTGATGTAGCACTTAACACGTATTATAACCTTACAGTGTCGTGGTAGTGTACTTGCCTAGTGTGCCAGCTTTGGTAGCAATCGGTCTGAGGTTGCACTCGGCCCCAGATGTACGTTCTCCTTGACGTCGGCATTCTTCCGGGCATGCTCTTCGACGGTGGTCCAAGAGCACTGTTTTCTCCTATTCTGCAAGTGTCGGCCCATACCAAAGTAATTTACCAGGGTGACGCTGCAAGTGAGCAATTGTCATCATGGGAGAAAGCTGAAAGCCAGGAACAAGAGAAGTTTGTGTCTCGTCGCCTTTTAGACAGCTTGCAAAAAATTTGCCCGATGGAGGCCCCTTGATCATGCGTTTTGTGTCTAGTCAGGACGAGAGATCTTCGCAACGCCTCGCGACGTGCAATCGTAGGTGCACACATCAGTGTCTGGATGTTTGGTACAGGAGAGCATGCAGCTGTGACCTGCAGAACATCCGACATTGACCTGCTGCACTGCACGCAACGGCCCCTCCCGCCTTCTTGCCGTGTGGCCGGGGGTACTGTCCAGCGATGATTATGGTAGCATACATCTGCTGTGCCCCGCTCCCTGCGGTCCGGCATCATTCCGTCTTGCCCCGGCTCTGCCTGATAAGGTCGCACATTGTTGCGCGCTGTCAACTCCCCAGCTTGCGTTTGAGGTCAAGAAAGATGTAAAAAGGCTCAATTGAAAGCCTCCCAGCTGTTTGTTGACCGCAGACTCCGAGTTTGAGTTGATATCACGAGAGAGGGTGAAAGAGCGGGGGGAGCCAAATAGACTCTGAAAGCTTTTTCTGTCCGGCTCCGACCAAAACTGTTGTATGGATCTACGAACGCAGGCCGGCTTGCTTAAGGCAGTATCCAGGCGGGTAGCGAGAATGAATGCGAAGAAGACTGTTGATTGGATGCTTCAATCGAGGAAACCTTTAGGGCGATTGACGTGATAATAGAAGAATTGATGCTGTGCGGCCAATGCTGTGTGGCCAGGCCACAGCTTCGAGGTGACGGGATTCGCCCTGCGGAAAACGAGATTCTGCACCGACCAAAGTCCGTGAGGACCTAGGTAGTGTATGTGCCGTGTTATCCGGGATCGGTCGCATCACTGGCTGAGCTGCGGTTGCTGGAACCAATGACAGAGGAGGTGAGATGTCGTGGCCATCTTGCTCAACCCGCCGGCGAGAGAAGGACGAACACAAACGTCATCGAGCGGGCCAACGCGCTTGATCCCTGGAAACTTGTCAAGATATGAAACAACATGGGGCCAGGATCACGGCGGTTACCTAGCATGCATCGCTTGTCGATTCGCTGTGTAGTGGAGATCCGGATCACCGGGCAATTGGTCGCTTCTGGGCTTGCTCCGACAGCGGGGCCTGCCGGTGCTCCCACGACTTTTATCTTTGAACGGAGCGCCAGTGATCAAGCCCAAATGAGGCTTTTTTTATGATGATCATCTGCCCTGTTCGTGACTCAACGGCGGATCTGCCCAAACAGCGTATTACGCACGGATTCTTACTCTGTGTTTCAGGAACCGGGAGAAAGAAACACGTGCAGAATCGGGTGCAAAAACCATTTAGGTAGCCAACGCGACTTGCACATGGTAGTGATTTGCGTGGGGGACACAAGACTGCCCAACACGGTAACAATCCCACTGGCTGTGTCCTATGACGGCATCAGGGTGCTCGGGTTGCTCAAAATAGACCTGCCGAAGGCGCATCATATCTGGGGCAGGCTTGAATGCCGGCCGTTGGTTGGCACGTTTTTAGTGGAGGTCAACCGGATCTCACCCCCCTGGCTCTTGCAAGTACTAACCGACGTTATCGCTCGTCCTCGGATAACGTCAATAAGTTGCAAGATGCAACCAAAAACGCCGAGGATCTTGTCCTCGTGATGCAGCTTGGGCGTCTGGACGGGAAGACTGGATGCCGTGGGTGCAGACGCCAATCAGGAGGCTCAAATCATGTCTGGTTGCCTGACCCAGGGAAGAGATGCGGTTGCGCAGCTTCTGATTGCTTGCCAGAGAGTAACGGTCGAAGTGCTATCTCTTTGTCCTCCGCAAGGTCGGTCCAGTAGTTGATTGTTGCAGTAGTGTACTTGTGGTTCATAGATATATGGCGATACGTTGTATGTAAAATTCGGCTGTCCCCGTCACCACACTACTGTGGTCAATGCAGGATGCGGAGATCTTGATCAGAGGAGGTTAAATGTGTTGTGCTCGGCAGTGCGCGATTCGCCCTTCCCTGCGCCAAAAACACTATTGTTGTGAAGCTGAAGTGTTCTGCGCTGCGTTCTTGCAGGAGCAGGCTGGCGATTGGGCAGCTTGGCAGCGAATTTGGGGCTGAGACTTTTGTGGAAATCGAGGAGATTTTGTGCGACCTTGCGTATGGGCGTGTGCCTGGCAAAGAACAATCCTTTCCCAGATCCACGGAATCCAGCTGGTGTTTTGGGCTTGTGGTGGCTGCGGCCGGAAAAGTCGGTGAATGGTGGAGAGACGAGCTCCCTGGAGCTGAGGAGACAAGGAAATAGCGCGATCTACCTGCTTGCTGGCTGCTGGACGATGACAGAACGCCGTTTCTTTCGGCGGACTTGGAGTCTGCCAGCCAATGGAAGCTTGCCACTGTCGCTCAATAAGGCACGTGTTTCACTTTCGTCAATTTTGTTTGCTGCATCTTCCTTTGTCCGACAATGGGTTGGACTCGAGCTTCGAGTTTGCAGGACCGGAAATGATGTATGTCGGTCGAAAACGTAACATGCCAGCGACGAAAGCGGTGCAGCCATGTCTTACGATACATGTATCAATACATACAATACGGTAAGTTTCAGGAAAAGTATAAAATACAGACTTTCCGAAGCTGGCAATCGGCAAGCGGCTCTTAGCTACCTGCCTGGCAAGCTCACCATGAAAAGGTCCGCAAAGCTTAATGTGGCAGGAACGCGAGTTGCCGGGTTACTGGACCACCACGTATGTAAGTAGACCTCGTTGCGATATTGGTAAAAATTTGGAGAACTATAGCAGAGGAAACTGCCGAAGACGGAGCCAGTAGTCTGGTTCCTGTGATCTGGCTTCGACCAATGCACTGCTGGAAGCTCCCCGTCCTTGCATCTCTGCTGGTAGGATGGGTTATCGATTTTGTCAACAGAGGCCTGGTTCTCAAGAGCAGAACTCTTCCTTTGCCGCCGGAACAAGCGGCTGGCACAGCACCTCTAATAACGGGTCTCTTCATCGAAGTGGAATGGAATGCAGGAGGGGGAGGGGCTGATGAGAGTGGGCTGGGCAGCACGGGCAACATACCCGGAGGGCACGCAAGGGCATTGTTGGTGGGGAGTTTGTTGAAGATTGGGGGGAAAAGGCTGCATTTCGATACCACCCAACAGTTTGGGTGTGCGCTTCGATTGTCAATCCCCCGTGTCCGGCGAGGACATCCGTGGCAGAGACTGTAACGGCAAGTTTTGACCCCGCAACATAGACATGCCGCAAGAAGAAATGCAAGAAGAAATGGGAGAGTGGGCGAAGGACCTTTTGAGATTGGCCGGTAGTTGCCGCCACAGTGAAGCAAGCATCGGGCAATCTCCATAGCGGGACCGGGAAAGCAAGTCGAGCATCGCTTATGAGAATGTTTTGTGGTTGGGGGTTGTGCTTACTTCAGATTCTTGGGCAAAGCTCATGTTCGCGTCAATGGCTCGCGCTTAGAGGCTTCAAGCCGGGGTGGGATGCATTGATCGAATCAAGGCGCCAGCTTCTTCCATTTCCTCCTGCTTGCCAGGAAACTTGGCTCGAAACGAAGGTACGTAGGAATACATCGAATAGGCAGAGTTACGAAAGTGTCTGAGAAAGGTGTTGCGCAGAGAAAGAGAGAAGGGGTGTGTGAGAGAGAGAGAGACTTTGGAAACGTTATCACTTATCAGGGTATCAGCGAGGGGCTTAGCGAGAGGACTCAGTAGAGATGCGAAACGAAGACACCCATGCGGGTTGACGCGGGCAATCCAGTGCTAGCAGCTTTGATCAGATCGACCGACCCACAAGAGCTTTCATCCATCTTCGTTTGACAGCAGCAAAAGGTGCTTTTGGCCTGCTCTTCAGCCATTTCGTGCCATCCCCCCACTGACAAGAGAAGATCAACGAACAAGCAAGAAAAGAAGAGTGGAGATGGTTGGAAGCTCATCGAGAAGATGGGTTAGTCAAGGTAATCCATACACTACCTTGCGTGAAAGTTCGCAATGGGTCGCGTAGTCTGCAATTCCGGAATCTGTAGCACTTGCATACAACAACAGATTCTGTGCTCTTACTGAACTGCATCCAACGCCCGCTGTCGCGCGTTAGGACTTAGGGCGATCTCCTGGCCGCTTCACCCCGCAAAAGCGAGCTGAGCCGACTTGGGGCGATCAAGGCGAGGAGTGCAGCGGAAATTGGGGAAGAGAACCAAGTATGGGTACCTCTCAGCCTTACCATACCCCGCGCGATGCTATGGTGATCTTGTACATCGACTTCGTCTCCATACCATAACCCACCAGCGGGCATGGTCCTGTGTCTTGAAAATTTTGCTTTTTGGGGACCGGACCCGGCCTGGGAACGGGGCTTCAGCGAAATGCCGTTTCCCCGTGGCTCTTGTAGTCAACCTCAAGCGATCCGTTGCCATGTGCCGAGAGAACGGACATAGAACCTTTGCTGCGCCAGCCGTGTAATACAACGACCATTTTGGCGAATCTTTTTCCATGTACAGAACACAAACTCTGAACCGCAACAACTGATTGGGTGTGGCGTTATCGCCTGCCCCGATCTGCTGCTCTGTCCTTTGCTGCCCGAGAGCAGCTCCACTGGTCCAACAGAAGAGCCGATGGGAAGGTGCGGTGTGCTAGGTGCCCGCGCTCATATCAGAGAGAGAGGCAGGCGCTTTCACCACCAAGGGCAGGAACCCGAAGGAGCAGTTACCTTTAGGTAGTGATGCCACCCGCGTCTACCCACAGAGGGCCCTGCCCAACGTGGGTTGACGAGAGAGACGTACAGACCATGATGGGTCCATATTTGGTCAGAGCAGTTTCAGCTCCCAAAAAGAGAAGCCTGGGCGGAGCAGAGTGATGATGACAGGCGGTGATGACGATGATAGCGTCATGCTGTGCCTGGACGGTGTGAGCTGAGCAGCGAGGATGTGCGACGTCCGCGACATCCATGGAAACACTGAAGGCAGGCTGCAGAGCGGTCGCCCGTCGCCTTCCGGGGCCAGGTAGGTTCATGGAAAACAATCGAGTATCTGTAGATGCAGTGTAGAAAAGAAGCTTGACATCCATCCCTTGAATTTTCCTCTTGCCAAGGAAAAAGACGGTGTCTTGGCACGGCCTGTGTGGGAGTGTGGGCGTGTGGGCGTGAGTGGACATGTTGGTAGTGGAGGGTGGACCCGTTTAGCGCTTACACCCCCATGCCCAGCAAACCAAAAGGGCGTCTTGTGAGCAGCTCCACATCTGCTAGCCCATGTGCCTGCTCTGTATGTATGGTAATTGTACGGTGTATTCCGTAGTCGGAAACCGTATTGACCGCCATCCACAGTGTACAATACGAAAACCATACATATGACATAATTTTCGCAAATTTGTGCCTGGCCCTGGATGATTGTGCTCCCCTTCCCCAGACCGGGTTCTTTGCTCTGTCGCGAACTGTGTCTGCCAGCGTCTTGAACGTTCCAGTCGGTCACTCAAGTTTAGAGGAGCAAACCGCCCTTGTCCCGGCAATGCCTCCTGCAGTGCTTTCACCGTCCAACAAGGTCTTGCACACAATTAATTTCCGTGGACTGCGCTCAGGAACATAGCAAGAGGCAAGATTGCTTGCAAGCAAAGAGACACACGGGCCTGCCCGCCGCCTGCCTGCCCTGACCTCCACGCAGACCGCCCTCCACAAAGCACACAACTTAAGTGATCATCATCCTGGCAATTTCACCTCGGTGGACACATGAGTCACAGACTGTAGATGCAGTCAAGACACGTTCGATATCAAGCTTCACCTGTTCTTCTCTTGGACGAGACTGTGACCCCGGGATCCTACACGACACGCTGCAACAGCGTGCTAGGCACCTCGGCGCCGACATAGTTGACATCACACTTCCTTAATTGCAGCAACTGCCACAAGCTGCATTGGCCATTCATCATTGATCTCGACGCCAGCTACTGATTCGCCCAGGTTCTGTGAACCTGCAGCGGCACTTCGGCGTTTTCTTCACCCGGTCTTTTACGGCACTCCCAGCTCTGTTGTTCCTTTATTCCAGGCAAGAAGAGTGCTGGAGTCACTAGGTATCTCGTTGGTCCTGCCGCCGGCAAGTGATCTCTACAGTTCAAGGCAGGCTGCGCCAGCCTTGAACGACCTGAGCTGCAGACGACACTGCACATCGCCACACCCTTACCCCTGGCACAAGGCTATTCTTCTCTTAGACTCTCGCCGTTATTGTCTCAGGAAAGATTCAAGCAGCACAAGAAGCGAGGACCGACTGGACAGCATCATTCCCACACGTTCATCTCCATTCTCTATTATCCAATCCTGCGACAACAAACAGCACGGCAACGGCAACGGCAGCGTTACCCTGAACCTTTCAGTGATACTGACACTGTTTGGCTCCCGCCTTACCTTGCCGCTCTGCCGCACTGTCCCGTTCCCTGCAAGCAGTGTGCGGTGTCCCAGTCGAGGGTAACTCCAAACGTGGCCGCCTGGGTGGTCCCCAGTCCAGGACCCCGGACACGGAGACACGGCCATCCATACGGCAACGGCATTGGCCGGCGACCGCCGGTACCCAACCCACAAGACCCCCTGCCCGGCCGGTTCCAAGACCGCACCTCGGAGCCCGCCCAACGATAGTAACGACATCCCGCTGTTGCCCCTGTTTCTTCCCCTCCCACGCTCGCAGCCTGCAGCATATTTCGCACGGAACATTGAGCCAAACGACGAAACGCCATCGCTGAGATCGAAACCTCGAAGCTCTTATCGGCTGCATTCTAGCTTCCTTTTGTCCTGCCGGCCGTACACCGTCTGATCAGGATCTTGGAATCGAACGGTTTTCCCGTTTCCGATTCTCTTGTCGGTTTCCTCTTTTCCCGTTTCGGGTGTGCCACTGGTTGCTGCGCACCCTGGTCTTGTTTCTTTGTTTTCTGTGGATCGGCAAGGCCTCGCAAACTCGCAGGGCTTGCAGGACTCTCCCAGTGTCCTCGGCGCCTTGATCGCACACCCTGTCCTCCACGCCCCTCCACCCATCCCCAAACCAGCACCCTAGAAGGTACCCTAATCAGTCACTTGCATACGGTCTGCCACATCATCATCCTGCCGTGGGCGACACGGGCAACCACATTCAGCAAGTCTCAGCATTGGCTGCTCCCGAGTCGTCGGCGCTGTCGCACACACTTACATACATTACCTACATACGCACGTCCACAAACGCCCGCTTACCACTTACATGCTGGTACCTGACCTTGGTCTCGTACCTGTACCCGCGCTTACAACACCCTAAGACAACCTCACTGCACGAACACGACACACGACACTGGTCAGCGATTTTGACATGCGCCTCGCAGCTTGTTGTCTGCTGTCTAACTGATTGACTGTCTCCCCGTCTGTCTGTCGGTTGCTGATCGCCCTTCAACCTGGTGGTGGCCACACACATCAGTTGACCCGCATTTTCAAAGACGCAACGACTGACCGACTCGTCAAGCTCGCACAATAATACATCCCAGACACACAAAACCTCTGCTTATAAATCCCCCCACATTCCTCGCGACCACATTACATTGGATCTTGAAGCCCTCAAACCAGTGCCCGAAAAATGAGGCGAAAAGGGCTTGGTCCTATATAGTCTCTCTTATACTTCCTTTGTTCTCATTGCAGTCGTGGCTTCGCACTCTTATTGCAGCCCTGACTCGTTTGAGCAGCTGGCCGGCTAAGTCCTCTCACGCGGCTCTTGCATTTCGGGTACACCATTCTCAAAGTTACTCAGCAACATGACAGCTTCTTCGGATCCCTCTACACATAACACGTCCTCCGCGCCCTCAGGCATGGCGCGCGAGACAGGCCAGGGGCGACGCCCTCGCCCTAGTCATGTCAAGACTGACCTTGAACCCCAACCCCAGCTGGCCGGTCTCCCTGCATCAGCGGCCAGCGCTTCATCATCCGTGTCGCCAGCTTCGCAGCATGCATCTCCGACCCAGTCGATAGCAACAATTGGGACCGGTGCAACCGCCGGTAGCTCCGTTCAACCTTCGCCTGCATCTTTAGAGCCGTGCTTTGAGATCGAGATGGAAGAGCTCGATTTCTCCTTTTCGGCATTCCAGCTCCCAGAACCACTCACACGTCAACCCGATGAAAGCGCCTCTCAGCTCTCGCGGAGAACTAGCACGACTTCGCTTGGCCAGGGCAGCCTGAAGACTCCTCCTCCCACCAGCGGGCTGACAACAGAAGGCAACAAAGTCGCCAGCGTTGTCCGCCGCGCCTCCACGGTGGTGAAAAACACTACAACCAAGGCACTCGGCATCCTCAACCGGCGGCCGTCACAGTCTCAACCCCGGAGTCGGGATACCAGCGTGGGGCCCGGCGTCTTGCGCAGGAGGGGAAGTACAAGCAACCCTACCACTCCCCTTGATGCTGCGAGCCCCTTTGATACCGAATCTGAGGATGATGTCCCTGGCAGTACTGGTGACCTGCGATATCGCGACGATGGGAGCATGTCTCTCGAGTTCGGGTTGATCCCGCTGGTCCTTCGCCAGGGTATGCCCATGGAGAAACTGCGCATCAAGCGAGGCAACCTGAAGCCCATCACCCTCTACATCGATCCCGACGCGGCAAAGATCTGGTGGGACCGGCCACATCGTTCACCCAGATTTATCTACATCGATGACATCGCCGAGATCCGCATTGCCGAGGACACTCGCCAGTACCGGCTTGACGCCAACCTCCCCGATTCTTACGAGTCGCGCTGGTTTACGCTGAAGCTCCGACTCCCCGACAAGCAAGGTGATAAATTTGTGCACCTCATTGCACCAACCGAGGCGGCCTGCGAGCAATGGGTTCAGGCGCTTGAGACCATTTCTAAGCACCGTCAAGACTTTGCGGTTAGCCTTATGTCTCTGAACGACAAAGCCGTCCAGGCCTACTGGGAAAAAGAGATGAACCGGACACTAGGCAAGCAGCACGATCAAGATGACGAGCACATAGATTTCGCTGGCGTCGAGCGTGTTTGCCGCAGCCTTCACATCCACATTTCCGGTGAAAAACTACGCAGAATTTTCGACACTGTTGCGGAAATGTCTTCAAGTTGGGACGACCTTCACTCGTGCCGTGGCAGTGATTTCCGTCTGGACTTCAGGGGATTCCAGGAGTTCGTTAAGCTCTTAAAGACTCGGGAGGACATCCGGCGCGTGTTCCAGGAACACACCAAGGACCCAGAGGCTGGTATGACCAAGGCCGAGTTTCTGCGGTTCTTGCGTGAGGTCCAGCGCGAAGATGTTGACGCCGGACTGGCGGACTGGGAGGCTGTCTTCGCGCGCTTCGCTCGACGGGGACGGAGCAAGGACGTGTCAAAGCAGCAGCCGGCAATTGCAGCGGGTATGACGGGCGTGGGTGCTGCTGGGGGGGACATCTGCGTGGCCAGCGACGAGCTGACCATGTCTGAGGCCGCCTTCGCCAGCTTCCTCACGTCCACCTCGAACGAGGTGATCCCAAAGGAGCCTCAGCAGTATGTGCTGGACCGCCCATTCAACGAGTACTACATTTCGAGCTCTCACAACACGTACCTGCTGGGACGGCAAGTCAAGGGGGTCTCTAGCGTTGAGGGTTACATCTCAGCTCTTATGAGGGGCTGCCGCTGCGTCGAAGTGGACTGCTGGGATGGTCCAGCAGGTGAGCCTGTGGTGACGCATGGCCGGTCGATGACCAACTCGATCTCGTTTGAGGTGGTCATACAGACCATCAATAAATACGCGTTCGTCAAGTCGCGGTTCCCTTTGTGGATCTCGCTCGAGGTTCGCTGCGGTGTCACAACGCAGGCCAAGATGGCCGAAATCATGATCCGGATCTTTGGCGAAAAGCTCGTTCGCGCACCCCTGGATCCCACGTCGGATCGCCTTCCGTCTCCGTCGGAGCTGATGGAGCGCATCCTTATTAAGGTCAAGAAGTCGGACGAATCGCTGCGGAATGCTGGAGAGAGGGTTGGCCGCCGGCGCGGAAACAGTATGCCATCTCCCTACACACGGGCAGTCCAGCCTTCGGATGGCACTGGAACCGCCCCTCCTAGCCCCCTCCTGTCGGGGTCGATGTCTGGCACACGGTCGAATCGGGCCATCAACACGATCACCGAAGGGATCGTTCATGAGGCGCATAGCTGCGGTGCTAGTGAGTGCGACAGCGACAGTGATCGAGACTCGGTCAAGAAACCCACCACCAAAATCAACCCCATCCTGGGTGACTTGGGAGTGTACTGCTCGGGTATCCACTTCAATGGCTTTGACAGTCCCGAGGCAAAGACCTTCAATCACATCTTCTCATTCAAGGAGAGCACTTTTGCCGCGAAGAGCCAGCCGAGCTCGGCCAAGCGGGCGTTGTACCGTCACAACATGCGTTACTTGATGCGTGTGTACCCCAATGCGACCCGGCTGAATTCGAGCAACTTCGATCCTCTCGTTTACTGGAAGAGAGGCGTTCAGATGGCTGCGCTCAATTGGCAGACCTTTGACCTCGGTATGCAGATCAACCAGGCCATGTTTGATGGTGGCACAGCTGCCTCGGGTTACGTCCTCAAGCCGTTGGAGGGGCGCCAGATCAAGGTGATGCCCAACCTTTCTCCTGATGAATGCATCGGCAAGCGTCCTCGCAAGAAGATCAGCTTCGAGATCGAGATTATCTCTGCGCAGCAGCTCATGCGGCCCAGCAATAAGAAGACAATGGACCCGTACGTCGAGGTTGAGGTCTTCCTGGCGGACGACAAACGCAACAAAGCCGATGCAGCGATGGTGATGCAGAACTCACCTCTACGGCAACGCACACACATCGAGCGCGACAATGGCTTCAACCCTGAGTTTCGTGAGACATTCCGTTTCGACGTGACGACCAAGTACCCGGACTTGATCTTTGTGCGCTGGAGCGTCAAGCTGGCCGATCGCAGCTACAGCGACAAGAATGTGCTGGCGACGTACACGGCCAAGCTGAGCAATCTCAAGCAAGGCTACCGCACGATCCCGTTGCTGGACCAGAATGGCGATCGCTTCATGTTCTCGACACTGTTTTGTCGGATCAAGAAGGGCCAGTTCATGGATGTTATGGTCGACTACCAGGAGGATGGCCCGCGAAACAGCAGCAAGTTTATGAATATTGGCCGGACGGTGTTCAGCCAGTCCACCTCGAGCCCTAAGTCTAGTATGGATAGCGGCCGGGCCTGACTGCTGGGGGACTTGCATGGTTGATCACCGACTGGCTCTCCTCTTGTTCCCTTGTTCATCTTTACCCCCATTCTCCTCCTCTCTGTTTCAACTTCAGAAGGGTTTCTTATTTCCTAGGGTCCCCACTGCAGGGCATCAAGAGAGTGGATCTCGATTCGATTCCAAAATGTGTTTCTATTCTCTTGTTCACCACCATCACTGTCTCATGTCGGAAACCATGTCCTGACGATATCTTTTCTGGTATGGGAGAAGCTGATGGAAAGATGTCTGAGTAGGGTTGGCTGATGAGTAATTGATGGAACGAGGTGGGCGGCTTGGTTGGGTTGGTTGGGTTGGTCAGATCAAGGGGTTTCTATGATACCACACTCACACATTTCTCTTTCACTGATGATGATTGATGATATCAGCATTTTGTTTTAGTTTTTCCTGCTCTTGCCTTTTTGGTTTTGTTTCCGTTGTCTTTCAAGGTCTCATTCACAACATTAGCGGGCAGGGGCTGGGTCGGGTCTTGGCGTGAACCCTTGGAATTGTTCTCACTCTCAGCATCATCGATCAATTGCATGTATGTGGAAACCATGACAAACAATTGGGGGTTAGGGGTTCTTCACTATGGGGTCTCTCTGGTCTCTGGTCTGATCCTGGTTTCTGGTACTGGCTCATCATCGTATCATATAGACGGGCGTAAAACAAGGAAACGGTGGTTCTCTCTTAACACATAAAATGGAGGAAGTCATTGGCATTTTTAACAGGCAGGTGGGAACAATGGAAGATGGGATGGTGAATAACAGATCTTCACAATGTGGTATTGTTTTCTTTTTCTTCCCTCTGTAGTTCATGGAGGTTGGCTTCTGGATTCGGGTGTTAAGTGTTGTTTATGATGATGAACAATGATTTATTGCAACTTCACTGGTTGCAGATCGTCCTGGCAGAGAATGAGTCGAATCAAACTTGCAGTCAGCATTAAGAAAGTCCATGTTATTAGAAACTGCAAGGTTCTTTTATGAAAGAGTGATCGAAGACAAGTTGACCATCCGAACCGTAAAAAAAAGTCCCTATCGATCAGGTTCCATCCTATCTCATGCGGCGTTGCATCATATCGGGTACTGTACCCATAACCCAACACGCGGTGCTGCCTGCCCGCGATTCACACCAGAATCCGGTCGATGACCTAGGCTGAATATCTCATGTCTCAGCCAGTGCAGAGTAAATCTTGCATGTGGCACGTTGATCTGGATGTCAGGCTCAAAGATTAGTTTGCCGTTTGGGAGGGTGTTGCATGCATGATGTCTTTGATAGTGGCGTTGAAACTTCATCAAAAGGTCTCTTAATGAAGCATATCTGGGCCAGACCATACAGTCCATGTGATGTTAGGTAAGTAGGTACTTTTTTTTTATAAAAAAAAGTCATGGATTCTCAACACATGATGATACATGTTACTCCATACCATGAAACAGAAAATACATGCAGTCAGTCATAACACTATATGCTACGTATGTATCTCATCTACATCGGTAGCTAATAACCCGTAGACAGGAAGGCAGGTACCTACCTACCTTTGGTATCCAGAACCAAGCCAGGCCAAAATAACAGACTACCATTTAAAACACAAGTATCGAAAAAAAAAAAAAAACCCAACTCCACCCTATATGTACTCAATCAATCAAGTTCGTCGTCATCATCAACCCTCTTGTTCCCATTTGAAGGGGTCGAACTTCTGCTATTACTATTACTCACGCCCGGAAACCCCATGGGTGACAAGGGGCTATTCGGCGTCGGGCCCCGGAACAGTTTACTCGCTGCCGTGGCCGTACCAGCAGGCGACCATCTCGGGGCGGTGGGTATTGTCGGGCCGTTGCTGTTGGAGGTGTTGGTGACCAAACTTAGGGGTTGCCTGCTTGCTGTGGCGGGTTTTGGTGGTGGCTGAGATTGCG
>Ga0065720_1020280_pt1 | contig 15557 bp, 8 predicted proteins | sample Thericmetagenome_FD_59107 | JGI IMG/M metagenome (GOLD analysis project Ga0065720, IMG submission 59107) | Thermophilic microbial communities from the Joint Bioenergy Institute, California, USA of rice/straw/compost enrichment - eDNA_2 v2... | ecosystem: Engineered > Solid waste > Grass >... | reverse complement strand
GGGGTTCGGGTTGGTAGAGTTGGGTCTGGTCGTAGACTGGTCGGGACACTCTCTCTTCGTGGATTGCGATGCGATCGCGATGGCCCAAGAAATAGCGGTGGGGTAACGACGGCGACGCGAGCGGAGCGCGCAGCTACTCTTCCGTAATCAGGATCGAATCGCGATGTCCAAGATCCAACGGGCCCTCGCGCGCCAGTGACGTTATGCTTGCGACCGACAGCTGCGGATGGAGTCTCCCCGTGGGCTCTTCAATGACGCTCACCTCGGCCGTTCTGTTCGCCGCAGAATCACAAGCTCGAGCGTGCAACATATGGCGGGACAGGGACCCAAGACCACAGAAAAAAAAGGCGAAACTTCCTGATGGAGCCAACCCCCTCAAGCCGTGCAGCAAGTGGGCATGCGGCAGGTGGGGCCTCTCAGCGGCGATGACGGCAGCAATTGGTTGTGCGACGCAGTGAAGTGGGGACCCTAACGGGCGCTTTCGGGCGTCCGCGGGCACAGGGCGAGCTGGATGCAGGTTTTGGCGCCGTTTTGGGGATTGGCGCTCGGCACGACGGGCTGAAGTTGCAGCTACGATTGCAGCGATGCAGCGAGTTTGCTGCACCGATGGCACCGGTGCGTGGCTTTCGGGAGATGAGGGGGGATCCAAGTAGCCAAGCAGGTCCCGTTGGATGGGCAATGGGCGGGATGCTTTTGAATTCTCGGGGGTCGAGGGAAATCCACTTTTAAATCGACAGGCCCCTCGTTTTACTCTAAGGACCCATGTTTTATTCTCGTCCCTCTACCCAGGCACTACAGGCGCAGGAACAGGCGTAGGCTGTGCTTCATTTTGGTCGGTTCGGAACGGGTGCTGCTGCTGGCTCAGATTCTCTATCCTCGACTGTTCGTTCGACTGTCCATGTTGACGTATTTCTGATTATATTTTGTTCTGGGGGCGACACCCAACATTACCTTTTCCACTGTCTTACCGATTGCGGGTGTTTCGGATCCATTTAAACAACTCCGTCCACTCTAGGTCTTGTCTGCTTGCTCTGTGGTGGCGAGCTGCTCCAGGGAACACCATTGTCCTCCAGGAACTCAACGCCCAGCCCAACAAAAATCTCTCTCTGCCCTGAATTTCCAGGCCACTGGACCTGCAGCCAGCTCCAGGTTTCTCTTCGCACCCGACCCGAACCGAACCGAGCCATATTGTGAACCAGCTGTGCACCTCGACCACTATTTGGCCATAACTCTGGCCTGTTCGTGGCCTTAGGGAGCTCCTGTCTCCCGTCAACTGCTTATTTTTGGTTGTCCGAGTTTTGTCTCGCCAGTCGCTGCTGCGGCCGATTTTAACTATCTCAAAATGGCCTCCCACAACATGGGCGGGCCCTTCACCTTCAACGCCCACGATGCCGTCGAGAGCAAGACATCGGGCGCCCAGCCCCAGGAGCGCCCGGGTGCCCGCAAGAGGCGTCATTCGCACTTTGTCCAGCGCCGCAAGTCCATCGTCAACCACATTATGGAGAGCGAGGAGGGCATCCTGCTAAAGCTGGACCTGTTTCTGACTGAGCTGGAGAAGCGTCTGGAGTACTGGGAGAACTATGGCGAGCTCAAATTGGATTCGAGCATCTCGGCCGCCTTTAACACGCTACAGGCGGTGCGCACACGTTGCTCGCAGGTCTCTGAGGAGGTCATGGGTGCCGGTCGTAGGAGGCTGCACGTTATGGTGGAAACTCTTGAGTCGCGCTACCACGAGGCCATGGCAGCCGCCGGCTCGTTAAATGAGAAGGCCAAGGTTGGCATCGAGCTACTCGATGGTATGTTGCAAGAGATGGAGGCTCGCGCAGCCAAGTTCCGAGAGAAGGGTTTGGCCAACGCCGAGGGCTTTATCGACGAGGCCCAGCGTGTGTTTGATGAGGGTATCGAGCGTGCCATCCGCGCCGCCGAGTCGCTCGAGGACCATATCCAGCGTGCCATTGCTCGTGCCCGTGAGCAGGGCTTGCTGCGCTACGAGGAGCTGCCAGTCCCGTGGCGGATCAACCCTCACATCCTGCGCGGCTACCGCTTCTCCGAGACCAAGCTCGATTGCATCAAGTCGGCCTTTGGCTTCTCCAACGAGCTGGTCAACATCTGGTCGCACGCCCTGGGCCTGCTGCTCGTCCTGGCCGTGGCCCTATACTTCTACCCGCAGACGCCTAACTTTTCGCTCAGCACCAAAGCCGACGTCTTCGTCGCGGCCATGTTCTTCTTCGCCGCCTGTCAGTGCCTGGTCTGCAGCATCATCTGGCACACTATGAACTCGGTCGCCGACGTCAACCTCATCTCCATGTTCGCCTGCGTCGACTACACTGGCATCTCGCTACTGATCGCGGCGTCCATCATGACGACCGAGTATACTGCCTTCTACTGCGAGCCCGTCAGCCGCTGGATCTACATGACCACCACCATGTTGCTCGGCATCGGCGGCGTCATCCTACCCTGGCATCCTCGTTTTAATGGACAAGATATGGCCTGGGCTCGCGTCGCCTTTTATGTCGCCTTATCGGCCACGGGCACTTTGCCTATCCTGCAGCTGTCGCTCACACGCAGCTTTGCCTCGGTCATTGAGTTCTACACGCCCATTTGCAAGTCACTGCTGGTCTACTTCCTCGGCGCATGCATCTACGCCAGCAAGGTCCCCGAGCGTTGGTGTCCCGGCATGTTTGACTACTTTGGCGGCAGCCATAACCTGTGGCACATTGCTGTCCTCGGTGGCATCCTGTTCCATTATACCGCCATGCAGTCGTTCTTCTCGCACGCTTTTGAGCTTGCGAAGGACGGGTGCACCGCTTATTAATTTTTTTTCTTTTTCTTTTTTAAGAGGCTCGTTCTCAACGGGCGGGACATAATTCAAAGTATTTGTTCTTATCTTCTTCAACGATGCAACCCAGTGACAGCTCATGTGGCTGTCTTCCTCGTCTACCATTCTGAAGTGCTTTCCGAAGGGTATCATGATATATCCAATGGATGAGGAAATACACACTCCGCACAACGCCCATTTGTAGACCCTACCGGAAACCGTACCCACAAATCACCTATAATCCAAAACAGACCCCGACGATGATGCGACATGCCAAAAAAGAAGTACGATGACACTGCACCCCATACACTCTCTAGAGATCGGGACTCTTCTCAGGAAACCGATCGTTCTCATGCTCTGGTAATGCGAACCCCGCGTTACGGGCACATGTTGCCAGGTCCTCGCCCTACAAGCTCATTTGTCAACACACACCGCACATCACACGAGATCATCTCCATAGTACGGCAAAGGGGGCAAGTCACTTACCTCCAGGCAACAGTACCCCGCGACTGGGGCGCAATATGTCCCCTTAGGGCAGTGGCTGTTGTCGATTTCGCAGCACGACTGCCAAGGCGTCAATCGCATGTCCCGCGGGGACAGGAGAAGCTCAGGGAGGATGGATGAATGAAAACTTACATGGCCGATTGAGGGGTTGTAGCAAAAGATGCTCTCCTGCATCAACACCAGTCACCCGTTAGAAATCTTCCTCTCTCTCAATCTCATTAGAGGACGGTTCATCATACCGGTCCTCCACATCGCTCCCATCCCTTGCCATACGTCGCTTCGCAGGACTTATACCGCACTGGCTTGGCCGATTGTGTTTGTTGAGGGGAGACGTTCTCTACTATGCTGCTGGTGACAGGAAATGGTTGTTGCAGTTGGAACTGTGGGCTCTGTTTCTGGAAGATGACGACAGGGGATGCGAGTGTTGCTGTCCCCCAGCAGAGGAGGATGATTAAAAGTTTTGGTGACGGCATTCTGTGCAGTGTGCGGGTTGTGTGGGTTTGCAAGAAATAAAAGTGAACGTATCGATGTCGCAAGAAGTTTTAAAAACTCAGGGTGTACGTCGCCCCAGTTGTTTCGCTGCGAATAACCCACAACACGCACAGCCAAAATAACAAAAAAGGAGCAACTATCGATATGTTGTCGTTCTCGAGGACGAGGAAGTAGCAATGCAGGTTTTCTTGAAAAGGTGTTCAAGTTCAGGATATGACGACAAAATGAGTTGATGCACTTCAGGGGTATTGTTTTTAACTCCCGTGTGCGCGCGGACGGGCTTGGGCCGTGGGGTCTGGTTTGAGGATTGACAAGGGGTGGAGTTGAGACGGCGGTGCGGTTTGGCTTTGGTTTGAAGTTTACGTTGTTTAGAGGGCCCTTGTTGGTTCCGACCCCTTGGGGCAGGAGCAACTCTTGGGCGACAAAGCAAGGGATAAGAGCAAACAAGTAAATAGTGAAGGTTAATGGATGAATGATGGAGGAAAAAAAAGATGAATGAATGGGGATAGATAAAAAAGTTAAGTAGGTAATAAGTAGAGAGGAGGAGGTAAATTACCTTCCGGTTTGGACTTCCCGAGTGTCGGCAAGCAATGCTCGGTAAAAAAAAGGTCAACAACGAAATGTGGTAGTACCAGACAAAATAGGCTCAGGCCCGGAGCTGTTCCGTGCTATATAACCGCTCGGCCCGGTTTTTGCGGGCAGAGAGGCATGAATTGAGTTGCAGTTAGTATGTCCCGTGATGGTCTTGATCGTTACATAGTGCTGCGGGAGCAATTGATAAAAGTGCCCGGAGGACAAGGGGAGACTCAATATTAAGCAGACGCATATATATCCTGGTTCTTTTGGGGGGCGGCGGACTGGGCAACATTGTTACACTACTAAGTATGTACATGCGGTCAGCACTAAGGAGACTACGGTCCTTACAGCTGTGGGGAGCGGTGATCAGGCGTTCTCGCCATTGAGCGGATGGACTATGGGAAGATACGTGCCGTTTTTTTAGTATCTTGGGTTATAATGCTGAGCTGACCACCCAAGCGGTTAGATCTGATCTCGATTTAAGGAGCCGTATGCCATATAGAGTGCATGGCGAGACAAAGGCAGTGCAGCAGCACAGAATAAATTGCAAACCGCACATTCGCTCAATAGTATATTACTTTTATCGCAAGTCTACCAAACGAAGTTCTTGAATTGACTTTTTTTTTTTCCCACCATCCCAATCCGAGTCTGAAAAAAAGACGCCCATAAAAACAACAACCCATCCATCCATCCGACAAAAGAAATGGTAAAATAAAATACTCATCATACATCAATTATAAACAGGATGAGAGATCACAGGACCAATCGCCAGGCCATATGCCTCTCCTCTCAAGTGGTTGCAATGCACTCCATGATAGAGCGAAAATTGCTGAAGTTGCCTATTTGATCCGACAAACCATGCTGAATGAGGTCCAGCAGGGACGGAGCCTCTGCCGAGATGATTATGTGCTAAGCGGGTAGTGTATAGCAACAGGCAACTTGTGCTGCGCTGCCATTGATCTGATCTAGTTGCGAGAATGGTGCGCTCTCCTCATTGTAAAGAGATGCATACCCTCTGACTGATCGTTCGTCCCCAACAGCTTCCAAAACCAAATATGTTTGTCTACCCGTTCCGTCCTCTATGATGAAATCGTTCCAACAAGAAATAGAACGTTAAACCGGAATCAAAAGCTGTTGGTAAAGGCATAAATCGGCTGGGTAATAAAGTACTGCTGTGACGACGGTTATGTCGGAAATGTCCTCCATCTATCTAGGTTGCTGTGCTGGCCCGGATGATGGAAGGCCTCTTTTGTCTAAGTTGGGTCTGGTTATCTTGTCTCGAGGTGAGAAAGAGGGTGAGGATACTGCCATCAAACTTGGGTAGTTGCCTCTGAGTGTCCAAGCTAACCAGGTAACCAGTTACCTGGGTAAGGGTATAATTCTCCAGCTTTCCATGACAGGATGACGACCGGGCATAGGGCCTTGTGCGGTCTGCGGATAAATGCAACACAAAACGGTCGCGGCAGTCGTGCTCCGTCTTGGCGCAAAGGGTATATCTCATCCCAGCAAGATGAGCTTTTGTCACCTTGTTCCGCGGCCCCAGTACTGTTTGTTTATCTTCTTCAAAGGCCAGTTGCTAATAGGTGACGCTCGGTGCTGACATGGTAATGCATAGATCCAGGAGGGGTCGTTCATGCTGTCGTTGGGACAACCGGCTGCACGCGTACGATAAATTGTGTGGGAGAGTGAAGCCAAGCATCGGACACCCCGGACGTAGGGAGTTGTAGGGCATCGTAGCCGTCAGGCATACGATGGTCGTGGTTTACCGGGCGTGGGCGACGATCTCGGCATATACGTCGTCAGGGATCATCTTAATAATCGCGAGAGTCGTACGCTTGATCTGGTCGGCCTGGAGGGGAGGGAAGGATCGCAGGAGCTTGTTGGGGCTGGGAGAGCGTCAGAAAAAAAAAGTCTTCTTGAGACGACAAAAGAGAGATCTGTCCTACCTCGGCGACTCCAAGATCTTATTCCGAATCATGACCAGCTGGGCCACGATGCATAGGATATTCAGATGCGGGCCGTAAGCAAACAAAAAGTCCCAGAGCTTGAGCACCTCCGGCAGAGGTGGCGTGCACGCACACAACGTCAGTACGCTGGGGAACGCGTAGATCTCGGCCGACAAATTCTTGCTCAACAGGTACAAGCTCAGCTTCGGGTCAACGATGGCCAGCACCTTATCGACCAGCGCCAGACCCTTATGTACGCCATCCATAGCGCCCCGAATGTAGCCCGGCAGTTCTCTTGTGAGCAGCTGGTGAAAGGCAACAAATGCCTCGGCCTCACTACGCGCAGCATAGAGGAACGGCGCGGCCAATACGTTCATTCCCTGCACATATGTACCGTAGTCGCCGGTGTAACAGCTGGCCTCGGAACCCTCGGTCGTCAAGGTCAAGGCCCGGCCACGATTCTTCGACGACGGAGACGAGGTGGGGTGTGAGGAACTGCTGTAGCCGCTGTAGCCGGTGCCTGGCCTGCTGTTGGACTGGTCGACGGACTGTCGGGAGCTGCTGGCGATGCTGGGGGTGCGCGCGCGACTCTCGCGGGCGTCGTGGAGCACCCAAGCAATGGCATTCAGTAATCGGATCAGGCTGGCCTCGCTGACACGGCGCCGGAAGAGAGGGTCGGTTGTGAGCGTTCGGAAGGTGTCGTTGCGAATCTTGGAGTATGCGGGAGATGCGCCGCGGTGGATCAGGGCCAGGTAAGTATCAGTCTCGATGATGGGGCAGTTGAGCAGGATGAGCCAGACGTAGATTCTGAGGGACGACTGTGCAAGTTAGCCGGGAGCTGTGACAGTATGGCAGGCAGGCCGAGCAGCATGAACTCACCATGCCGTCGCTGTCGGCTTTGATCCCTTGGTCGAGGATCTTCAGACGAGTGCTCTCGATAGCGCCCTCGACGTCGCCGTCGGGAGGGCCTTCGCGAAGCAGTCGCTCGAGGGACATGGCATCGGCGGCGAGTGATCGCCGACTCAGGACAGATCGGCGTGGGACTACTTGGGCCATGGTGTTCAACTGGGAGACAGGAGCAGGCATAGGGGGTGCGTCGCTGTTGGAGCGTGCTCTCTGGGGCGAGCGGTTACTGCTCGCATGACTTCGCGGCGAAGGAACGGGCGAGGGGAGCTTTCGGAGGGTCGGCGGCTGTAGCTGTTGCTGCTGTTGATACTCGCTCTGCTGCAGTTGCTGCTCTCTCTGCTGGGCAAGTGTAGCAAAGCTGGCCAGGCCGAGCGATCGACGCGGGCGGTACGGTTGGTTTTGTTGTGGCACGGACTGGAGCGTTGGCTGGAGCGCTGGCTGGAGCTGTTGCAACGATGGCGCCGGTTGCAGTCTGTGTTGGGAAATGAATGACGGTTGCGCCGAGCTCTTTGCCCCTAGGGTATGGGCCGACTGCAATCTCCTGAGCCTTCGTGGTGTTCCGGCTGACGAGCCCGTGGTTGCCAGATTGCCCAGAGCGCCCAGGCTGCCCAACGTGCCTGCGCTCGTGGTCCCCAAACCTGGAGGGGGGTGGGCCTGAACCGGAAGCGCGGGTAGCGCTAGCGGCGACAGGGTTTCTCGCTTGGGACTAGGGTCCTTGTTTAATTGATTCAAATCTCGCAGCGTCATCTCGAATGGGATACTTTTCTGCGCGCGATCCAAGATCGGGCTGGGGACGGGGGAAAATTCGAGAAAACCGCACGAAGCAGGGCGTTGGGACGGCGAGCGGGCGACGACGAGGGCGATGATGGTTTTTGTTATTGTTGTCGCCAGAATGCAAGAAGCGCTTGTTTTAGTTTTAGTCTTTGGGCAGCGCAGCAGTGCAGCTTCGTTTGTGCCCGCTGCTGTCCAATCGATCCCTCCCTAGCGCTCTGCGGGGGAGGCTGGAGGCCAAGCAGTAGAGGGCCCCTCGGGCTGCTGCTGCTGCGTGCTGCTGCGAATTGCATGCTGAACGGCCCCCCATTGGCCCAATTGGCCAGCTCGTGCGGCATGTCGCAGATTCACGCTGCTCAATGCTGCCGTAACATACAGGATGGATTCGATGGAATGGAGCATCCCGTCGTCGGGAGCCCCGTTATCCTTCCATGCTCGTGTTCATTTCGCGTCACCGCGTTGAGTTAGCAAGAGAAGCCAATATTGGCATAATCTGGTGATCTTCGCACCCTTCGGGCGCCGAGTGCTACTGTCTTGCAGGGCTACGAGATATATTGCTTACGGAATACAACGTGCAAGAGGGACGATTTCCCATCTCAAAGCAGAGACCTATCGTCGTTGTGGGTTTTCCCGCTATCCTGAAAACAGATTCTTAACGTTAGTCCAACGCTTGAATTTTTCCAGCTCCCACCCAATGCGACCTACCGTCGTCACCATGGCGACGGCGACGGCGACGGTTAGAGAATGACACCCTAGCCACATGGCCCCTCTTGGCGTGGCTAGAGGCCTAACCAGGGTTTAGCCCACGATCCACTTGGTGGCTTGGCAGCCGTTTCCCCGGCCATTTTGCCCCTGTCGGCGGTTATTTACCATATCCACAGATCCATGGAAATTCATTTTCTTTGATCGACTATAAAAAAGCACGGTTGCCAGGGAAACTCAGCCCATCGACGACGATCCTACACACGACATTGAAATGGAAGACTCCTATATATAGGTTTTTGCAAGGCATTTTTCTTCGTCTGAGAATCCTGTCATACGACCCGTTCGCGAATAGGGAAGCCCTATCATGGCAAAAAAAAAAAAAAGAAGATAACTTGTACTTGTGGCTAGATTTCCCGCTCCTCAGCTTGTTTCTCCGCGACGAGCCAAAATCAAGGCCGATAATTCTGTCATGCCAACATGTGGGAACTGGTACAACCTTTCTTCCGTCAATTACCAACGCAAGGCTGGCACCTCCAAATATCTATTCCCGGGAAAAGTCCGTCAGCGAGAGACCCCGGATCGACAAGCTTCCCAAATCGGACACTCGCTGCGCTGGGATTGGTTGGCGGGACAAGCGAGGGTTCTCGATCTGTGCGCTGACTCGAGTCGAACTCCTTGACATCCACCACAGATGACAACCCAAGACTTGTGGTTGGGTCAGGATCAAAAGCTGGCTCAACTGTTACATATCAGTCAGTCATGACAGCATTGTTTGGCTTAGTCAAATGTATATTTGTTTTTTGGTTTTCGGATTGAACTTTTCGCTCGAGGTACATTTTTCCAAAAAGTCGAACGCCTGTCGCCATCACTAACGCAACATTTGCACGGGCGCCCGAATTTTCTCTGAACATCCCAACTCTCCGCTTGCTCAAGGCCATAACAAGTGCCCAAAACCTGCGATGCTCTCTACTTCGTGGTGCGTGAAGTCCGGCATCGGCCAGGTGCTCAGACCCGAGACTTCGGAAGAGCTTTTTCTACTGTAGCCTTTGACTAGACTCTGAGCGGTCTGCGAACGGGACGCTGCAAAAATCAAATCTCTCACCGCGATATCGCTCTTTTGCCCGGTCCAGGCTCCATTCTGTCGCACGATAGAAGCCACTAGCGGACAGGATTTGACGGTAATCGTGGGGTCGTGACAGTTGCCAAGCCGGACCTCAGATGGGAGACGCTGCCGCATGCATGAGCTGCGATCATAGGCTGCTATGAGGGATGGAGGGCTGGATCCGACGTCAACATGGCATTCTGCAGAGCTGGCTATGGGATTCTCATCGCAACATCTTTTTTGACCCGGCTCAATGGTGACGCAACGGCTTAAAACGACGCCATCACGGGGCGTTGAGGCTCAAGCAGATCGGCTGTGGTTTAGTAGATGGGGCAGAACCCGGGATGGTGGTGCTGGTGCACATGCTGCCGCTGCCTGCCGCACTCTCGGCGGCTCGCGTAGGGGCTAAGCTTTTGCGGCGTCTGCTTGGCACATGCCTAGTGCCAGGCTTGGCAAAGCACATCAGTGTTGGCGGGCATTGCATCATCGACACCCCACTGTTTTTTCAGGGCCCACGACCCCTCCGCAACTGCAGCCAGCCAATACATCTCGTCGCACCTCGCTCTCGCTCTCCAGCAATCCCCGGGCGGCCTGCTCAACACTGTTCCTGGTATCGAGATGTGCCGATTGGGCAGGTTATGATGTGTCGAACGGTGTCTGATGACCTCGATTGTGACAGACTCTGTGTAACGGTTGGACAGATCGGATCAACGCATGGGGTTGACGTTGCTTCTACCCTCCATCATATCAAGTCATTCTGCCCTCCGCATTGCACGTTGCGAATCAATATTCTTCAACCTTTTACCGTGGAAAAGAAGAAAGAATGCAATGAACAGCCTGAGAGTCTTTCCCAGATCAGGCAACTTTTCAGCACCCTCTTCCTTCCCCCAGTTCCACTCCAACTTTCAGCCTGCTAGCTGTGAAAGGAATGGCAGCGATGGCGCAATCCGTTGATGCCCACTGATACCCACTGGCGCTCGTCCCTCCACATCTCTCGGCTCCGCTTCTCATGTGTATCGGAGATCTTTTCGTCCACCTCTTACCCATCGTGCATGGAATCAGACGGCAGACCGCTCGTCCGGGGAAGCTGTCTGTCCCATCTGCTTTTTTTTTATATTTGAGGGGCCGGCCGCTTTTCTCCTACCTTCTTGCCACTGCTTCGGAGCTGGAGCTTGCGATCTCACCATCTGGGCGACGCTGTCGGGCACATCTCGGGTTGTCCAAGCGCCTTGACTAAGGGAGGGGCGATCTCTGTTCACGCGGATTCTCACCCCGAGAAACCGGCTTGACGCGCATATTCATATTCATCCCATCTCCCTCATCGCGACGCGCACTTCTCGGATCACATAAACAAATACGTTCAATTACCCTGCCCTGAATCCGACCATATAAGCGCTCACATTCCTCTTGTGTTGCCACATTTTATATTACGAAACACAACTCAACACGTCTCGCAACCCTCAGTGATCTAGGCAAAACTTGCAAACATGCCTAACAAAGCTGGCCGCATCGCGGCCAAGGCTCTCGGTATCAAGCTCCAGGAGGAGGATCCTTACACGCGTGAACTCGAGAGGCCTGGCGCCTCCATGATCTCAAACGTTACCAGCCACACCTTCGTTGAGGAACCTCCTCATGTCGTTGATTGGTGCCTCGGCCTGATTCCCACGGGTGAGCAGATCTATCGCTACCTGCTCTCACTGTTTCCCTTTCTGTCATGGATCGGCCACTACAACCTTCAGTGGCTCATTGGGGACCTCGTTGCCGGTAAGTTTCGTCGATGTGTTTGCTTTTACAGCTGGGAGCTTGCTGACTCCACTAGGCATCACTATCGGTGCTGTCGTCGTGCCCCAGGGCATGGCCTATGCCAAGCTTGCCAATCTTCCTGTTCAGTTTGGTCTCTATTCGTCCTTCATGGGCGTCCTAATCTACTGGTTTTTTGCCACGTCTAAGGACATCACCATCGGCGTGAGCATTATCCTCGTCATCACATCATTTAAGGATGTTAACTGACTTTCCTAGCCCGTCGCCGTCATGTCCCAACTTACCGGTGGCGTTGTGGCCGACCTCGCCGAGGTGATGCCCGAGGTCCCCGGTCATGTCATTGCGTCGGCACTTTCCATCCTGGCCGGTGCTATCGTGCTGTTCATCGGCCTGATCCGCTGCGGCTGGATCGTCGACATCATCTCGCTTACAGCTCTGTCCGCTTTCATGACTGGTTCGGCCATCAACATTCTCGTCGGTCAGGTCCCCACTATGATGGGTATCACTGGTTTCTCAACGCGCGATCCCCCTTACCTCGTTATCATTCACACGCTGCAGGGCTTGCCCCGCACCAGGCTGGACGCTGCCATGGGTCTGACGGCTCTTGCTCTGCTGTACATCATACGTACAGCTTGCAGCCTTGCTGCGAAGCGCTGGCCGCATCGCCAGCGCCTCTTCTTCTTCCTGTCCACCCTCCGTACCGTCTTCGTCATACTGCTGTACACCATGATCAGCTGGCTTGTGAACCGGGGCTTGCCTAAGGACCAGGTCAAGTTTAAGATACTGTTGGATGTCCCTCGGGGCTTCCAGAACGCCGCTGTCCCCGTCCTCAACAAGCGCATCGCTAGCAACCTGGCAAGCTACCTGCCGGCTACCGTCATCGTCCTGCTGATCGAGCACATTGCCATCTCTAAGTCGTTCGGTCGAGTCAACAACTACACGATCAACCCCTCGCAGGAAATGGTCGCCATTGGTGTTACCAACATGCTCGGCCCTTTCCTGGGTGGCTACGCCGCGACCGGTTCGTTCAGCCGTACCGCTATCAAGTCCAAGGCTGGCGTCCGCACGCCGTTCGCCGGTGTTATCACGGCTGTCGTCGTTCTGCTCGCCATCTATGCGCTTCCGGCCGTGTTCTACTACATCCCAAACGCATCCTTGGCCGCCGTTATCATCCACGCCGTCGGCGATCTCATCACACCCCCGAATACCGTCTACCAGTTCTGGTTGGTTTCGCCCTTCGAAGTCTTCATCTTTTTCGTCGGTGTCTTTGTCACTATTTTCTCCACCATCGAGAACGGCATCTACTGCACGGTGTGCCTGTCGGCTGCGATGCTTCTGTTTCGCATTCTACGGTCCAGAGGCCGCTTCCTGGGTCGCGTGCGCGTGCATTCTGTTATGGAAGATCGCATCATTGGGCAGACCTCACGGCGTCTCAGCGACGAGTACGGCACATTCACTGGCATGCCTGAGGCTCCGTTCCGCAACGTCTTCCTGCCCATCACCCACGCCGACGGCTCCAACCCCGAAGTCGAGCTCGATAACCCGTATCCCGGTATCTTCATCTACCGCTTCTCCGAAGGTTTCAACTACACCAATGCTTCCCACAGCCTAGAATACATGGTCGAGTATATATTCAAGCACACACGCCGCACGAACCTGCAGACCTTCGAGAAGCCCGGCGACCGCCCTTGGAACGACCCTGGTCCTTCCCGCCGCAAGCTGAAGGAGGCAGCCCGGGCTGCTGCTGAGGGCGACAACTCGTACAGGCCCGATGTTGATCCTAGTCTCCCCACGCTTAAGGCCATCATCCTCGATTTCAGCTCCGTCAACCATGTCGACATTACCTCGGTACAGCAGCTCATCGACGTCCGCAACCAGCTTGACCGCTACGCAGCCCCTGATATCGTCGACTGGCACATCGCCTGCATCAGCAATCGTTGGACCAAGCGCGCTCTTGCCGCCGCCGGCTTCGGCTACCCGACCATTCGCCCCGACGTTCCTCACCTCCGGTGGAAGAGCATCTTCAGCGTGGCCGAGATCGGCGGCGAGCAGAGCGCTGCGGCTGCCGCCGAGTTTGAGGACAACGAGAAGGAACTTGGCCAGCAGCAGCAGTCTCAGCAGGATCTGGAGGCTGGTATGACTAAGCCTGATAATGCTAGCGGTCATTCTTCCTCGTCAGTCCACGCGGACGACGACAAGCAGGGTTCGACAACTGCGGTGACCAAGAAGACCAGCCCTGCTTTGCATGCTGGTAGGACAGTTGCTGTGCACGGCATCAACCGGCCTCTGTTCCATGTCGATCTCACCAGCGCGCTGCAGAGTGCCATCGCCAATGTTGAGGCTCGGAACGAGATCATGGTTCAGCAGCAACACCAGGAGACTGAACAGAGGCGGCCTGGTACGGGACATGAGACGGACACTAGTGGGACTCTGAACTAAAGTTTTGGATAAGTATGTAATGACGGGAAGGTGTTTTTGGATTTTACCCTTTTTTTGTTTTTTTGTTTTTTTTTTTTTGGATGGCATGGCATGCTTTTTTGGTATGGGGCGTTTTGGGTACACGAGGACATGAAAGGGGGGAAGGGGAGGGAAAATAACATTGTTATCATACAAGGAAAAATGGAGGTTCAAAAAAAATGGGCAGTGGCATAATGCATTGCATGTTGCAATTCATTGCATTTGGCAAGCTATTTGGCGCAAGCTTGTTGTCGGTCGATATCAATACCCTTATAGAGCATACATTGGATAGGCATATTGGTAATCAACAGCGTTGACCTGCTTTTTTTTGTTTCCTTGATGAGTATCAAATTGATGATGTTTTGGTGTCCCTCGTTTGAGACATCTCGTTTTGGATTGTACGATTTTGAAGTGAGACTTGTGTCTTAGACATTAAAATTTGATTATCATGCGGGCTTGTGATCAAGGCCCATAAACCTAGACATTAAACTACGTATTATCGTATTACACGGATACGGCATTAAAGGCCGGCATCACCTCCCCAATAAGCCGGATGAAACGGATCACGAACGCACTCATAACTGTATCATTTCTCAGTCCTCCCCTCCATCATGAAACTTCCATGATACTCTCATCTTGCAAACTCTACCACTCCTTCCCTCTAGAAATCATCCCTAACCTCCACTCCTACCGCCCTCGCCCGAGCATGCCTCACCTCCCACTCAAACTCCTTCAGCGCGCTCCTCTCATCTCCCCCGAAAAACAGCAGCGCCATCAACCCGTCCACAACCCCAGCCGCTAACCCGACCGTCGACGCCAACGCCAGCACAAACGCTGCATACGGCCAGTCCCTCGCTGCAGTCAACCACACGCCTGCTAAGCATCCACCCGCCAGAAACAAAGAGAAAAGGAAGTGCAGCGCCCGCAGACGGGCTTGGGTGCGCTCGCGCCTGGTGTAGGATGTTATGAGGGAGAGTATGTCGTCGTAGGCTTGCAAGGGCAGCGTCGGGACGAACGGGGTTGGGAAGGGGGCTCCCGGGGCGGGGGGCTGAGGGTTTGCTGTTGTGGGACGTATGCTGGTGCCGGTGATGGTTGGTTGGAGGGAGGGGACAGGGACGGCCAGGGCAGAGGCGGCGTCGGGTTCCGTGGTCGAGGCTGCGGCGCCGGGTTTATTTGGCGACGGGGCGTTGGTGTTGTCGGTGTGGGTGGAGGAGGTTGAGGAGGAGGAGGAGGAGGAAGAGGAGGAGGAGCTGGGGGGAGGGGAGAGCTGGTGAGCGTGGGAGTGGATGGAGGAGTGGTCCGGGACGATGGGGGCGGGAGCAGAGGTGTCGCTGTTCGGGGAGGTGGTCGGTTGGAAGGTGAGCGTTGCGAAGACGGCGAAATGGTCGGAGAGAGAGCAGCCGAGTTCAGGGTGTCGTGAGGTCATGGCTACGCGGGCGTTGGTTACGGTCCAGCGGCCACCGAGAAGTTGCGGGTCGCCGGTGCCGGCGAAAATGTAGTCTAGGCGCTGGCCACGCGG
>Ga0065720_1003593_pt1 | contig 15567 bp, 17 predicted proteins | sample Thericmetagenome_FD_59107 | JGI IMG/M metagenome (GOLD analysis project Ga0065720, IMG submission 59107) | Thermophilic microbial communities from the Joint Bioenergy Institute, California, USA of rice/straw/compost enrichment - eDNA_2 v2... | ecosystem: Engineered > Solid waste > Grass >... | reverse complement strand
GCCACGTACGCCCCGGTGATCGCCGCGGTGCGGGTGCCGCCGTCGGCCTGCAGCACGTCGCAGTCGAGGATGACGGTGTTCTCGCCGAGCGCCTTGTAGTCCACGCAGGCACGCAGCGACCGGCCGATGAGCCGGGAGATCTCCTGGGTGCGCCCGCCGGGCCGGCCCTTCATCGACTCGCGTTCGCCGCGCGTGTTCGTGGCCCGGGGCAGCATGGCGTACTCGGCCGTCACCCAGCCCAGTCCGCTGCCCTTGCGCCAGCGCGGCACGCCCTCCTGCACCGAGGCCGCGCACAACACCCGGGTGCCGCCGAACTCGACCAGCACCGAACCCTCGGCGTGTTCCAGCCAGCCGCGGGTGAGCGTTACCGGGCGGAGTTGGTCGGCGTTTCGTCCATCTGCTCGAGCCATGGTGCTCACCCTAGGTCATAGGCGGCACCGCTTCGCGCCAGTTCGATCCGGCCGGTGAAGCCGCCGCGGCCGGCGTCCTCGAGCACCCGCTGCTTGTCGTACCAGGGCACCAGGTGGGTGAGCACGAGCGTGCCCACGCCCGCGGCGGCGGCGTGCTCGGCCGCCTGCCGGCCGTTGAGGTGCAGGTCGGTCGGGAGGTTCGGCACGTCGATGAACGACGCCTCGCACAGCAGCACGTCGGCGTCCTTGGCGAGCCGCACCAGCTCGGGGCTCTCCCCCGTGTCGCCGGAGTAGGCGACCGAGGCGCCGCCGTGGCTGACGCGGAAGCCGTACGTCTCCACCGGGTGGTTCATCGGCGCGACGGTGACCTCGAACGGGCCGATCCGCAGCGTGCCCGGGGAGAGCGCGTGGAANGCGAACGANGTCTCCAGNCCGGGCTCGTCGGGCATGCCGTAGGCGGCGCCGAGCCGCCGGGGCGCGTCCGCCGGGGCGTACACCGGCAGCCGGTCGAACGGGCCGTCCGGCGAGTAGGTGCGCACCACGTGGTACGGGCACAGGTCCAGGCAGTGGTCGGCGTGCAGATGGGACAGGCAGATCGCGTCGATGTCGGTGAGGCCCGCATGACGTTGCAGTGCCCCCAAGGCGCCGTTGCCCAGATCGAGCAGCAGGCGGAAGCCCTCGGCCTCCAGCAGGTAGCAGGAGGAGGGGCTGTCGGGCCCGGGAAAGCTCCCCGAACAGCCGACGATCGTCAGTTTCACGCGGCCTCCTAACCGGGCGTGACGGCCTGTACGGCTGTCGCCCCATCGAGCGATACGTCCCCCACCGGCGCGGGTTCGACGGCCTGCAGTTCCGGCCCGAGGAAGCGGCGGCCCAGCCGCGCGAACAGCTCGGCGTCGCCGGTGGTGCGGAACCGGTGCCGGGCCTGGCCCTTGCCCGGGGGCGCGGCGAGGCCGCGGTCGCGCAGCACGCGATAGACGTCCTTCGCGGTCTCGTCGGCGCTCGACACCAGCGTGACGCCGTCCCCAGCGACGTAGGAGATGGCGCCGGTGAGCAGCGGATAGTGGGTGCAGCCGAGGATGAGGGTGTCGCAACCGGCCTTCAGCAGCGGCTCCAGGTACCCGCGGGTGACCTCGATCAGCTCGGCGCTGCCGGTGTCCCCGCGTTCCACGAACTCCACCAGCCGGGGCGCCGCCATGCCGATCAGCTCCACGTCGGGCGCGGCGGCGAACGCGTCGTGGTAGGCCATCGAGTCGATCGTGGCCCGGGTCGCGATCACGCCGACCTTGCCGTTCCGGGTGGCCCGGGCGGCTCGCCGTACCGCGGGCTGGATGACCTCGACGACCGGGACGTCGTAGCGCTCCCGGGCGTCGCGCAGCACCGCGGCGCTCGCCGTGTTGCAGGCGATCACCAGCATCTTCACGCCCTCGGCGACGAGGTGGTCCATCACCTCGAGCGCGTAGGCGCGGACCTCGGCGATGCGTTTGGGCCCGTACGGCTGCCGCGCGGTGTCGGCGACGTAGAGGATCGACTCGTTCGGCAGCTGATCCATGATCGCCCGGGCGACCGTGAGGCCGCCCACACCGCTGTCAAATACTCCGATTGCCCGGTCCGCCGCCCGGTGCTGTGGTTCCGACACGATTCCCAAGGTTAGGCGACCTGCCACGATCGCTCACGGTAATAATGCTCACAGTGCCGTGTCGCTTCGGGCGGTCCGTAACCCCGGCCCTGCGCGCCGGTCAGCCGCGGCCCAGCCGGGCGATCTGGTGACTCTGCGCGACGAGCCGGCCCGCGGAGTCGCGCACCTCGACGTTCTCGTCGAACCAGCCCTCCGCGATGAGCGAGCCGCTGCCGATCAGCGTGAGCCAGCCGGGGGCGGGCAGCGCGCGCAGGTACCAGGTGAGCTCGACGGTGGGCGCCCAGCCGCGGGCCCCGGCGGAGAACACCACCGGCGGGAGCGCGTCGACGGCGAGGGCGAGCACGAACGGGTCGGGGTCCTGCGGCTCGGCGAGCCGGAAGTAGGCGCGCGCCTCGGGGCGGCCGGTCGGCTCGCCGGTGTACCAGCCGATCGTCGGCGGGTCGAACAGCAGCTCCATCCGCGCGCTGAGCGCCATGTTCGACTCGGGCCGCGGGGCGGGCAGCGCGCGGCACTGTTCGATCGGCGGCATCGGGGGCGCGGGGGCCGACCAGGTGAGCTCGTCCGGCGGGGGCGTCTCGCCGGGGACGTACGGCCGCAGGTTCGCCGTGGTGACGAACGCGTCCACGAAGGGCGTGCCGTCCTGGACGAGGGTGGCCCTCGTCACCGTGGTGGTGCGGCCGGACTTGAGCTGCTCCAGCCGTACCGTGGCCGGGCCGACCTTCGGCACGCGGAGGAACTGGGCACTCGTGGCGACGGGATGGTCGTGCGGCGAGGCGTCGACGACCGCGCGGAGCATGACGGCCATGAGGTAGCCGCCGTTGAGCGCGGTGCCGATGGTGTAGCCGGCGTCGAGGCACACGTCGTAGGTGGCCTCGTCGACCTTGATCGCCTGTGTCGCCTCGTCGAACTTCGTCATGCGCCCCTCAACCAGCAGCAGAATAACGTTCTAGCGGGGACAACTCTACAGTCAGGCCACAATTCGCCACAGCAGCGGTGATACCACTTCGAGCCCGGACGATCACATCTAAGGTGTGACGAGTGTCCGCAGTGCTTTAGTTCAATGCAAGCAGATCGCTAGCGCTGTGCCATAACTTCACACCATCCCCAAAGCCCATGTTGTGAGTGAGTAAATGCCTGCTAACGATCCATCGCAGCAGCCCGGTACCCCGGAACCGGATCCCCAACAGACAGTGGTCTACCGACCCCAGCAGGGCCAGCCCACGGCGCAGTACGGCCAGCCGCAGTACGGCCAGCCCACGGCGCAGTACGGCCAGCCGCAGTACGGCCAGCCCACGGCGCAGTACGGNCANCCGCAGNNCNAGCCCCAGTACGGCCAGCCCGCCGGGCAATACGGGCAACCGCAGGGCCAGCCCCAGTACGGCCAGCCCGCCGGGCAATACGGGCAACCGCAGGCCCAGCCGCAGTACGGCCAGCCCGCGGGGCAGTACGGCCAGCCGCAGTACGGCTACCAGCAGCAGGCCGCCTACTCCGCGCAGCCGTCCTGGGCCCAGGGTTCCGAGGCGATCGGCGGCGGGCAGGCGCAGCAGCAGCCGCGCAAGCGGCCGGGCTGGCTCCTCCCGGCGATCGCCGCGCTCATCGTCGCCCTGCTCGGCGGCGGCGGTTACTTCGCCGTCAACCTGCTCAGCGGCGGCGGCGCCCAGCCGCAGGATGTGCTGCCCGGCAACGCCATCGGGTACATGCGCATCGACCTGGACCCGGCGGCGAACCAGAAGCTCGCGCTGTTCAACATCGGGCGGAAGTTCACCGTCACCAAGGACTCCTTCAGCGGCGACGACCCGCGCCAGGCGGTCATCGACCTGCTGCAGCGGGCGAACGGGACGAACGCCGACTTCGCCAAGGACGTCGAGCCGTGGCTCGGCCACCGCGCCGGCATCGCCTTCCTCGCGCCGGAGAAGGGCAAGAGCGAGCCGGAGGTCGTGGCCGCGGTGCAGGTGACCGACCAGGACGCGGCCCGCGAGGGCATCGCGAAGCTCTCCGAGGACGGCGACAAGACCGCGATGGCCTTCCGCGACGACTACGTCCTGCTCGGCTCCAACCAGAAGGTCGTCGACCAGGCCGCCGCGGCCGAGTCGACGCTCGCGCAGAACGCCGACTTCACCGGTGACATGTCCGCCCTCGGCGAGCCCGGCGTGCTCTCCTTCTGGATGGACCTCGACGAGGTCGCCAAGATCGCCCAGTCCTCCGGCCAGCTCAGCCGGCAGGAGCAGGCGCAGCTCAAGCAGATCGAGGGCGCGCGGATGATCGGCGCGCTGCGCTTCGGCGACGACTACGCCGAGCTCGCCGGCGTCGTGCGCGGCGCGAAGAACATGACCACCGCCGAGCCCGCGGGCGCCCAGCTCACCGGACTGCCCGCCTCGACGGTCGGCGCGCTGTCGATCTCCGGCCTCGGCGAGATCCTCAACCAGCAGTGGAGCGAGCTCGTGAAGATGGCCCCGGCGGACGCCACCGGCCAGACCTTCGAGCAGCAGCTCGCCCAGTTCCAGCAGGCCACCGGCCTGCGGCTGCCGCAGGACCTGGTGACGCTGCTCGGCAAGAACGTCACCGTCGCGCTCGACGAGCGGGGCCTCAACGGGCAGGTCCCGAACGTCGGCGTCCGCCTCGCCACCGACCCGCAGGCGGCCCAGCAGGTCGTGGCCAAGCTGGAGCGGCTGATCACCCAGCTCTCCGCCAACAGCACGACCACGACCACCACGACGACGACGTCGAACCCGGCGCCGATCTTCAAGGCCTCCGGGGACGGCACCTACGTCATCGCCAGCTCCCAGCAGTACGCGAACCAGCTCGCCCAGAGCGGCACGCTCGGCGAGAGCGAGACGTTCCAGGCCGCGATCCCGGACGCCGCCAACGCCACGTTCGCCCTCTTCGTCGACCTCGACAAGATCGAGAACCTCTACCTGCAGAACCTGCAGGGCGACGACCGCGCGAACGCCCAGGTGCTGCGCGCGGTCGGCCTGAGCGGCAGCATGAGCGACGACCAGGCGAACTTCTCCCTGCGCGTGCTGTTCAACTGATCCGGACGGCCGATCCGGCCGGACCGGCCGGATCGCCCGTGACCATCGCCGACGGGCCCGGAACTCCGCTCTCCGGGCCCTCGGCATGCGCGGGGTCAGGTCGCGTCCGGCAGCAGCGCGGTGATCTCGCGGTAGGACGGGACGGCGGGCACGGCGTCGCCGCGACCGGCCGCGGCGAGCACGGTGCCGAGCGCGGCGTGCAGGGCCGCGCGGTACGGCAGCGAGCCGGTGCTGACCCGGGCGACCCCGAGGTCGGCGAGCTCCCGCAGATCCGGGCCGGTGGGCTGGAAGAGCACGTTCACCGGCGCCCCGGCGGCCTCCACCACCGCGGCGATGCCGGATTTATCAGACAATGCGGGGACGAAGATCCCGTCGGCCCCCGCGTCGGCGTACCGGCGCACCCGCCGCAGCGTCTCCGCCATGTCCGGGGTACGGCCGGCGGCGAGCCAGTGCGTGTCGGTGCGCGCGTTCACGAACACCCGGGGGGCACGCGACTTCACCGCGGCGATCACCCGCGGCAGATGATCCTCCGGGGCGAGGGCGCCGTCGGCGCGGCCGTCCTCGATGTTCACCCCGACCGCGCCGAGCTCGGCGAGCTCGGCGACGAGATCCGCGACCTCGCCGGGATCCTCGGAGAACCCGCCCTCGATGTCGACCGTGAGCAGGCAGGGCAGCCGGGACAGGGTCCGGGCGAGGGCCACCGTCTAGGCCCGGGTCGCCCCGGCGCCGTCGGGGCTGCCGCAGGCGGCGGCGACGCCCAGGCTCGTGGTGCCCACGGCCTCGAAGCCGTGCGCGACGAAGAGCGCGGCCGAGCCGTGATCCCAGGCGTTCGGCAGCAGGAACGGCCGCCCCGGACGATGCAGACGAACAAAGGCCTCGAAACTCATCGCGCCCGCGGGGACGGACCGCCCCGCTCCTCCCTTCCCTCGGCCGGTGGACGATGCGGGGCGCGTCGCGGCGCGCGTTCCGAAGCGAGCGCCCCGATCCGGAACCTTACGCCGCGGCGGCCCGGATCGGGGCGAGGATCAGGCCCAGAGCTGGCCCTCGAGACGCTCCTCCGCCTCCTCCAGGGTGCCCTCGTAGGCGCCGGTGGACAGGTACTTCCACCCGCCGTCGGCGACGATGAAGACGATGTCGGCCCGGTTCCCGGCCTTGACCGCCTTCGCCGCCATGCCCAGCGCCGCGTGCAGCGCGCACCCGGTGGAGATNCCGGCGAAGATGCCCTCGGTGGCGAGCAGCTCCCGGGTACGGCGCAGCGCGTCGGCCGACGACACCGAGAACCGGGTGGTCAGCACCGACTCGTCGTACAGCTCGGGGATGAACCCCTCGTCGACGTTGCGCAGGCCGTACACCAGCTCGCCGTACCGGGGCTCGGCGGCGACGATCTGCACCCCGGGGACCCGCTCGCGCAGGAAGCGGCCGACGCCCATGAGCGTGCCCGTGGTGCCGAGCCCGGCCACGAAGTGGGTGACCGACGGCAGGTCCTCGAGGATCTCCGGGCCGGTCGTCTCGTAGTGGGCCCGCCAGTTGGCGGGGTTGCCGTACTGGTAGAGCATCACCCAGTCGGGGTGGCGCTCGGCCAGCTCCTTGGCGACCCGCACCGCCTCGTTCGAGCCGCCCGCCGCCGGGGACGAGATGATCTCCGCGCCCCACATGCGCAGCAGCTGCCGCCGCTCCTCGGAGGTGTTCTCCGGCATGACGCAGATGAGCTTGTAGCCCTTGAGNCGGGCGGCCATCGCNAGCGAGATGCCGGTGTTGCCGGAGGTCGGCTCNAGGATCGTGCAGCCGGGGNTGAGCAGGCCGTCCTTCTCCGCCTGCTGGATCATCCACAGCGCCGGGCGGTCCTTCACCGAGCCGGTGGGGTTGCGGTCCTCGAGCTTCGCCCAGATGCGCACCTCGGGCGACGGGGACAGCCGGGGCAACCCCACCAGCGGAGTGCGGCCGACCGACTCGAGCAGTGAGTCGAAACGCATGATGTCCGGCCTTCGCAGCGTGGGCGGCGTCAGCCGGCGCCGCCGGCGACCGCGGGCAGCACGGTCACCGTGTCCCCGTCCGACAGCGGCGTCTCAAGCCCGCCGAGGAACCGCACGTCCTCGTCGTTCAGGTAGACGTTGACGAAGCGGCGCAACCCGTTCTCGTCCAGCAGACGGCTCTTCAATCCCGGGTGCCGGGTCTCCAGGTCGGAGATGAGCTCCTCCAAGGTGGCGCCCTCGCCGTTGACGACTTTCTCGCCGCCGGTGTAGCTGCGCAGGATGGTCGGGATGCGAACCTTGATGGCCATCGCGGGTCAATCTCCTTGATCGGTGGTCGTCGTGAAAGGCGCCACCCTTATCAAACACTGGGCGGGCCGGAACGGATTCCTCGGGCCTGACCTCGGCCTTCGACCCCGCGGAACGTTCCCGCGGGCGCTGCGGCTATCGCGAACAAGGCCGGCCGCGGTGGCCGGGACAGTCATAGACGACGACGGACCGCGTGTGTCCGAACAGGAAACTCTGCACGGGCGAGCCGTACGGCATGCTGGGCGTCGGCTCGGCGGTCGGCATGGTCACGAGTTTACCTGCCCGGATCCGGCCGGGACAGAGCGGCTCACGCCTCCTCGACGATCTCCACCTCCTCCTCGGTGACCTCGCCGTCGACGATGCGGTACGAGCGCAGCGGCGTGTGGTCGGGGTCGGCCGTGGAGACGAGGACGTAGTGCGCCTCGGGCAGGGAGGCGAGCGACACGTCGGTGCGCGACGGGTAGGCCTCGGTCGCGGTGTGCGAGTGGTAGACCACGACCACCTCCTCGTCGCGGTCCTCCAGCTCGTTGTAGACCTGGAACCACTCGGTGGAGTCGAACTCGTAGAACGTGGGCGAGCGCGCGGCGTTCTGCATGGGGATGAACCGCTCGGGGCGGCCCGAGCCGGCCGGCCCGGCGATGATGCCGCACGCCTCGTCCGGGTGGTCCGCCCGGGCGTGGGCGACGATCTTGTCGACCAGGTCCCGTGAGATCCTCAGCATGCCAAGGACGCTACCAAAGCGCCCTGACCAGGCTGTCCTGTAGGTAGGTCAACCAGTCGTAGGTGACGAAGGCCGCGTAGCGCTCGTCGTCCTCGGACATCCGCTCGATCTCCAGGTGGATGTCCTCGGTGACGTCGAGACGGGTGCCGAGCGCGAGGCGTACGTCGTTGAGGGACCGCAGCCACGCCTGGGCCTGCTCGGCGTCGAGGTCGATCGAGCCGGGCACGGCGGTCTTGAGCACGACCTCGGCGTCCGCGCGCTTGCCGTCGCGCAGGCTCGCCTCGGTGTACCGCCGGAACTCCGCGGCCGCCTCCTCATCGTCGTTGTAGGCCGACGGGAACAGCCGCGCGAGCACGGGGTCGGAGGGCGGCTTCGCCTCCGCCGCGCCGATGCCGAGCGCCCGCTCNAGCGGNTCNTCCNNNGTCGACCCNGGCNCCACCAGGTCGAGCACCTGCCCCACGAGCGAGCGCAGGATCGCCACCTCNGCGTGGTCGAGGCGNATCGACACCCTGCCGTCNCGCCCGGCNCGGAAACCACCGCTCACGCCGCGCCTACCGATCCTGCTGGATGGTGGCCCACAGGCCGTACGANTGGAGGGTCTGGGCGTCGCGTTCCATCTCCTCGCGGGTGCCGCTGGAGACGACGGCCTTGCCCTTGTGATGCACGTCCAGCATCAGCTTCTCCGCCTTCGCCCNCGGGTACCCGAANACGGTCTGGAAGACATAGGTCACGTACGACATCAGGTTGATCGGGTCGTTCCAGACGATCGTCACCCATGGCACGTCCGGCCGGACGTCCGACGACGGACGTTCGATCTCGACTGGAGCAGTGCTAACCACAACCCCAGTCTGCCTTAAACGAGCCGTAGTCTTCGACACGTGAACACCACCACAAGTACGGCGTTGCACACTGATCACTACGAGCTGACGATGCTGCGGGCCGCCCTGGCGAGCGGCGCGGCGCATCGGCGGGCGGTGTTCGAGGTCTTCGCCCGGCACCTCCCCGGCGAGCGCCGGTACGGCGTCGTCGCAGGTACCGGCCGGGTGCTCGACGCCCTGGAGCACTTCCGCTTCGGCGAGGAGGAGCTGGCGTTCCTGCGCCGCAGGGGGATCATCGACGACCGGACCGCGGAGTTCCTCGCGGGCTACCGGTTCGGCGGGGACGTGTACGGCTACGCGGAGGGCGAGTGCTACTTCCCCGGGTCGCCGATCCTCGTGGTGGAGGGCACGTTCGCGGAGACCGTGCTGCTGGAGACGCTGATCCTGTCGATACTCAACCACGACAGCGCGATCGCGGCGGCGGCGTCGCGGATGGTGCACGCCGCCGGCTCGCGGCCGATCATCGAGATGGGCTCGCGCCGTACCCACGAGGAGGCGGCGGTGGCGGCGGCCCGCGCCGCCTACATCAGCGGATTCGCCTCCACCTCGAACCTGCAGGCCGGGCTGCGGTACGGCGTGCCGACCACGGGCACGAGCGCGCACGCGTTCACGTTGCTGCACGACAGCGAGGCCGACGCCTTCCGGGTCCAGCTCGAGACGCTCGGCTCGTCGACCACGCTGCTCGTCGACACCTACGACGTGGCGACCGCGGTGCGCACCGCCGTGGAGATCGCCGGCCCGGACCTCGGCATGGTCCGCATCGACTCCGGCGACCTCGCCGAGGCCGCCCACGAGGTGCGGCGGCTCCTCGACGAGCTCGGCGCGCACCGCACCGGCATCGTGGTCACCGGGGACCTGGACGAGCACGCGATCGCCGCCCTCGCCGCCGCTCCCGTCAACGCCTACGGCGTGGGGACCTCGCTCGTCACCGGCTCGGGCGCGCCCACCGCCGCGCTCGTCTACAAGCTCGTCGCGCGGGAGGACGCCGAGGGCGTGATGCGGCCGGTGGCGAAGCGGTCGGTGGGCAAGCCCAGCCGAGGCGGGCGCAAGGCGGCGTTCCGGGTGATCGGCCCGGACGGGCATGCGAAGGCCGAGGTCGTCACGACCTGTCCGGCGATGCCGGTCGACGAGCTCGAAGCGCTCACCGAGGCGCGGGGCGGGGAGCGGCCCGGGCGGCCACTGCTCGTGCCCCTGGTGCGGAAGGGCGAGGTCGTCGGCCGGGAGCCGCTCGACGCCGCACGGGACCGGCACCGCCGCTCCCTCGCCGAGCTGCCGCCGGTCGCGCTGCACCTCTCGCGCGGGGACACCGCCATCCCCACGGTCTTCGCCTGACGTACGATCAGCAGTGGGTGGTCGGCAACCTGTCGAGGAGAACGCGATCATGAGCACGGCATTGGTGATCGTCGACGTACAGAACGACTTCTGCGAGGGCGGCAGCCTCGCCGTGGCCGGCGGCGGCGACGTCGCCGAGGCGATCACCCGGCACCTCGCCGCCCGTCGGTACGACCACGTCGTCGCGACCCGGGACCACCACGTCGATCCCGGCGACCACTTCGCCGACGAGCCCGACTACGTGAACTCCTGGCCCGCCCACTGCGTCGTGGGCACCCCGGGCGCCGAGTTCCATCCCCGGCTCGACACGACGGCCGTGGAAGAGGTGTTCAGCAAGGGGTCGCACTCCGCCGCCTACAGCGGCTTCGAGGGGACGGCGCCGGACGGTACCTCCCTGGCCGAGTGGCTCCGGGCCCGGGAGGTGACATCCGTCGACATCGTCGGCATCGCCACGGACCACTGCGTGCGGGCCACCGCCCTTGACGCGGCGGCCCACGGCTTCGCCACCCGCGTCCTGCTCGACCTCACCGCCGGTGTGTCCCCCGAGACCACCGAACAGGCACTCGCCCAGATGAAGGCCGCCGGGGTCGAGCTGACGGGCACCCCGATCGTCCGCGCCGCCTGACGGACACGGGTCTCAGGCCTGGGCGCCGGCCAGCCCCAGGAAGGCCATGACCTTGTCCATCTTCTCGTGCATCGAGGTGAGCTCGGTGCGGACGTCCCGGACCTCGGTGCGCACCTCCTGGACCTCGCCGCGGAGGCCCCGGACGTCCGCGCGCACGTCCTCGACCTCGTTGCGGATCTCCTGGATGTCGCCCTTGAGCTCGGCGCGCACCTCCTGGATCTCGCCCTTCAGCTCGGTACGAACCCCCTCGATCCGCTCCTCGAGATCGGCGCGAACCCCCTGGATCTCGCCCTTCAGCTCGGTACGAACCTCCTGGATCTCGCCCTTGAGCTCGGTACGAACCCCCTCGATCCGCTCCTCGAGATCGGCGCGAACCCCCTGGATCTCCTCCTTGAGCTCGGTACGAACCTCCTGAATCTCGCCCTTGAGCTCGGTACGAACCCCCTCGATCCGCTCCTCGAGATCGGCGCGAACCCCCTGGATCTCCTCCTTGAGCTCGGTACGGACCCCCTGGATGCCCTCCCTGAACTCCGCACGAGCGTCCTGGATATCGTTCTTCAGCTCGGTGCGGAACTCGTCCAGCTTGGTGTTGGTGGTGTCGATCCTGGTGAGGATCTCTTCGAACATGGGGGTCACGTACTCGCGTACCTCCGCTCGGATAAGCGTGGTCAGGTCCACAGGCGGAACTCCCTTCAGCGTAGACGAGTGGGTAGGGCCTCGGAGAGCCCGAAGCCGAACACGAAGAGTACTCGCTTAGTCACGCGTTCGTAGGGAGATGGTCAAGACCTGTGGACAACCCTCGAATAAGGGTTCAGCGGGAGCGCTGCGTGGCCCACTTGCGGATGAGCGCGATGCGCTCCCGCACCTGCTCGGCGGTGGCCTGAGCGACGGGCGGCCCGCCCGTGGCGCGGCGCAGCTCGGCATGGATGACTCCGTGCGGCTGCCCGGTCCGGTGGTTCCACGCGCCGACGAGGCTGTTCAGCTCCTTGCGCAGGGCGTGCAGCTCCTCGTGCGGCGACCGCGCCGGCTCGGGCTCGGCGGCGGACCGGCGGCGCTTCGCGGCGAGCTGTTCGGACTGCCGCTTCTTCAGCAGGGTGGCGACCTGGTCGGGCTCGAGGAGCCCGGGCAGGCCGAGGAAGTCCTCCTCCTCGGGCGAACCCGGGGCGGCGGTCGTGCCGAACTCGCCGCCGTCGAAGAGCACGCGGTCGAAGGTGGCGGAGGCCTCCACGGTCTCGAACGGCAGCTCGTCCCCGACGACGTCGGGGTTGTCCTTCTTCTGCCGCGCGTCCTCCACGAGGAAGTCGTCGAGCCCTTCCTCGGGCGTCCTGCGCTGGAGCACGTGATCCCGCTCGGACTCCATCTCCGCGGCGTAGCCCATGAGCTGCGGGATCGAGGGCAGGAACACCGAGGCGGTCTCACCCCGCCGCCGGGCGCGGACGAACCGCCCGATCGCCTGGGCGAAGAACAGCGGGGTGGAGACGCTGGTGGCGTAGACGCCCACGGCGAGCCGGGGGATGTCGACGCCCTCGGAGACCATGCGCACCGCGACGAGCCAGCGGTCGTCCGACGCGGCGAACTGCTTGATCTTCTTCGACGCGCCCGGGTCGTCGGAGAGCACGACCGTGGCCCCGTGGCCGGTGATCTGCCGCAGCAGCCTGGCGTAGGCGCGGGCCGCCTCATGGTCGGAGGCGATCACCATCGCACCGGCGTCCGGCACGCCGCGCCGTACCTCGGTGAGGCGCTTGTCCGCCGCGCGCAGGACCTGACGGATCCAGTCGCCCTTGGGGTCGAGCGCCGCCCGCCAGGCCTGGGCGAGCTGGTCCTTGGTGAGCGGCGTGCCGAGGGTGGCGGCGATCTCGTCGCCGGCCCTGGTGCGCCACCGCATCTCCCCCGAGTACGCGAGGAAGATCACCGGGCGGACGACGCCGTCGCGGAGCGCCGGGCCGTAGCCGTAGGAGTAGTCGGCGACGCTGCGCAGCGCGCCCTCGGCGTCCTCCACGTAGGTCACGAACGGGATGGGGTTGTCGTCGGAGCGGAACGGCGTGCCGGTGAGGGCGAGCCGCCGGGTGGCCGGCTCGAACGCCTCGCGCACGCCGTCGCCCCAGGACTTGGCGTCGCCGGCGTGGTGGATCTCGTCGAAGATGACGAGCGTGCGCCGTGCCTCGGTGCGCGCCCGGTGCAGCGCGGGATGCATCGCGACCTGCGCGTAGGTGATCGCCACCCCGATGAAGTCCCTGGAGGTGGTGCCCTGGCTGTTCTTGAACTCCGGGTCGACGGCGATGCCGACCCGGCCCGCCGCGTCGGCCCACTGACGCTTCAGGTGCTCGGTCGGGGTGACGATCGTCACCGCCCGGACGACACCACGGGCGAGCAGCTCGCTCGCGATGCGCAGCGCGTATGTCGTCTTGCCCGCTCCGGGTGTCGCGACGGTGAGGAAGTCGCGCGGCTCACGCCGGAAGTACAGCTCGAAGGCCTCCTGCTGCCAGGCACGCAGCTTGGGTGCGGTGCCCCAGGCGGCGCGGTTGGGGTACGACGGTGACAGATGAGACGCGGCAGAGGTGCTCACAATGAATCGAGAGTAGCCTGCGGAACCGACAGATGCGCCGAGCGGCCGGTATCCGGTGAGGCGGCGTCGCCTCCCCCGCCGCCCGCGCCACGGGTACGGCACGGCCGGGGCCCGCTACCGCACCCCGTCCATGATCCTGTTCACGTCCGCCCGGAGCCGGGGCTCGTCCGGCTGGGCCATGCCGAGCATCACCGTTCCGCTCCGCTCGCCTTCGATCACCATGACGCGCAGGTAGGAGGGCCGGTTGACCACGTCCTCGTACTCCGCGCGCAACGACCGGGTGTGGGCGGCGCGGCCGTTCACGGTGAGGCTCCGGTCGTCGACCACGGTCACCTTGTCGCCGTGGAGCAGCAGCCGGGCGTACACCTCGCCGAGTTCCTCCGCCTTCCGGCGCAGCTCGGACGCGCGCACAGGGTCGCCCGGCCCGGACATCACGATCGCGTCGCCGTCCCGCACGGCCACCGAGGTGAACGCGGTCACCGGCGCCACCTTGCCCGCGCGCCACTCGGGCGGCAGTTGGTATCTCACCCCGGCGAGGGTGTCCGTCACGGTCGCGGGCGGCGCCGTGGCGGCCCGCACGCGGTCGACGACGAAGGACACCAGCCCGGCGACGAGCCCGCCGCCGACCACGAGCACGGCGGCGGCGACCAGCGTCCTCGCCAGCCATCGGGGGATCCGCCGCGGCGGGGGCGGCGCGGGCGTGCCGTACCACCGGGCCGAGGGGGGCAGCGCGTCCTCGCCCGGGGCGGGTCGCCCCTCGGCCGGTTCGCCCTCCGCCGCGGACGGTCGGTTCCACGGCGTACCGGCGGACGAGGGCGGCTCGTGCTGCGGCGGCGGCCAGACGCGTGTCGTCGCGTACGGCGGCCGGCGGGTTGGGGGTCGATCGTCCACGCGGCCTCCTGGGTGCGGTGCCAGGATTGCGGTGCCAGGTTTATTGAAACCCACTCCGGCGCCGCCGCACGGAAGATGCGCATTTTTGCGAATGTGCGGGAACGGGCCGACCGTGGACGGGCGCGGCCGCTAGGCCCGGGACGGCTTACGGTAGGCCTCCCACATCTGGCGGATGCGGGCGGCCTGCCCCGGGGTGAAGTGCGTCATGCACCGGTCGTAGGAGTAGTCCATGAAGTTGTGCACGGGGTCGCTTCCCGGCGCCGGGCAGGTGTCCTTGTCGTCCGGGCAGCCCTGCGTCGCCACGCGCTCCGGCGGGGTGTCGTCGACGTAGTCCCCGGGCTCCTGGCAGCCGTTCTCGAAGGTGTGCAGCAGGCCGAGCCAGTGGCCGATCTCGTGCACGCTGGTGAGCCCGCGGTCGAAGTGCGGCATCGTGCCACCGGGCAGGGTGCGCCAGTCGATCACCACCCCGTCCAGGATCGGGGCCGCCGCGTACTGGTGAGGGTAGGTGGAGTAGCCGATCACGAGCTGCCCCAGCTCCGCCACGTACAGGTTGAGGGTCTCCGGCCCGCCGCGGCGCAACGCGGACTTGATCGACTCCTCGTGGTCGAGCGGGGCGCGGAACCAGGCGGCGTTGTCGGTGTGGGTGATGCCCCCGAGGCGGAACCGCACGCCGGTGTCGGTGCCGCCCAGCGCGCCGCTGTAGGCCTTGTTGAGCGTGATGATCTGCTGCCGCACCGCCTCGTCGGTGGCGCCGACGTCGCCCGCGGTGATGACGTGCACCCAGACGGGCACGGTGATGGTCGATCGGCGGCGGGAGCCGCCGTGGCGGGGCCGGTCGGGATCGGGCAGCCTACGGCGGAGGTCGGCCATCATGTGGGCGATCTCGGCGGCGTCCGGCGCGTGCGGCTCGAAGCCGCGCACGGCGACCCGGAGGGCGTGGCCGGGCCCGCAGGAGCGGTCTCGTTGCTCGGCCGAGCCGGACGTGACGGTCAGCGCGGACAGGCACACCAGAGATACGGCGATCAGTCGCCGGGCCATGCACTCCCCCGAATAGCAGTTGGCGGAGTGCTGACGCTAACCCGGCAGGCGTGCGCGCCCGCCGACCAACACACCGTAACGATCAGCGCACACCGGGTTTTGACCTACTCCAGACCCGCGGCCCACCGGCCCGCCCACGGCCGGCCGGACGTCCGGGCG
>Ga0065720_1003844_pt1 | contig 15568 bp, 9 predicted proteins | sample Thericmetagenome_FD_59107 | JGI IMG/M metagenome (GOLD analysis project Ga0065720, IMG submission 59107) | Thermophilic microbial communities from the Joint Bioenergy Institute, California, USA of rice/straw/compost enrichment - eDNA_2 v2... | ecosystem: Engineered > Solid waste > Grass >... | reverse complement strand
GCCGTTCCTGCATGGCTGCTCGCAGGCCTGGCCGCCATCGGCCTGGGCGCGGCGCTGTTGAATGACGACGACGATGATGACGAATCGGACGCGGATGCCGATGCGGATGCTGATGCGGATGCTGACGCTGACGCGGATGCCGATGCCGATGCCGATGCCGACGCTGATGCAGATGCAGATGCAGATGCAGATGCAGATGCTGATGCGGATGCCGATGCCGACGCTGATGCGGATGCGGATGCTGACGCGGATGCCGATGCTGATGCAGATGCTGATGCGGATGCAGATGCGGATGCAGATGCTGATGCCGATGCCGATGCTGATGCGGATGCCGATGCCGACGCTGATGCGGATGCTGATGCTGATGCTGACGCTGACGCTGACGCTGACGCGGATGCCGATGCCGACGCTGATGCTGATGCTGATGCTGATGCGGATGCGGATGCCGATGCCGACGCGGATGCGGATGCGGATGCTGATGCTGATGCTGATGCTGATGCTGATGCTGATGCTGATGCTGATGCTGATGCTGATGCTGATGCTGATGCTGATGCTGATGCTGATGCGGATGCGGATGCCGATGCCGACGCTGATGCTGATGCTGATGCTGATGCTGATGCAGATGCTGATGCGGATGCGGATGCGGATGCCGATGCCGATGCCGACGCTGATGCGGATGCTGATGCTGATGCTGATGCTGATGCTGATGCTGATGCTGATGCTGACGCCGATGCTGATGCCGATGCCGACTCTGACGTCGACGCCCATGACGATGTTGCGACGGCCAAGCTCGAACTGAGCCCGCGCGACCTCGGCACCACGGAAGAATCCGGCTCGGACACGCTGCTCCTGCGCATAGGCGAGGTTTCCGAATCGCACTACTTCACCATCGACGACGGCACGACGGGCGACCTGTCGTTCTCGTTGGATGGCGGCAGCCTGCTGGGCGTGCTGGGTGGGGCTTTCGTCACCCTCCAAGTCATGCAAGACGGTGAGTGGGTGAATGTTTCCGAGACCCGGGATGCCAACCTGATCGACTTGCTCGGCCTGTTCGGTGACGAGATGCGGGTCGAGGCGCACGATTTGCCCGCTGGCCAGTACCGCGTGGTCTATGGCGGCAACGGCTTGGCTTCGCTCGTGCAGCAAGCCGACTGGAGCATGACGCTGGATCGGACGAGCCTCGTCGAGTTCGACGTGACCAATGTCGAGCCTGCGTCCGGCAATCTGCTCACGGATCCCGGCCCAGGCGGATCGCCCGATGACCTTGGTCCGGATGACGCAGCCGTGCTGCAGGTCAAGAACGCGGATGGCGATTATGTGACGCCCGATGCCGCCGGCACGGTGATCGCCGGCCTGTACGGTACGCTGACCGTCATGCCCGACGGCAGCTATACCTACCAGCCCAACGCCGACAACGCTGCAAACGTGGGCAAGGTCGACGTCTTCGATTACAAGCTGGTGCATCCGAACGGCAGCGAAGACGAGGCCAAGCTCTATGTGCGCCTGGACAGCGACCAGGTCGAACTGGAGTGGGACGATGCGAATCCTGGCCAGGATGCGGTCGTCACGCCTGCGGCGGCGGACTCGGGCGACGCGTCGGTGATCGTCGAGAACACGGTCGAGCAGGTGGACCAAGCCGATGTCATCGAGTACTCGTGGGCGCTCGGCGCGCTTGGCATCGTCCTGGGCAACACTTCGGGCACCCATGTGTTCACGGTTGAAGAGGGAACGACGTCCTCGGTCGACCTGGACATCACGGGTTCTGGCCTGGCGTCGTTGCTCAACGGGCTCAAGTTCACGCTCGAGTCCAAGGACGAGGGCGGCAATTGGGTGAAGGTTGGCGGTTCGGAAGCGGGCGGCCTGATCGACCTGATTGGCCTCCTGCCGACGCGCATCACGGCACACATCGACGACCTGCAGCCGGGCGAGTACAGGCTGATCGTGGAGAACGCCTCCGCCATCACGTTGCCGGGCTCGGTGAGCGTGGACATGACGCAACACGTGACGCATTACGACCAGGTAAGCGTCGGTGGCGTCACGCCGGCCGAAGGCAACGTACTCGAGGCTTCGGGCATCGATACGTCGGTCGACGGTCCGGTCGCGGTCAGCGTCAAGGACGGTGCTACCGTCAAGTTCCCCGGCGTCGATCCGGTCGTGCTGGAAGGCGACTATGGCACCCTGACCATGAACGCGGACGGTAGCTGGACGTACGAGCCGAAGGCGGATATCAACGCCATCGAACAGGCCGACGTATTCACGTACCAGCTGCACTTCGCCAACGGCCAGGTGTCGGAAGGCACGATCACCGTCAACATCGGCGAGACGAACAACACGCAGCCTGCACCGGGGTCAGAGTCCGGCGACGAGCTCATCGTCGCGCATTCGGTGCCGCTCGATGGCCTGGACGATGACGGTGACGATGCGGACGACGACCAGGGCGATGAAGATGATGTCGCGTTGGAAGATGTGTTGAAGCCTGAGGCGGATCCGGTCGAGTCGTATCTCGCCGGGGAGTCCAGCGAAGGCCCGGCCATCGCGTCGGCCTCCACCGAGACTGAGCCGTCTGTGATAGCCTCCGCGTATACGGAGGATCCGGAAGACCAGGCGTGGTCTCAGCATGATGTGTCGGGCATCTGATCGTCGCGCCGATCGTTGATCCGATGAGCGGCCGGTCCTGGGGTTCCAGGGCCGGCCGTTCGCGTCAGAAGTTGCCGGGAGTATTCATGAGAGGTTCATGCCGCGCGGCCTTGCTCGTGGCCGGGCTGTTGTCTGTCAGGCTTGCCGACGCGGCTGACGCGGGCGCGCAGGGCGCCATGCATGGCTGGGCAGGCCCGCAGGCAGCCACGGGCGCCGCCCGCGCGCAAGCCGCGCCCGCCGGGCGTTGGGTCATCGAGAAGCGAGTGTACGTCCCTTCATCGTCGATGAACGGGGTGGTGGAGGGGCCGCCTCTCGGATCCCATCGTCCGTTGGTGGCCGGGTCCGCACCGGCGCAGTCGCCCCAGTTGGCCGGGGCACCGGCAGGGGCTTCCGCACCGGCCAACAGCGACAGGCCTGCGGATAAGGTGGCCGAAAAGGCGGCCGATAAACCGGTCGAAAAGTCGGCAGATAAGTCTGCCGAGGACAGGCGCATCGCGCGCCACCCCGATCCCGAACGGCTGGGGCCGCTCGCGCCTTCGGTTGCAGCGAGCCGGTTGGTGCAAAGCCGCCCGAATGCAGGGGTCGTGCTGGCGAGCGAGGTGGCCAAGGGCGGGAACGCTGCCGCGTTGACGCTGGCCGACGTGGCGCGCCAAGCCGTCAGCTGGCATCCGAACATCGCGGAAGCCCTGGGGCGGCTCAATCAAAGCGACGAAGAGATTGCCGTGGCGCGGGCGGGCTACTACCCCCGGGTCTCGACGGGCTTTCGGGCGGGCCGCGACAATACCAACGCTTCGGCCGATAGCCAGATCCGCCGCCTGAGCGTGTCGGCGTCGCAGATGCTGTACGACTTCGGCAAGGTCAGCAGCAGCGTTTCTGCCGCGCAGGCCGCCGCACGCGTGAGCCAGGCGCGGGTGTCGATGGCCGTCGAGCAGGTCGCGGCCGAGGCCGCCAGGGCGGCCATCGAAGTCAAGCGCTATGAGGAGCTCGAGGCTGCCGCGCGCGACCAGGTAAAAGGGGTCTCCGAGATTAGCCAGCTGGTCAAGACACGCCATGAGAGCGGCGCGAGCACGCGTTCGGACGTCATGCAGACGCAATCCCGTGTCTCGGCATCGCAGTCCATTGCGCTGCAATACGCGTCGCAGCTGGCGCGTTGGCGCGGCGTGCTGCGCACGCTGCTGGGCGTAGCCACGCTGCCCCAGCTCTCCGTCGACCGTACGCCGGAGCTGGAGGGCGCCTGCAGGGCGGACGAGCTCGATTGGCCCGAGGTTCCGGCCTTGAAAGTTGCGGAAGCGGAACACGAGCGGGCGAAGGCGCTGCTGGAGGCGGCACGCGCCAACCGCTGGCCCACGCTTTCCCTGGACGCCGGCGTAGGGCGCGCGTTCAACGGCAATGCGACGCGCCGGGACGATTTCATGCTCGCGCTGAACGTGTCCATGGACGTGTACCAGGGCGGCGCGCTCAGCGCCCGCAGCGCAGCTGCCGAACACGCCCTGCGCGCTGCGGACGCGGCGCGCGACAACGCCCGGCTCTCCGTGATGCAGGCCTTGACGGAAGCCCGCGAGCAAACCTCCGGGCTGGCCGACCGCCTGGCTGTGCTGGACGGCCGGCGTCAATCCATCGGCGAAGCCAAGGAGCTATATCGCCAGCAATACCTGGCGCTGGGAACGCGCTCGCTGATCGATCTGCTGAACGCGGAGCAGGAGTTCCACCAGTCGCGCTTCGATCAAATCAACACGAAGTACGAGCTGCTGGAGTTGAGTTTGGATTGTCTCTATGCCACGGGCGCGATGCGCCGGGCGTTTGGCCTGGAAGATGCCGTGCGCGTGGCCGGGAATGCCTATGATGAATAACACCAGCGCAGTGCAGGATCCGGCGGCGGCCGGCGGCGAGGCTCCGCAGCCCGGGGCCGAGCATCGGGAACGCGCCTGGCGAGAGGCGGTGCTCGCGGTCGCCCGGCATTACCGGCTTCCGTGTTCGCCCGAGTCGCTGCGCATTGCCCGCAGGTGGGCGGATGAAGGGCAGGACGAAGAGCAGGCCCTGCGCGATCTTGCCCGCCGGGCCGGGCTGGGTTTGTCGTTGGTGCGGGATCCCGAGGCACTGGAAGCGATTTCCACCTGGCGCCTGCCGGTGACGGTGAGGACCCGTGACGGCCAGGTGGGCGTACTCGAGGCCATCGCCTCCGACGGAACGGCCAGCATCGCATACAGTGGCGACGATGGGCAACGCACGCGCGTCGCGCTGGATGCCTTGCAGTCCCAAGTCGAATGGGTGGCCGTGATGCGCCCGCTCGGCGGGGTGCCGGATGCGCGCGTCGATGCGTACATCGCACCCTACAAGCCTCATTGGCTGCGCGCCATCGTCCTGGGGGACATGCGGCCCTATTGGCACATCATGGCCGGGTCGCTGGTCGCCAACATCCTGACGCTCTCCACCGTGCTGTTCTCCATGCAGGTGTACGATCGGGTGGTGCCCGCCAGTTCGATGCCGACGCTGTACGTTCTGTTCATCGGCGTGCTGGTGGCCTTGGGCTTCGATTTTGTGTTGCGGCGCGTGCGCAGCACCGTGACCGACCTGCTCGGCAAGCGCGCCGACATGCGCATTTCGGACCGCGTGTTCGGCCATGCGCTGCGCGTGCGCAATACCGCCCGGCCGGCTTCGACCGGCACCTTCATCTCGCAATTGCGCGACCTCGAGTCCATACGCGAGATGATGACGTCCACGACGGTGACGGCGATTGCCGACGTGCCGTTCTTCATCTTGTTCTTGGTCGTGTTCTGGCACCTCGCCGGATCCCTGGTGGCGGTTCCGCTCGCGGCCATGGTGCTGATGGTCGCGCCCGGCTTGCTCGCCCAGCGGCGCCTGCGCGAGTATGCCCAGACGGCTACGCGCGAGGCTTCGCTGCGGCATGCGATGCTGGTGGAGGCGGTGCAGGGCAACGAAGACATCAAGACCATGCAGGCCGAGGACCGCTTCCAGCACCTCTGGAACCACTACAACGCGGTCACGGCCGAGGCCAACCTGAAAACGCGGTCCTTGACCAACACGCTGGTGGGTTGGTCCCAGACCGTGCAGACCGGCGTGTTTGCGACCGTGATCTTCTTTGGCGCGCCGCGCGTCATCGACGGTGACATGACCACGGGCGTGCTGGTGGCGGCTTCCATTCTTTCCTCGCGGATGATGGGCCCCATGGCGCGCGTGGCGCAGCTGCTGGGCAAGTGGCAGCAAGCCAAGCTCGGCATGAATAGCGTGGACCAAATCATGCAGCTGCCGGTGGACCAGCCCGAGCACGAGCAGCGCATCCACCGCCCGGCGATCCAAGGTGCCTTCCAGTTCGACGGTGCGGCGTTCCGCTACACCCCCGATAGCCCGATCATCCTGCAGGTGAAGAACCTGCGCATCCAGCCGGGCGAGCGCATCGCGGTGCTGGGGCGCAATGGCGCGGGCAAGTCGACCTTGCTGCAAGCCATGGCCGGCCTGCTCGAGCCCGCTTCGGGCGAGGTGTTGCTCGACGGCGTGCGGCTGTCGCACATCGATCCGGCGGACGTGCGGCGGGACATCGGCATCCTGACCCAGAATGCGCGGCTGTTCCACGGCACCTTGCGCGACAACCTGGTGCTGGGTGCCCCGCGCACGAGCGACGAGCGCATCCTGCAGGTGCTCGAGTGGACCGGCGCGCTGAATTACTTGCGCCGGCTTCCGAAAGGGCTCGACCACATGGTGCAGGAAGGCGGCGTGGGGCTCTCCGGCGGGCAGCGGCAGAGCCTGCTGCTGGCGCGCCTGCTGCTGCGTGATCCGCGCGTGTTGTTGCTGGACGAGCCGACCGCAAGCATGGACGAAACGACGGAGAAGCGCTTCATTCGCCACCTGGCTTCGCTCGAGGCTGGACGCACGCTGGTCGTGGCGACGCACAGGACGAGCCTGTTGAGCGTGGTCCAGCGCATCATCGTGGTGGACAACGGCGCGATTGCCTTGGACGGCCCCAAGGAAGAAGTGATCGCGGAGTTGAACCGCCGGTCCAAGGCGCGCCTGGCGGCGATATAAAGCACGCAAGGGATGGTCATGAAGAGCATAGCGCTCCCCTCTTTTCTCTCGTTTCCCTCCTTCGGCGGCGCACCGCGCAAGCGCCGTGGCATGGATGCCCATGGGGACGGCGATGATGCGGTCATCGTGCGCTCGGAACGCATCATATGGGTGATCGTCACCCTGTTTGCCGTGCTGCTCGTGTGGAGCTTTTTCGGCGTGATCGACGAGGTATCTTCGGGCACTGGCAAGGTCATCCCCACCTCGCGCGAACAAGTCATCCAGTCGCTCGAAGGCGGCATCCTGGCCGAATTGAACGTGGCCGAAGGCGATATCGTCGAGCAGGGCCAGGTGCTCGCGCAGCTCGACCCCACCAAGATCGGATCCAACGTGGAGGAGAGCGCGGCGCGCTATCGCGCGGCGCTCGCGAGCGTGGCCCGCCTGCGCGCGGAGGTGGATGAAACCCGGCCCCGCTTTCCGGACGAGCTCAAGCCCTATCCCGAGCTGATCGCCGCCGAGTCGCAGCTGTTCGAGGCGCGCAAGCGCAGCCTGGAGCAGTCGGTGGCCTTGGTGCAGCAGTCGCTGCAGCTGGTCCGGCGCGAGCTGGCGATGACTGAATCGCTGGTGAAGGCCGGGGCGGCGAGCGATGTGGAAGTCATCCGCCTGCGGCGCCAGGCTGCCGACCTCGAGCTCAAGATCAGCGAACTGCGCTCCGAGTACCGTGTGCGTGCACGCGATGAGCTCACCAAGGCGCAGGCCGAGGTCAAGGCGTTGTCGTCGGTGGTGAAAGGGCGCGCGGATTCGCTCACCCGGCTGACGCTGCGCTCGCCGGTGCGCGGCGTGGTCAAGCAGATCAGCGTCACGACCAAAGGCGGCGTGGTGCCGCCCAATGGGATGCTGATGGAGATCGTGCCGGTGGAAGACCAGCTGCTGGTGGAGGCGCGGATTTCGCCGCAGGACATCGCCTTCATCCACCCCGGCCAGGAGGCGACGGTCAAGATCACCGCCTACGATTATTCCGTGTATGGCGCCTTGGACGGCGTCGTGACCACGATCTCGCCGGACACCATCCAGGACGAGGTCAAGCCCGAGGTCTACTATTACCGGGTATTCATCCGGACTTCCACCGACGCCCTGGTCAATAAGGCCGGCAAACGGTTTCCCATCGTACCGGGGATGATCGCGACGGTGGACATCCGGACGGGCCAAAAGACGGTTTTCGAGTATTTGATCAAACCCATGAACCGCGCGCGCGAGGCGCTGCGCGAGCGCTGACGAATCCGGCACCGCGCTCGATGGAAACCGATGGGATGGCGGGAGAAACGGTCTTGCGGGAACCCCCTTCGTCGTACCGGGTCGGCATGCTCCGCTATGCCGCCCGCCCGTTTTCCGAGATCGGGCACATTGCGCGCCTGTGTGCGGACGAGGGCATAGCAGTCTGCTATTTCAGCTATCGGGACCTTGCCGTCGGCGCGACGCGCGCGCGCGGTTTCTTGTTCCGCGATGGGGCCTGGGTCGAGGGCGAGTACGAGCTGCCCGTCGTCATCGACAACGCGCCGCCCACCTCCGCTTCGCAATTGAGACTGTGGCAGGATCTCAAGCAGCGAGCGCGCCTGACCACGCCGCTGTTGGGCGGCAAGCGCGCCGTCCTGCGCATCCTGGGCACGGATCCCCGCACGCTCGCCCTGTTGCTGCCCTATGGTTCGATCGAACCGCGGGACTTGCTCGAGCGCCTGCGCGACGGGGCCATGGTGCTCAAGCCGTACGTGGGCAGCCGGGGGCGTGGGATTTTCGTGGCCGAACGGGTAGACGGCGGGATTCGCTTGGCGAGCGATGCCGGCGTCGAGCTTCTCGATGAAGCCGCCTTTCTGGCACGCGCCGAGCAGTTCAAGGCCCGCGGCTACATGATGCAGGAGTATTTCGCCAGCCGCACGCAGGCCGGCCCCTTCGACGTGCGCGTGCCGCTGTTCCGCGGCGCGGGCGGGCGGTGGACGGCTGCGGCCATGTACGTCCGGGCGAGCGGCAACCGCGTCACCTCCAATTTGGCCACTGGCGGCCAGCAGCACGATCCGCGCACATTCCTGGCCACGCAATACAGCCGCACGCAGGTGCATGATTTGATGGTGCGGCTGGAAGAGGCCGCTTATCGCGTGGCGGAGGTCCTGTCTGCCCGCCACGGTGAGGCGCTGGATGCGCTCGGCTGCGACTTCGGCATCCAGGATGGCGAGCTGCGCCTGTTCGAAGCGAATAGCTATCCGGGGCTCAAGGGATGCCTGGAGACGGCGGCGCCCATCAAGCTCGATTACTACAAGTACCTGCTCGGCATCGAGACCGGCCCGGCGATTGAAGCGGCGACGCCCGAGAACCGCGAAACCCTGCGCAGCATCATGCGCGAGGGCGCCAATACCTACGTCAACTCCTACTACCTTGCCCCCCGCGCCGGCAATCCAATCTATCGCATGCTGCGCGTGGAGGGAGAGCGGCGGGGGCTGTCGTTTTCCATGGCGGGCAACACCCACGTCGAGCTTTCGGCAGGAGAGGGGCCGCCATGCGTGTTCTCGCCCAACAGTCCGGACGTGTCGGTGGCATTGCGCGCCATCACCTTGAACAAGGCGGCCACGAAGAAAGTCTTGGCGGGTGCGGGCATTCCGGTGCCGGAAGGACGCGTCTTCGACGACTTCGATGCCGCGCTGGCCTACTTCCGCTCGCGGGTGGGCGTCGCGCCGCAGGTGGTCAAGCCGCTCAAGGGCTCGGGTGGCAAGGGCGTGACGGCCAACGTCGCCACGGAGGAAGATTTCCGCTACGCGTGGCATGCCGCCCGGGGAAAGAGCAAGGTGGTCGAAGACTTCGTCGTCGGCGATGAAGTGCGCATCTTCGTCGTGGAAGGGCGGGTCGCGGCCGCTGTCTGCCGCCTGCCTGCCCACGTGATCGGGGACGGCCGCAGCACCATCGCCCAGCTGATTGCGCGCAAGAACGAAGCGCGCAAACGTAATCCAGTCTTCAGGCTGTATCCCATCGAGGCGCTCGACTACCTGCATCGCATCGACCGCCGGCCGCTCGACGCGGTGCCTGCCGCCGGAGAGTACGTGCGCCTGGGCACGACCTCCAACGTGGGCCAAGGCGGCGAGAGCGTCGCCGTGCTGGACGTCCTGCATCCTTCCATTCTCCGCATGGCGGAGGCGTGCTGGCGCGCATTGCCGGGCGCCATCCAGGTTGGGCTGGACGTGATCATCCGCGACTTCCGTGCCGATGCCGGGGACGGTAATGCCTGGGTGATCGAAGTAAATTCAGATCCCGCCGTCGCCACCCCGTGCTTCCCCGCCTACGGCCGTCCGGCCGCCGACCTGCCTGCCCGCCTGGCAGAAGTGGCCGTGGCACGCCTGCGCGCGAACCGGGAGATGCTGGCCGAGGCGCCGACCATCCGCCCGGCGCGCCTCTATCGCTCGCCTTGCGACGGCGCGTCGCTGGCGCGCGATTATTCGCTGCAGCGCGTGTTGCTCAAGCAGGCGGCCTACGCCCGGAATCTCGAATGCACCTCGGTGAACGCCGTGGTCACCATCATCTCGGCGGGAGAGGCCCGGCTCGGCTTTGCGCACGGCATGCCCCACCTGACCAGCCATGTCGCCCGCCGCGCGACGAACGACAAGAGTTGGACCAAGCGGCTGCTCGCGGCGGCGGGGATATCGACGCCCGAAGGCCGGGTCTTTCCCATCGACAAGGCGGAGGAGGCGTGGAAGTACGCGCGCCGGCTGGGGAGGCCGGTCGTGGTCAAGCCGCTCGTCGGCTCCGGCGGCCTAGGGGTGACCTCCGACATCCGCACCCGGGAGCACTTCGATGCGGCGTGGCAGATGGCGCGGGACGTCTGGGCTTCCGAGGTCATTGTGGAAGGATATTGGGCCGGCAATGATTACCGCGTGTTCGTGATCGGCAATGCCATCTGTACGGTCACGCAGCGCGTGCCTGCCTACCTCACGGGCGACGGCATCCATACCATCGACGAGCTGGTCGAGCTGAAGAACCAAGCGCGGCAGCACAACCCCTTTCTTGGCGCCAAGCCCATCGTGTTGACGCCGATGATGCGGCGCAATCTCGCGGCCCAGGGTTTGAGCGGGGATTCGCGTCCGGCAGCGGGGCAGCACGTGCCCTTGCATTCGATCGCGAACATCGGCTCGGGCGGCGAAAGCCGCGATGTGACTGATGCGGTTCACCCCGATTGGGCGCCGATCGCGGTGCGCGCGCGGCAGGCGGTGTTCAACCCCTTCCATGCCGGCCTGGACCTGATCGCCGAAGACATTTCCCGTTCGCCCCACGAGCAGGCCTGGACCATCATCGAAGTCAACACGAACAACGAGTTCGGCCTGCAGCATTTCCCGTTGGAAGGGCCCGCCCGAGACGTCGCGGGCGCGTTGCTGGAGGCGTATTTCCCGCAGCTGCGGCCGGACGAGCGGCAGGAGCGGGCGGTGCGCGTGGTGGTCGAGGGCCGCACGCGGGGCGCGGATTTCCGCCGCTGGGCGTGGAAGCAGGCCAGCGTGCACGGCATGCGCGGCTGGGTACGGCACACCGATGACGGCAGACTCGAGGCCGAGCTCGCGGGCGCCCCGCACGCGGTCTCCCATCTGTTGGAGCTGATCGCCAAGAGGCTGCCTTCCGCGCAGGCGCGGGGGGTGTCGGTCGAACCTATTGCCCGCATAGATGCCGACGATGTGCAATTACGCTGAACGCTCGTCCCAGGGCGGTGCGCTGCGGCGCGCCGGAGGGCTGGCACTGCTGCTGGCGGCGCTGTGGAGTGCCTCGGCCTGGGCTTGCCAGCGGCAAGGCAATGTGCGCCCGGTCCCTCCCGGGCTCGACCAGGCGCGCCAGGCCGGCGCCGTGACCCTCTATTTTTCCGATGCCGACATCCGGCGTGCGCCCCATGCCGACGATCGGGACGGAGACGGCCAGGCCGACAAGATCCAGGACATGGCCGTGCAGTTGCAGGCCGCAGCCACGTTGTACAACCATTTTTTCCAGACTTCGGGCGTGGCGGCGTTTCCCCGCTACCGCGACGTGGTGGCCATCCAGGCGTTCGTGCTGGCCAAGCAGAAGTACAACGGCGAGGCCTTTAGCGAACCGTATTTCGATCCGGGTGCGCGCGGCTGCGTGTTGCGGTTCCACGTGTCCGCAGCGCTGCAACCACGCAACCTAACGCCTGCGCACGAACTTTTCCACCTCTATCACTACGCCCATACGCCCATCCAGCGCGCCTGGTTGCGCGAGGGCACGGCCCGTTGGGCGGAGGCCGCCTTTCGCAAGGGCGTGGGGGCGGCCCAGCCGTTGCCGGCNACGAGCGAAGCGCTGCTCGCCGTCACGCGCGAGAGCTATCGGGCCGGNTTGATGTGGAATCGATTGGCTGCCCTGCTGGACCCGGCGGGGCGNTTCGAGATACCGGCGGCCGCGGCCCGGCTGCGGTACGTGGATGGCACGCCGGTCATTCCGGACGACCGCCTGCATGGCGTCGCCTTCATGCGGGATTTATTCCGCGCCTTGCGCGCGGAGAGCGAGCGCATCGGGCGCGAGCGCGGCCGCTCGCCTTCGGAATGGACGCGTGCGCAGCGGCACGACGCTGCCCTGGATGCGGTGATCTGGTCTGTCGTGCAGCGCGTGGCGGGCGAGCACGCCGCGCGGGCGCCGGCTTCTGAAGAGCTGCGCCGCTTCTTGCAGCTCAAGCTCCAACCGGCGCCGGCGGAGAAGCGTTGAGCTTTTAGGACTGGATAAGCCCGGTCATGGGCGAGCTCGGCGACGCACTGTACAGCTTCTTGGGCATGCGTCCCGCCAGGTAGGCTTCGCGCCCGGCCTCGACGCCTTTCTTCATCGCGCTGGCCATCAGCACAGGGTCCTTGGCGGCGGCGATGGCGGTATTCATCAGCACGCCGTCGCAGCCCAGCTCCATCGCCACCGTCGCGTCCGAAGCCGTGCCCACGCCGGCATCCACGATGATGGGTACCTTGGCCTGCTCGATGATGAGGCGCAGGTTCCACGGGTTGAGGATGCCCATGCCCGAGCCGATCAGCGAAGCCAGCGGCATGACCGCGACGCAACCGATCTCTTCCAGCATGCGTGCCTGGATGGGATCGTCGGTGCAGTACACCATGACCTTGAAGCCCTCCTTGACGAGCGTTTCCGCCGCCTTGAGGGTCTCGGGCATGTTGGGGAACAAGGTATGCGGGTCGCCCAGCACCTCGAGCTTGACCAGGTCGTGCCCGTCGAGCAGTTCGCGCGCCAGGCGCAGTGTGCGCACGGCCTCTTCGGCGGTGTAGCAGCCGGCGGTGTTGGGCAGGATGGTGTATTGGCTCGGCGGCAGGTAGTCGAGCAGGCTGGGTTCGTTGGCGTTCTGGCCGATGTTGGTGCGGCGGATGGCCACGGTGACGATTTCGGCGCCGCTGGCGTCGATGGCCGCCTTGGTCTGTTCGAAGTCTTTGTACTTGCCGGTGCCGACGAGCAGGCGCGAGGAATAGGCCTTGCCGGCAAGGGTGAAGGTGTCTGTCATGGTTGAATCCTGAATGCGGGATGTATGCGGTGTCTCATGGGGGCGTGCGGCCGGCGCGGCCGGGCTGGCCGTGGGGCACACCGGCAGCGGGCCGGGTCCTGGCCGGGCCGGGACCCCGGTTTCGCCACCGCACGCTTGCGCGGGCGCAGGGCGCCGTCATAGCTACACTGCATCCAGTGTATCAAGGCGCCCCGCGCGCTCCGGCGCGCCTCATGAGCGGTGATAGATCTCCGCGCCTTTCTTGACGAACTCCACGGCCTTCTCTTGCATGCCCTTGGAGAGGGCCTCGGTTTCGCTCAGGCCCTGCTGCTCGGCGTATTCGCGCACGTCCTGCGTGATCTTCATGCTGCAGAAGTGCGGGCCGCACATGGAGCAGAAGTGCGCGACTTTCATCGAGTCCTTGGGGAGGGTCTCGTCGTGGAAGTCCTTGGCGGTATCCGGGTCTAGGCCGAGGTTGAACTGGTCTTCCCAGCGGAACTCGAAGCGCGCCTTCGACAGCGCATTATCGCGAATCTGCGCGCCGGGGTGCCCCTTGGCGAGGTCCGCGGCATGGGCGGCGATCTTGTAAGTAATGATGCCGTCCTTGACGTCCTTCTTGTTCGGCAGGCCCAGGTGTTCCTTGGGCGTGACGTAACAGAGCATGGCCGTGCCGTACCAGCCGATCTGCGCGGCGCCTATGCCCGAGGTGATGTGGTCGTAGCCGGGCGCGATGTCGGTGGTCAAGGGGCCGAGCGTGTAGAAGGGGGCCTCATGGCAGTATTCCAGCTGCAGGTCCATGTTTTCCTTGATCATGTGCATGGGCACGTGGCCCGGGCCTTCGATCATGACCTGCACATCGTGCTTCCATGCGATCTGCGTCAGCTCGCCCAGGGTGCGCAGTTCCGAGAGCTGCGCTTCGTCGTTGGCATCGTAGATCGAGCCGGGGCGCAGGCCGTCGCCGAGCGAGAAGCTCACGTCATAGGCCTTCATGATTTCGCAGATCTCTTCGAAATGCTCGTACAGGAAGCTTTCCTTGTGATGGGCGAGGCACCACTTGGCCATGATGGAGCCGCCGCGCGAAACGATGCCCGTCATGCGCTTGGCGGTGAGCGGCACGTAGGCCAGGCGCACGCCGGCGTGGATGGTGAAGTAGTCCACCCCTTGCTCGGCCTGCTCGATGAGCGTGTCGCGGAAGATTTCCCAGGTCAGCTCCTCGGCCTTGCCGTCGACCTTCTCCAGCGCCTGGTAGATGGGCACCGTGCCGATGGGTACCGGGGAATTGCGGATGATCCACTCGCGCGTCTCGTGGATGTGCTTGCCGGTGGAGAGGTCCATGACCGTATCGCCGCCCCAGCGGATGGCCCAGGTCATCTTCTCGACTTCCTCCGCGATGGACGAGGTGACGGCCGAGTTGCCGATGTTGGCGTTGACCTTCACCAGGAAATTGCGGCCGATGATCATCGGCTCGCTTTCCGGGTGGTTGATGTTGGCAGGAATGATGGCGCGGCCGCGCGCGACTTCGTCGCGCACGAATTCCGGCGTAATGCGTTCGGGTATGGACGCGCCGAAAGACTGGCCGGGATGCTGCCGGCACAGTAGTTCCGCCATGCGCTGGCCCTGCGGGCCGCTTGCGCGCAGCGACTCGAGGTACTTCTCACGCCGCAGGTTCTCGCGGATGGCCACGAATTCCATCTCGGGCGTGATGATGCCGCGGCGGGCATAGTGCATCTGCGTCACGTTCGCACCGGGCTTGGCGCGGCGGGGGGCGCGGTGCAGGTTAAAGCGCAGCTCGGCCAGCTTGGGGTCGGCCAGGCGCTGGCGGCCGTACTCGCTGCTCGGGCCGTCGAGCTGGACCGTGTCGCCGCGCTCCTCGATCCATTTCTCGCGCAGCGGCGGCAGGCCCGACCGGATGTCGATCTTCACGTCCGGATCGGTATAAGGGCCGCTCGTGTCGTAGACGGTAATGGGCGGATTCTTCTCGCCGCCGAACGAAGTCGGCGTGTCAGATTGCTCGATTTCCCGGAAAGGCACGCGGATGTCGGGCCGCGACCCCTGTTCGTAAATCTTGCGGGACTTGGGCAGCGGCTGGATGGCGGCTTGGTCGACCTGCGCCGTCGCTGCGAGGAACTTGGGATTGGCGTTCATGGGAGCTCCAAGGAAAAAGGTTTCCGGAGCCGAACGAAGGAAGGAATTTTCCGGGAGTGCCACGGCCGAGACGGCCAGGCGGCGGGTAGAGCTGGCGGCCTGGCGGGAGCCTGGCCGGGAACGGAGTTCCGCCGGAAAACGCTCCCTGCATCGGCATTATCCGTACAGGTGCTGAGGGTTTCATCTCAACCCATCACCGGCCGTTCCGGCGATGAGTACCCCTGCGTCGCGGGTGTAAGTATAGGCGGGCGGCGGGGATTG
>Ga0065720_1020279_pt1 | contig 15572 bp, 11 predicted proteins | sample Thericmetagenome_FD_59107 | JGI IMG/M metagenome (GOLD analysis project Ga0065720, IMG submission 59107) | Thermophilic microbial communities from the Joint Bioenergy Institute, California, USA of rice/straw/compost enrichment - eDNA_2 v2... | ecosystem: Engineered > Solid waste > Grass >... | reverse complement strand
TTGAGTCCTGCGGCGGGAACGTCGGAGTCGGACACGTCGAGGTCGATTTCATCAGGGTTGACGGCAGGCGCTAGAGCGGCCTGCGGCTTGTCCTCCTGCCCCGGAGGCGGGTGCTCCTTGATGGCAGAGAACTTGCAGTGCATATGGGCGGAGAACCAGTACCTCGGACGCAGTCTGTCCAGCACATACCCCGCAGCCGGGTTGCCCAGCTCTCCCCTCTCCGACTCCTTCTTGAAATGAGGCTTGGTTTTATACAATTGCACGTAATCCCCATGCCTCTCAATCCCATTTGGCCAGTCATGGCTTAACCCAATATCCACCTGCGTGCGAATTTGAAGCAACTTCCGCACGTCCAATTCCCGCACGTGATAAAACGTCTTGATATCCTTCGGCCCAAACGGGAGCCTCTCGCTCCTTGGCTTGTGATAATCCCCCTGTTGCCAGATGCCACTAAGCCCCGCAATCCGCAGAGGCCCGAACCGAACGACATTCGCTGCGCCCATGTAGTAGATATTGGGCGCGACCCAGCCGCCGTAGTAGAGCTCGGACAGGTAGGACGAAGCCTCGTGGTTGCCGGCCACGAAGAGAGTCAGGTATGGCGCCTTGCGCGCGCCGCTGTAATACTGATGGAAGTCACCGATCTCGCGGTATTTGGCCGGGCAGGACATGGTGGTCAGGTCAGCGGCGTTGCGCACGGACTGGAAGTCGCCGCAGATAATGAGCAGGTCGACGTCGGGCCATTTGCGCTCGCGGCAGGAGCGCTCGACGGAGGCGTAGATTGCGTCAAGGGTGCCGTGGCCCTATGAACGGAGGGGTGTTAGTGATGAATTCAATGATGAGTGGTGAGTGAAAGGAATGGAACTTACGCAGCCCTCGATGGCGATGCGGACGCCATTTGTTTCAATGAGGTTGTCGTTGGAGGACATTTTGGGTTTCTTTTTTGATTTCGATTTCTGTCGGACTTGTTGTTGATGAACGGGTCTGAGACTGGAGAGACACGACCGTTTAAATCCGTGATGAAGACCGTGTAAATGAAGTGAGGAAAGACTGAGGACGGAGTCCAGTTGAGTCAACCGGCCAGTAGCGGCGATAGTGAAACCGCGAAAAAAAGATCTCATTCGTCGCCGCCTTTCCACATCAATTTTAGAGCGAAGACAAAACCGATCTATTGGCAACGAGGCTTGCTTTGCTGTCCCGTTCGGTCTACCTTTTGCGGTCTCGCCGATAATACCTTGAGTTCTCGAGGCTGTCTTTCAGTGATCGGGTCTCTTGGCGGAAGGTCCTAAGCCACCGGTTCCACAGCAACAACCCAAACCCTGAATCAATCAGGCTCCATTGGTGTCACGACATGTCTTGGCAACATGTCTCATCCACAGTGTCCAACTCGCTGTATCTTCATCGCCCACCTCACTTGGCCGAGCTCTCGCAAACAACGTCGTTTTCACGGCTGAATTTGCTCAAAATCATTCCAAGCCACTCAATTTAAAGCCATTCTTCTACCAGTTTCTCTCTCAAAACAAAAAAGGAGTCATGGCCCATACCATCGACCCCACCTCCAAAGCCGACACCCTCCGGCACATGAACGACGACCACACCCGCGACATGGCCCTGATCCTAGCCCACTACCTTTCCAAAACTGACCCATCCTCCTCCAAAACTAAACCCTTCGACCTCCTCAACAAGTATGCCTCATCCATCAAAATGACCGAGATTAACCTCGACTTCCTTGTCCTCTGTGTTGGCGAGGAAGAAGCTTGCTACCGCATCCCGTTTGAACCCCCGCTCTCGTCGTGGAATGAGCGTCGCTCGAGGTTGGTCGCCCTGGTGCGTGCTGCGCGAGAGGGGCTGGGTGTCTCAGAGGAGGAGTTCCCCGGTGGTTCGGACAAGACTACTACTCAAGGGATGGTTACGGTGGATGAGTACATGCCCCCCCGCTTCCCCATCGACATGACGATCCTATTCCTCGTTGTGGGGTACTACGCCATTTATGCCCTTCTCCGAGCTGGGTGGTTCGAGGAGTCTGAGCTCGGAAAGACTGTTGTGAGCTCAGTCATTGCGCCGTTCTTCCCCGGGGGATGGGACGGTTTCCGCTGGCTGACAGAGACCATTTTTATTCCGGTGGTCGGGATCCACACGGCCGAGGCATGGTGGCTGGATCGGACGCGGCTGAGCAGGTACGGGGTCAAGAGAGGATCTTTGGTATGGCTGCTTTGGATTGCGAGCGCGTTGGCGGAAGGGAGGATGACATTCGTAAGGTTTGATACTGTTGTAGAGAGGAAGAGGAGGGCGGTGGGAAAGAAGGAGTGAGGAGGGAATGAGGGGTTGGAAAGGCACGAAAAGGGTGGGTGGAAGCGGGACGATTGTAGTATTGTTTATTTGAAGGTAATAAAATTTTGCTACTTTGTTGGACTAGGATTGGTCGCAAAATTACTCCAGGATTGGACACAGACATGGGCTACGACGATGGTGTCACGGACCCCTTTTCAAGTTGGCTTCTCCTCGTGTAGGCTTTGTTGCGAGCTGCCTGATGATAACCCGTTGGTCGCTCTTGGGTACGGACCAGTCTTCATCGACACAAATATACGGGATATCTAGAAGGTTTCCTGTGCACTTGGGAGTGTTTGTTCTGTTTTGGAGCTGCACCTAAGTGCAAGGAGTCTTCCAAATTCTCATGTGTTTCTCGAACATCTGCTTTAGGTAGCTGGGTCAAAGGTGGACTGAATTTCTACACTGCAAGTTGCGTTACTAAGTTCATCTTGAGAAAAAGAAATCCTACCGCAGACGGAGAGATCATCTGAGATCCAAGAACTCCTGGAAGTTGACGAAGATCCTCCAGCTGATGAATACGGCTGGTAGCTTGAACAAGTCAAGAAGCTGTTGTTGGGGTGAGGTAACGAGATGTTTACCTCAGGAACTCGAGACTAAGCCAGGTTCCCATCTCTGCAGGTTGTCCCTACGGCCCAAGTAAACTGAGTGTTTGTCTACCTAGTATTAGTCCCCATGTGGTTGCAAGGCTGACATGAGCAGGGCGACTGGTTTTGGAAGAGTAAATCATGAGGAATCAAGGATGCTAGACATGAACATGATCCTAGCGCGAGTAGAGGCTCAGCCTCTTTCAAGGCCTTCTTGAAGCCTGTCGCAGGTGGAAAATGGGTTGTTGTAGGTTCAGGGAAGATAGTTCAAGTTTGCGAGAACCACCACACGGTCGAGAAGCACCGAAGAAAGGAACGTGATTTCTTCGGTGGTTGCCATATGGTTTCATTTCTAAGAAGGGCTTGAGAGTTGCTTGTGGAAGACACTCTGAGGGAAGAAGCAGGCATTCATGATGATATTGGCAATTTGAGGTTCTTTCTATATTTGTGTTACTCGCACATATTTCTGGTTTGATGACTTGTCCACCTTTTCTACATTACCTCAGATAGCTAAAGGACTCCTTAGCTTGTTCCCTGCTGTTCCCCAACACCTTCGACGCTAAGACTCACCGTAGCATGCCCTCCTTTTAAGTCTGACACTAATGCTAATGACAGATCCTCGCATTTGTATCAATCCATGTGACATCTTCATAAAGAAGCCAATGGTCGCCAGTGTGATAATCAAAAGCGAGTGAGCATTTCACTACTACTATCCTCACCAGAGGTCTAACGAATAATGGTATCTGGATATGTCTCCAAATTTCCTTTAGTAACAGCCACTGTTGGGCTGCTAGCAATCTACATCAGTTTCGATGATAGTGATATATGTCTGAAATGATAATCTAATATCTCGCACAAAATATTCCCTAGCAAATAAACCGTGTTAAAGTTATCCCCGTCTTGGAGCACGGTAAAATGTCACAAGTGGTTAAATAGTTCATGTCATTGTTGAACTCAGCCATCTTCCAAACAAAGCCTATAGATCAACTTCGTTGCTGCTTTTCTCTTTACACTGTCATCCCTTACCATGCGAAGACGGCTGCATATTTTCTGTGACATCTAGTTAAGTTTGTCATTCTCGCAGTTGGCGTTCCCTGAATTGCATTGGTGTAAAGCCATTTGGCTGTATAAGGGTTTCCCCCTTATTCACTGCATGTACCTAATGCGATCCGACCAAACTTAGGATCCCAACTCTCACTTCTGCTGGAGAGATAGGTACGGAACTACGACATTCAACCACCCGGTAAAGATCTGAACAAGAACTTTGGGTGTGGTATTAGTAGTTCGAGGACCTTTGCAGCATGTATTTATTGTATCTGTTAAGCTCGATTCGATCCTAACTCGTAGACTGGGTTTTAATTAACTTTATGTCAGATATCCAGTCCTTTTTGATGTGTTCCATTACTTGACTTTCAAATGCCACGAATGGTAGTTGCACATCGGGGAATCCTTTCCAGCCTCCTGTGCTCCGTCCATATCCCTGCAATGAAGCCCGGAGTATAATATACATCTTGTTGGAAGCCATAGTCCCACAAGCCCCGTTGTTCCTTGTTTAAAAACCATATGATCAGCCTCGCAAATAAGATCGAGAACCCAGAACCTTCCTCCAGGTAGACTATCTTCATTGTGACATTGAAGAAGCTCGCAAACCTTGTTAAAAAATTGAACAAAGGAGCCTAGCCTTGTACGAGATCTGTTTCATCAAGTGCCGTTTAGTTGCTAAGTTTCTCTGTGGCAGTAGTTAACACATCCAATTATCTCCGACCCGTCTTGGGTTGGCGATCTTCTGGACTTGGCTGTTGCTTCTAGGGCAATAGCTCTCCCTTCTTTTCCCCACTTCCCAGGCCTAGTTGGCGTAGAGTACGCTGTGCAATTACGTTCAGGCCTTTGTTTTCAATATAGTTTGAACTTGACCAGAACACCTTTTATGTTCCATAAGGGGGTCTATGCGTTCCATGCTTTTCTGCTTCACTACATGTGCTGGCGTTGTCTTGACATTCTGTCGTTTTGTTTTTGTGGCCACGTTTTCCACTGCCTTTTCTGAGATTTGAGCCTTTTTGCTTTTGAGCTCTTCTCCTTTCACTCTCTGACTTGAGTTTCCTTATAATTTGTCCTTCTGTCCTTCTTGCGATGATGTCTAACTTCCAATTTGGCCTGAATTTCACTACTCTGAATCATCTTTGCCATTGGTGCGCTTCGGTGTGAAGATGCTTTTGCCAGTGCCACAGTCTCTTGTGTGCGTTATAGCAGAGAGTGCTGGCATCGCTCTTCCGCTCGATATGGTCATCCTCATAATATCCGAGCAAATAACGTCCCTGACATTCGATTTTATCGACCATATTACAGTCTCGTACGTCTTCAGGAGATAAAAAACAAGTAGGTGAACCTATTGATGATACATGTGATGCAAATAATAATGATAAGTTAACCTAGGCTTTGTGGATGTCTGGCACTTAACCCTTTCTGTCTCTTGTGGTTGAGAACCAACCGAACCTGAAATTGTAAATCGTGCTTCCAATGCATTGAATCAAAAATGTTATCAAGAGCACTATTCCAGGAAGGACCAGGTTTTGGTTCATGGCTGGTCAAGTAGTCAGAAATATACGCTGGCCTCGACGCTTTATTCAAGGATGACACCTCCTTAGCCCAGTTTTAATTCTCATTATCTTATCTGGTTGGGTCTGGAACTCCAGGATGGCATAGGTCGCTTTGTCCCGTTCTTCCGGAATGGACGGGCCAGTAGTTCCGTTTTATGCCAGTTGCCAGAAAAATTGTGTGTGTTGGATCCCAACGATACTGGAATTTTCCAGTGCACAAGCAACGCATACTAAGTGGACCATATGGGTGGCGTTATCTAGAGGACTCTAGAAACCGCTGACTGAATACACATAGAGTAGCGAAGTGCATAGAAAGCTGTTGTCATCCTCATTGGTTACCAGTATGTCACTGTTAGAAAGCAGAGCTAACTCATGACGCTGATCATTAGGAGTAGATTTTTATGCAAAGTTTAGATCCAAGGTCAAAGAATACATGAAGTATCGTCCATGTTGTCTCATTGTTTTGAGGATTTTGTTGATGCAAGGTACTCTTTGTTAACAAGGACACTTTGGGTTTTGCATGTGACATCTCTCCTTTGAACGGAATGGAAAGCTGTATTACGGAAGAGCAATGTGTTCTATCTACGTAGTAGCCATTTTTTTGAAACGCCTCGTAGTCATGCCTCTCGAGCAATGACGGCATGATCCGAGTCAGCGATGCTTACCGATGTATGCGGTTCGACCCGCCGACCTGAAGACCAGCAACCTAGAGCGAACGGCTGACAGCTCATGTCTTATTGATGTTTTACGATTCTGTTGAGGGAAGTTTAATATGGGCCCAATGCCACTGCTGTGCGCCAGTCCAGTAGCCATAAAGCTCTGTGAGATCTAAAGGATGCAATAAACAGGGCACCCTGTCCACCAACCACCTTCTCCGCATCTACCCAAAGCCGCCCAGCCGCCAAGGTCCGGCCCTCGAGCCAGCATCGGGAGGCTTATGACCATAGAACGCGTTTATTGAATCTATTACATTGCGTGAGGGATACACTCCTTTGAAGTGGGCAGCTCTTGGAAAGATTGGGTGAGTGGGGTTTATTGACTTGTAAGAGGGATGGGATGGGGGAGAGTTTACCGCTCGGGGGATGGGTGCTGGATGAGGTATAGAAGATGGCCCAGTCATGAGATCAGCTATGAGGGATGGGACCTTTTTTTCAGCGATGATTGTGGGTGGGAGCATGGTAGGGAGAATGATGAGGAGCCGGGAAAGAACTCTAAGGCGAAGTGATCAGTCAGCCAACATCCCGCGCCAATTACCGAGTCAAGCAGGCAAACGAAGGTTACAAGACAATAGAACAATATGCCGAGTTTTCGTGCTTATGGTCACGACAACAGATCTCATATTAATGAACTGAAATGCCAAATAAAAGTGCCCAACCCGCCTGACATGCTCCAAGCAGGTGTGGACCTCAGTTGAGAACCTCATATATCAGCTACCCTAGGTTTACCAAACACGATTACACTCTTGGTAAAAACACTATCAAATATGTAAAGCGAGTACCAGTCCTCCTTAAATCTAACATGATCATTTTCTCGTAAAGCATGTCAAATGAACGGCAGTCGAGTTCCTCTCCCCTCTTGGCCCCCTAACAATCCCCAAATCGTTACCCCTGAATCATTCCTAACCCTAAGCTCTACCTCTTGAACACCCACACAACGCCTGCCATATTTATCACCATGGCATCCAATACTCAAAGAAAGGAGCACCAGTAAAACAACAAATCAATCACCATTACTCCTAACCTAGGTAGCTAGCTAGGTAGTTGATATCTCCTTCCAAATAGTTCGATACCCCCCCTAGTAGAATAAAGCCCATATAACCCTTGGGATGATCCATTGCTCCACCTTTCTGCCCAGCACGCCTAACGCTTAACCTAAGCCTGCCCTATCCCATCCCAATCTTGTACCATGCCGAATCCCAGAATGCCCTTTTCTCTTGTTTTAGAGCCACTCGCGTACAGGAAATTGCCGAACCGACGACATAGATGTAATTGAGTGTGTCAAGGTCCCTGAATGTTTTAAAAAAAAAGATTAATGCCACCCGTTCCATTCACTCCAGAGCTTTTGGGACTCTGTTACACCTCTACAAGCTTATACCTTCGCGTTTTTGTATGCCCCACTTACACATGACGGAATGGTCCAAAATACCTAACCCATCTTTACCATCCCGACTTATCCATTGATTTGGGATGATTAGACGGACGAGAATCGTCGACGTCGAGAGAAACTGCGAGGAACGATATACCGAGCGAGCCAGAGCCGAATCCGGAACGGAGGAACGGAGAAAGAACGAGCAAAGAGAGAGAAACAAAAGGCAGCAGTAAAACAACGCTCCCATTCAACTTCCCCAAAGCAATCTGCACCAACCATCCATCCTCCCACCCAATATATTTGGACCAACACAACCCCGACCAACCACCCCGACCACTCTTATAACGCGCCAAGGCCCCCCCTTCCCTAACATCCTTCGCCAAGTTCCAGTTCCAAACACGAAACATATTATGCCCTTATCCCATGAAGAGGCCCGAAACGAAAAACCAACACCAACACCATTTCTCAGTTTATCCCCCATGGCAACCCTTGCACCCTACCAGTTTGTCATTTCCCGGCGCCATTTCCTCCCAGACCCAAACACCGCACTTTAAAAGACTCCAATGCACGCAAACGACCCGAATGCATGTTTGTTGTGTGTATATCCATCGAAAAAGGCGAAAAAGGAACTTAGCCCCAGACGCTAGCCTGAGTGCCGAGGCCGCTCTTGCTGCCCCAGCCATTGGAACGGGCACCCCAGCCGGCCAGGCCGACGTTGGGGGTCTCGGTGCCGGCCGAGGACGAGTTGGCGTTATTGTTGCCCGTGTTAGCACCTTCCTCGTTGCCAGACGAGGCAGTGTAGCCCTGGCTCAGGGGAGAGGGCAGCGGAGTGGTCGAGCGCTTGTTGAGAGCCGGATTGGTCGGGGCGCTAGTGACCGAAGGGCGAGTACCGATCGGAGCAACCGTGGTCTGACTTGGCTTGCCACTACCGGGGGCACCAGGAGCGCTCTGACGTGGGGGAGAGCCACCGGGGGACGACGCGCTGGTGCGGCTCGACTGCTGGACAGCAGCAGGGGAGTCAAACATGCCCTTGCCGCCGGCAGGAGGGTTCGACTGAGGGCTTGAGTTGCTGTTGGCGCGAGAGCGCTCATTGGGGCCAGCAGACTGGGCGCCCTGACCACCCTCGGCACTAGAAGCCTGAGCGGCAGCATCAGGATGGACAGGAGGGGCACGACCATAGTCATACGCCAGAGGCGAATGGCCGCGGAGACCGGCAGGACCGGCCTGAGGGCCAGGAAGGCCTGGGCGAGGCGCGCCAGACTCATCAACATAGCCGCCCGACTCGCCGAAAGGACCCTCGCCATACAAAGCACTACGCTGCTGGGCAATGAGCTTCCGGCGCTCCTCCTCCGACATGCCGCCAGGGCTCATGGTGCGGTCGGGCTTGTCGGGACCATAGGGCATGCCGGCGAGAACAGCTAGAAGAGAAGAGACATTGGGTTAGCTTGTATCCTCCAACCACAAAGACTCACTACCACCAGCCATTCAAACTGCCAGGGGAGGGGGCGCATGTGCCGGTCTTTACGGGGGGGCTTTTTGGTTTTCATAAAGCACAGGACCAATATTGTCTTTTTTTTTGACGTCGGACCGCACTTGTGGTGCAACATAGTTGAAAGTAGAAGCGAGGAGGTTTCAGTACCCACAGAACAGCAGGTACCAAAAACCCCTCTTATCTAGGTATGATTTGTTCTTTTTTGTCTTGTCTTGGCTGTGGTAGGAAGTCTGATCTCATACAGAAGAGGGAGGCCTACTTCGGTTGTATTGCTGCTCTTGATGGTAGTTCCGAAGTTCGCGCTCCCGCTGAGCGGCCATTCTCCTCTTGGCCTGCATCATCTGCTCCGCCTCGTTCGAGCCGCGTGAGGGCTGGTGTCGCTGGGCAGCGTAAAAGTTCTGCAGACTCGCAGCCGGGTGGGGGGCACGAGGGTCAAACTCGGGGATGGGGTGAGGACGGGCACCAGGGATGGCGGGCGGACGCGCGTCTACCGGTGATAACAACGGTCAGTGGGACGGGCTCGTCGGGGGCGGCCCGGCCAGTCCCAGGCATACTCACCGAAAGCTGGGTAGAATCTGGCAGGGCCGGGGTAAGGTGGCAGGGACTCACGACGGGCCCCCGGGTACGCAAACATCTTGCCGCTCTTGACGAGATTGTCAATGGCACGGTCGACCTCTGTGATTCAATACGGTTAGTACTGTACTGTTCCTCCTTCTGTATCCGCTAAAATGTGTATTTTTTTCAAATGAATAGATGTCTTGCTGAGGCGGGCCGGCCGAGGATGGCCTGTTCGGCACAACGGCGTAGTCCGAGGCTGGCCCTTAGAGACGATACATACCCTCTAGCTGATGAGCGAAGGCCTGAGGCTCTTCGCGTGGGATAGCAGAGTTAGCACCTGGGAAAAGGGTCAGCCATCATTCGTACAGCAGCAGCAGAGAAGCCGAACGCGTTACGCAGGCAATATATCATACCTGAACGTGCAGGAGGGGGGGTCTGGTGGTCCCAACCAGGCTGGCCGGTAGGCGGCCATTGAGAAGGTTCATAATACGCCGACATCTTTACGGGCTGAATTTTGGTAGATGTTTAAAAAAAACGACGACCAAAGGAGACGGTTACGGCGACGTGTCGGCAATACTGCAGATGGACTAGGTCCGAAGGCGGGTATCTCCGAGTCGGTGCAACTGGTTGACTGTGCAGCTGCTGGACGAGATCCTTGGTTAGCACCACCTGTCAAGTTGCAAGTTGCACGCTAGAGAGGTCCAGTGCAGGGGGACGAGGGGGCGTGCGTCGGGTGCCCGACAATTTGGTACGGGGCCGTAGAAATGCGCAGTCGCTCTCAAAAGAGCTGCTGGCGATGATGATGATGGAGACTGACAGATGGATAACGGAGAACAGGGAAAGCTGATCAAGAAAGCAAGAAATTGGCTGGCTGGCCACAGGTGGCGCTCGCTTTCTTCGAACACCAGCGAAAGGGGATGGGGACGTGGACGGGCGGGATGGGACGAAAGAAAAGGGGGCCAAAAATTGGAATCCTTCGCCCTCTCCAACATTCGAAGATAGCAGAAGCAGATTGCACTCACCTTGCAAGTCAACTCTGCCCTGTTGCGAGAAGCTTCCCGGCCTGAGAATGCTCAAATGCTCGAACTGGTTGACCAAAAGACCCCCGAGGAGAGAAGAAAGGAGGAGGAATTTCGGACACGAAGCGCACGCGCAGGCGGCTTTTTTTTCCGTCACGAGCTGCGAGTGGAGGGCTGCCCGGCCTGCTCCAGAAGGAAAAGACCGGGGAGAGGGAGCTTCTGGGCCGCTGGGCCACTGGACCGCTGGACGGGGCACTCACCACTCACCACTCAAACTCAGTGGACGCTGGCTGGACACCCGTCGACTGGGCCACTGGCCACTCCTGGGCCCCGGCGCAAAGGTCGGGTCGTGGGTCGCCGTGGGTCGTACTTGCGGTCGTGGGTCGATCCGCCTGACGGGGTATGGTGGGCTGGTGGCTCTTGCAGAAAAAGGGTGCAGTCGGATCCCCGCCAGTCTCCTTTTTTTTCTCGGCACGTTCTCTCTAGGTATTCTGGGCAGGCCCACGGCACAGACACACGCCCCGGCAGCCTGTCACTTCCAGTTGCGATCTGGAAATATCTTGCACTATGAAGACAGGAAGAGCGACATTTTGATGCTGAGATATGGCAACTAAATACAAGATAGGACGCTCTTCGTCACAAACTTGATTCCATCTCGGGCCCAACGAGGCTGGCAGCCCTACCCTTTGCAACTTATATTCCCTCTCTCCTTTGACACAAAGGCAGAGAGGCACGACCTCAGCCTGGCTGCCCTCCGTGGCTGAAGTCCGAAATCACCGCTTTGTAAACTGTGCAGTGCGATCGAGCCGAAGGCTATCTGGAAAGATCGTTTCACCAAAATAGAAGCAGTCATCGTCGAATGTTTCCAAGTCATCGATGCTTCGTCTGGATGGTGAGCGACGGCTTCCAAGGAAACACTGCCATTTACATCGGATGTCGGTCCGTCGAGTGCGATGGATGCACGCTCGACTTGCACGTGCCACCGAAATCTTCGAAAAAGAAACAAAGTTTCATGCCTGGAGCCAACCTCCCAGCAGTTTGGGGCGCCGTTGATTTGCCGACACTGTTCCACCGCAACTTCGAGCCTGGCAGGCGGTTTTTTCCAAAAGTTGCGCAGCCTGGGAGGTGGTCCAAGCTCAGAGAACAATCAATGCCAACCTAGTTGATAATCCAAGAGTCTGTAGTATATCTATTTTGGCAAATGATACATCGCCGGCAGACGCTGTCTACAATTGACTAGTCTACGCTCTGAAACCTCCCACTGAGAGGAGGAGGTGCCAATATGGTCACCATCAGACATCGAGCTTCCTAAGATGTGAACTTGGCCCGATGTCGGTTTCTTACATATGGTGGCGTATGAAATACACTTAATTCTGTAAGTATTACAGGCTCGATGGGAAATCAAGATCAGTATTTGCCTGCACCGCAGCAATAAAAAAATGGCCACAAGTCATCCGATGAGGGGCACAATTCCTTCAGAGTCAGCTTCTTGATAGATTGCGTTTTCCCTTTTTTCATTGGACAACCTCATCGTCGGGGCACCCGCTGCTCTATTCGATTTAGGGAGCCAACATCTACTGTCACGGGTCCTGCATTCAGACTCTGCTGCCCGTTTCGCCCAAGAACTCGAGGCCTAGGACTCGGAATCTGCACGCCAAACGCTCTCCATCAACCTCAAAGTTTCAGAAACAATTCCCGTTCTTCAGCGCCTCAACTGCGCCCATCCAGAAGTGACAGACAAGGGGGTGTTGCAGGGGTCTCTGTTAAACTTCGTTCGCCAGATCTGCTTTTAGCCTGACCTGCCATTTCCAGCTCCACCACTCAACACGCTCGCCAGCAAATCTCTCGGCACCCAAGACGGCACATTTCATGACCTTCAACCCATCTTGTACCAAAATGGCCCGGGTTTTGTGGAAAACTACGCGCCTAATAACTCTCAGCTTACGTCCTTGAGCAAAAAAAAAAATTGTTACGCATGATGGAGGGCTGCCAACGGTAACGCCAGACGGCTACTCGGCAGGCGAACATGGAGGGGCAGCATGCGCTGCTGCTGCGGCCGTTGCTGCAACGCGGGGTCATCGTTTTTAGGCAAGGAGGGGTCGCGGGGACGAATGCCCGGGGTAGATGGGTCCGCCCTGAGAACACCTGCAAATTAATGAAGTGTTCCTTCATCTTCAGGCAAGGCTGGGGCTGTTTGTAAGTCAAGATGCTGTAAAATTTCTAAATACTGACAGTTCGTATTGCGCTCTTCCTGACGGCAGAACTCAGTCGAAGTTGCGCAGTTGTCATCTTGGTAGCGCTGTCTCCGTTGATGGGATTCATGCATGGACCTATGGTCGACACAGGACGTCCCTCGTCCATTTACCCATCGTGCGTCGGCCCTGTGTGTGCCCACAGTTTCACCTGTACATCCTCATGTCCAGCCCTGCACTAGACCGAGCATGAAGCTGCTGTTCTTCCATGCCATCGTCGAGTCCAGCTCCAAGAGCCGATCCGTGTGGCCTTGGCCGGACTGCGAAGCAGCCGACTGCGCCCGCCCCGAGCCACATGCGGGGGGATTATTGGATCACCACGGCTGTTGACGTGGACATCGATGCTTCAGTGGACGGAGAGCTGCTTGAAACGACACTGGAACATGCCATGACATCTCCCTCGGGTCTTTAACCTGGAATTCCGTGCCTGTAGCGCGGCTTGATCGCCAAGCGCCTATAATAGAGGCTCTATCGTCTGAAGTTGGGAGTTTTCAAACTATTTGTTGCTCGACGCCACCAACAACGGGAAGCTATCGAGCTCAGTGTCGGGTTAACAAACCCGAGCTAGGCCAAGGAGGTGACGTTCAACTTGGGTGTCTTAACGGCCAAAAAGTAATATCGCGAACGACTTCTTGAGGGAAGCCAATTTGGATGCTTCATGCTACTCTGTGCTCGTCAGATCGACTTCTCTCACTTGCCAGGAGACGTTTAGACATGCTCCTTCCGATGCCGGAATGAGAAGTCTTCGCCTATCCATCCATCCGACCACAATCTTGGAGATATTAGTCTCTCGCAAAGACTAAGTTATTTCCGACCAACCCTTTCAACGCCGTTCACCATAAAACCTTCAGTGTTTGGAGCATTCTCTCGACGTCATAGCCTGACGGAGCAAGTAACCCGAATGATGCCAAGATTGGATGCTGTTGGCTGGGTAGCAGCACGATGACCAAATATCACACGCATGAATGCGCGACACAGGCGCGTCACGGCTCGTGAGTGGCCTGAATCGATTTAGTCAAATCCTCAACAGCCAGTAATGTACTCTGCCATCCCGCTTTACAGTCACCAGATCGACCAACCGCAGATTTTTGTGGTCAGCCCTAACCCAGCTATAGGGGTTCATGTGGCCTTCATCAACAAGTTACACAAGCAGACCTGCCGTTATCATATCGGGCTTGGGCATCGATGTATGTGTTATCAGGCTTTGCTTTTGATTGGGTTGTTATCCCCAACAAAAGAATCAGTAAGCTGAGAGACATATTCTAGGACTCAACTTCCAAAACGAGGGACAGCTCGGCCCTACAAGTGCCTTTTGAGGTATGCCTGAGCATATATAATAATTCGCGACAGGCTTAAAAATCGGGCACCTCCGATGGGAGCTATCCACGATGGTACGACATGTCAAATGAACATGACGGACAGTCCAAAAACTGTCAATGGTGTGACCGTAACGTAGAACCTTGAGCTCGTCTGCACTCGCTCCCCTACACTCTAACATGTCCAGCTCTCAAGTCCTGATAGGAGATGGCATCATTGTTCTTTCGTAATGCATGCAGTGAATGTGGGGGTCGCCGAGCCAAGGCCTAAGGAGGGGCACCTGCCCAACTTGATGCTCTCTCTGGATTATCGCCCTCTAGGCTCATCAGTACCTGGTTCATACTTCTTGGGTGCCAGCGAGATCGATGACCTCTCCCAAATATGTACTGTAACCTCAAACAGTGTAGACAAAACACCATGATCAACAGAGACTTAGTGATGCCAAACTGTCCACAGTTCGACCGGCAGATATTATAGCGGGCCGGACCGAAACCGGGGCCCCACGTCTAACCCCCGTGCCCCTTCTTCTTGAGCCGGTACCCGCTGAGAAAGCGGGGTCCACTCAACAAACCCTACTCTCCCTCGGTGCTCGGCTGCTTATCTGATCCTTTAGAGATGAGACCAGGGGGTTGCAGGAAGAACTTTTTTTCTCCTGCTTGACGCTCAACAGCTGGGCTGACACCTTGCGTTGCTTTTGTGTCGTGAAGCTCAGAGCTCACAACTTCAACCTTTTACCTGCCCTTATAGTTTTCTGGTCCTGAAACTCTTGGGCTGGGCATCTTAATAGGTGTTTATTTTTTTCCTTCCTCGCTCATCTCTTAGCCTTGTTGTCACCCACAAACTTGCTTTTCAACCAGAGTTAGGAGGCATTCAGCAAAGCGCAACTGCAACGCGTCGTCGCACAGGCAAACGCGACACGGCGTCTGTGTGAAGCTCAACTTCTAGGTCTTTCTTTCTTGTCTCTTCATGTCCGTCGCGAGATCTGCGCCCCTCGACGATCTCATCAACAACTCGGCACTGCTTTGGATGTGCCGAGAGCGACGGAAGTAATCTAGACGGCAAGCGACTTCGAAGTCTTTGCGCTTGCTCGAGGGGGTCGTAAGAAAGACTTCCAAGAAGGGGTTTCTTACATACGTCAAGAAAGAACGAACGTTTATACTACCTATCCTTTTGGCAAAAACTTTGTCCTCACCTATTTCCCAAGAAAGGCCCTGTTGTGTGTCGTTGAGAGAACACATTCAGGCTTTGTTGTGAGATTGGACTCGTCTCTGGCACTTGGAGGACAGTTATCATCACTTGCCAACTGGTGCAGAACTGCCCCCCCCCCCCTTTTCCCC
>Ga0065720_1020268_pt1 | contig 15582 bp, 8 predicted proteins | sample Thericmetagenome_FD_59107 | JGI IMG/M metagenome (GOLD analysis project Ga0065720, IMG submission 59107) | Thermophilic microbial communities from the Joint Bioenergy Institute, California, USA of rice/straw/compost enrichment - eDNA_2 v2... | ecosystem: Engineered > Solid waste > Grass >... | reverse complement strand
TCACAAAAGTTAATTTCATTGAAAGTTCAGAACTTGAAGATATTATCTATCAACTACAATACTTAACACTAATATATTACTCCAAGTTTCTATCAAGCTTTATTTGGGATACCATAATAGTTTTCAGATCATTTTGAGAAGACTCTGATGCTATGTTGAGAATAATAATGGCTTTGAGTAAAGGAATCTTGTCAAAGTATCATTATGTCTTAGCAAGCCCAATACTTCCTTCCTACAATCAACACTCTCATTACTACCTAAATAGTTGAATTCACAACACCAAACCATATTTCAACTGCATCTGAAATCATTAGCAAAGCATTGAACACTATAGACTACCAAGTTAGTTACCAAACCTTCAATATATCAATTGGACTCCCTATCAGCACTATGAAAATTTCAAATTTTATTTTATCTTATTATTGAAGAGTCTCCAGTTTATTCTTAACCCCCTTTTGATAGCAATTTTATTGATTTTCAGGCAAAGTAAGTATGTTGTTAATTCATCATGGATATAATTCGTTAGTTCAGGAGTTGCCGCTATCTTATTACTGAAAAATTAGGAATTAGAATGGAAAAAAGACAATTATAAATGAAGGAATCAATTTAAGACTTATTGAATGGGTTTATATACTATTTTAGTATTATACAAAAATAATTAATATCTATCCCTTAAAGCAGAAGCAAGGACTATTTATCGGGTTAAAGTTATATTATTCAAAATATCTAATTACTATGATTATGATGCGAACCATGAGAAGCGATGAGAACGAATTAAACTTCAGAAAGGTTCTGGTGAAGTATAGTTTGAAGAAAACAATGGTATTAAGATAACAATTGATGAAGTAATATTCTATTTCTCAAGATAATTAACAAATCGAGAGAAAAAATTTAGAAAATTATATAAATTATTTCACAAGTGAATACTTTCACAAGACTCGAAAATTATCAAAGGATTTAGACTTAAAGAGTGATCGTACTATCACTCATTTCAGTCCAATTTTGAATTGGTAAAACTTAGATATTCCCAACCGTGGCAAACACTCTATGAAAATTTAATGTCCTTTATCAAGAAATCAAATCAATTCTTATCTCTAAAAATAAATTTGATATATTTATGACCTAAGAATCATTGATTCTGTTTTCCCTAGACTGACAGGTTTAAGAATTTCCCTAGTTATTTCATAGAGAATTAATGCAACTATTTCAGCATAAATTTTCTCTGCCTAGACAGAAAAAGAATGAGAAGATATATACTATCCGCAAAATTTAGTAAAATAGTAGATTTAGCTTAATTAGTGTTGTGCCATCAAATAGATAATTGATAGCAAATGATACTAACTTATCCGGCTTTAAAAAGCATATTTCAAGGAAAATTTGAATGTCTTGAAAATTAACCTATACTCGAAAGTACCTTAGAAGAGAGACAAGAAGTGGAGATGCACCTGGAATGAGTTCGCTTAGGGGTATAGTGTTTTCTTTTAGATATTTAGCTTAGTTACTGACAATCTATTCTCAACTAAAGATTCATTAATTACCTAAAAAAAATATCATTTAGGCATGCAGACCCTTAATTCTGTAGAAATCAGATTTAAAGGGGATAATTTATGTTAAACAATTGCATATATTACTTGAACCTCTCAATATCCAACAACCTGAATTCTTTGATGATATCTGTATGATCAGGCAATGTCTAATGTTTCCTCATGTCTAGCGAACCGTGGGCGCTGCATATCGGGTTTTTCAAATTGTGTCAAGGTACCACAAGCTGGATTCAAGGGAATTATTCAAAAGTCTCATTTAGTTAGCTAACAATTCTAAGAGATTTGAGGATGCCCTTTGTTGATTGAGGACTTCTCAAGAGTCCTCCCAAAGTTTCGATCAAACCCAATAGTTGTAAGTTCATTGAAGTGAATAACTTTTGTTGCAGATCTGACTCTCCAAACGAAAAAAGGAAAACGAGGAAGTATATCAAAACTACGATGCTTTATAAAGAAAATGGGAGAAGATTCGGCATAATTGAAGTAGAAAAAAGCTCATAATATTGTCGATAATCCATCTATTAAACATGGAGAGAAAGGTAGTAGATGATAAATTTTCCAGCACTTTGTAGTTTAATGTAGATCAATCTACCAGAGATTCAACCTTAAAAAATAGTAAGTTGTAAACTCTGACAGACAAAATAAACTCTACATCGACGGTTAGATGAATTCTCATCCTTGAAGGGATTTTTATTTTAAAAACTACTTTAGATACACAGGACATCGATTAGTTCATTCACTATAATTTTTTGTTTTCAGATTTCATCAAACTTAAAATCTCAGAGCTGCCAAAAAATTTCCCATTTTGAATTTCCTGTTTTTCCTTCTTGGCTTATTTTCTAAATTTTTACATTTTTACCCGTTAAAGGAATAAGAATAGTAGTCCATATACTCCTTGATAAATTCTATTCCTCGTAGTTTTCACTCACATTTTCTTGAGAGTTTGATAAAAGAAAAATCTCCTTATTGGATGGATTCAATGGCTTCCTTCATATTTTATGCATTTTTTACGTGTTTGACCAGGACTCTGAACTTATTTCTCCAAACGGCACAGGCAATATATCCATTGTAGCTTATCTATATGATGATCGCAGTCAAACTTCTGACTAGCTCTAAGATATTGACAGAAAAATTGGAACAACAATGGATCTATAAAATTGTGATATGCAGCGTTCAAGTGAAGGCAGATGAGGAAGAAAAAAACTAAAAATAAAAAAAAAATAAAAAGAATCTTCTCAGAAACCAATAACAAAATACCTATTATAAAATTCTACTCATCAATAACAAATTGAAGTCATTATTTCCTGGCTGATCATTTTAGTTTGATCGCTTTTCATATTAAATCAAGTGAGTCGAATTTGGAGCAACATATAACTTGCTAATTACTATTGAAATAAAAATTTTTATTAAACTTATTAATCGCAAAACTTATTGCAACACGATGAACGTAGCAAACGGAAACATGAAATCTTCTCAGTATGGATTCGGACTTTCTTCAGAACTCAAGATCCCTAGCAATGCTAACAGAAACACCATCTTTAGTCCCGCAAAATCTAAAACACCCACAGAAGAAGTCAAAGCATCCAACTTTCAAGTCATTAATCCCATAGACAGCCCAGATAAATTCCGAGGTCTGGATATGAGGGAGTCTTACAACTACGGAGACAGAACCACTATTTTTCCCGCAGGTAACGTACAACAGCAGAAACAAGTGTTCAATAATCCTTTATTCAATCCTAATGTTGGCAACCCGGCTTATAAGCAATCTGTTTATCCTAAGCAAACCTATGCTACTCCTCAATTCCCTACTCAATATGGAACACCTTCATATCAGGGTCAAGTCTTCCCTCAAAACTCTTACAATACTTATAACGACCCTCAATTTGCCCAACCTGGACTTACAATTCTCCCCAATTACCGCCCAAGCCAGAAATCTTTTATGAGCCAACCCATTGATTCATATTTCCCAGGAGGGCTGAATCAACAAGGCAATACAAGTATAACACCTTACCAAAAGCCAAGCGTGCAGCTTAACAGAATGTTGCTTAAACCATTCATGCAAAATGCCTTCCAAGAAGGACTTCAAGGTTCTATGGGCTCTTCAGACTTTTATCCTAACTTGTCCGCAAAGGCTCAAATAGTCGTGGACCATCTAAAAAACCTTATTGATGTCCTAGTCCAATGTAATGACACTTATAAAAAATTCAAAACAAAGAAAGACAAACTTAAGAGGGATATTTATACCTATGAGGCTCAGATTTTAAACAGCCAAGAAATTGAGGATTTACAAGAGCTCTACCAAGAACTTCGAATTGTAGACAACCTTTCTGGGGCTGTGGAAAAATTTGAAGCTCTCGTTGGAGAAGCTAATACACTAAGAGATTTATACGAAAGGGAAGGCAAGAAGCTTGATAAGAAAGATATTATAGATTTAGAGTCTGAGTTCGTCGCACTCTTTGATAAAGTAAACCAAGAACATAATACTGTCTCCAAAAATTATGATGAATTCAAAGAATTTTGGAGGAGTAAACCCAATTCAACTGAATGTGAAGAAAGAGCTCATAAACTATTAGCTGGCTTCCAATCACACTATGCTGTCTATCAGGAAGGATGGGATAGAGCTGGTAAGTTATTGACAGTCCTTGGAAATGTCTTCGAAAATGAGGCAAAAGATGTTCAAAATCTTTCTCAAAAGTTCAGAGCCAAAATTGCTAAATTGAAGAACTGCAGATACGAGATAGAATATGCTGAAACTCAACAAAAGAGAATCCAGAAAATTGTCAAGGGTCTTGATGAATCTATCTTGATTTTAAGATCTTTATTCAAGCCTGATGCTGACAATGCCCCATATATTACTTACCTCAAGGCTGAAAACTTCAGAGGAAAACTCACCCATATTATGGAAGTTATCAGTACAACCAAGAACGAATTGAAGAAAATTAAATTCCAAGTGAAGAGTTTTGGTGACCCCTCAAATGCTGAAACCCAATACTTCCAAATTCTGAGATATAGACTGAGAGACAAACTTGAATTAGAGATCGAGGTAGCTGACATGAGAGTCGATCTTATTCAAGGACTCTGTGAAGTGTTGACAGTTATTGAACAAGAAGAGGCTAACTTTAAAAAACTCTACTCTAGCGAAAACCCACAATGCCAAGTTAGTGTTGTTAAAAAGACCAGAGAACTAGAATCAAATATTGAGAAGCAAACTATTGACAAGAAATCAATCGAATCCAGTATTGATCAGTGCTGCAAAGAACTAAACCAGATCCTTTCCCATTATTATCAAATCAGAAATAAACTAAAGCCTTACCAAGATAATGAACAAGTTAACAAAGTTCTTAATCATCTTTTAAGACCATTCCTAGAGAAATTAGGCTTCCAGATTAGGGAATGCTCAGCCTTAAGTGAGAGAATATATAAACTTAGATTTAGAGCTGGCGAGATTGAGAGCGAGATAGATGCTCTCGGAATAAAGGAGTTCCAGGATTCCTATGAAGTCTTCATGAAACAATTTTCAGCTAATCAATATAACAAAGGTATATTTGAGATTAGTCAATATCAGGACTCTGTTGTAAAATACCAAAGCTCATGCAGGAAGAAGCTTACTGTCTTGGATAGATTATATTCTAAGTCAAACAGAAAAGAAACTGTCCAAAAGATCCAAGGCTATAGAATTCTTCTGAGATCAGATGATGAGAATTTGAGAGTCTTGGATGACTGCATCAATGTTGCCACCAAGATCAAGACCACTTTTGAGTCATTGGGAGACAATTCTCAAAATATTGTTGAGTTTTTCAATGAAAATCAGACTAGACTGAAAGAAGAGAAAGCTTTCATTTCTCAAATTGAACAGGGCTTTACAGAAATTATTAGAACCAGGACTGAACAAGAATATCAAGATACAAGAAAACTTTGTGAATTATATGCTCCTCAATTGAAATTAATTTCAGAGCTCTATGGTTTAATAATCGGCTTCTTCTCCAAAGAAATTCCTGAAATGAGAGGCAATGAAAGATCAGTCAATGAAGTCTTTGAAAAAATTTACTCAGGATTTGAAATGAAATTTAACAAGCTTTGCAAGTCCATCAGTGATAAGCAATTCACACAGTCAATTGAAAAATTGCCTGCAACCTGGAAGAAACCTGTTTATGATAATTTAATTGCTGGTAACTACTTAAAGAAATTCCAAGAAGCTTATCTGCAATTAGTCAAAAAAGTTTTCACCAGTGGCTTGATCTACAACGGAAGTGAACTCATAAAAATATTGGATCAAATCAGAGAATTGAAGAAGGAATACAAGCAAACAAATCAATCTCTCGCTCTCGAAAATTTATTGAATGAATATCAGAAGATTAACGCTCCCTTCTTGAGAAACTGCCTCGATTTCGGAGAGGCACTTCCTGCTGTTAAAACTGCTCAAGAATTCTTTCAGGCAATATCTACTGCTGCTAAAACCGTTAAAAGCAACTTTAAGAACTATGACTTCTCTCTTCCTCATATTGACTCAGACAAGTGGGAGAAATGGTGGAATGATTTTGAAAAGATGATTAACGCCTTTGACAGTTTAACCAAAGGAGTCAGTTCTGGGCTTCGTGAGTTCTATGATGAAATGGGTAACAAGAAGTTCGATTGTCTAAAAGAATTCATTGACTCTTTCTTGAAGAAATATGATCTTGTTATCAAAACTTTCAGCCCCAATAACCACATTTATGCACCTTTGGGAGCCTTTGAGCCTTTACAACATGACTTTGATATGGAAAAGCACTATCTTAACAAATATGAGTTTGATGAAAAAAAAGCAGGTCATTTAGACAATTATCGCCAACATTACAAAACTTTCATCCAAATTCTTATAACGGCCAGAGAACAGTTGAACTTATTTGAAGATCCTTTCTCGGTAAACATATTAGCTGAACTAAGAAAGGCCATAACAAACTTTGAAACTGTTGCAAAAGATTGTAAGACTACGATTTTGAGCGTTTTCAAAAAGAATCAGTATGTGAAAGATTTGATTGCTTCCGAAATCGATTCTCTTGATCAACTTACTGACTTCTATGCTTATTTGGACGAGCCTAAACAACACCATGATTTAGTTAAACTTGAAAAGACGATTAAATCTATGCGAGAAACTCTTGAAAAAAGAATTCCTTCAAAACTTCAAAAAGAACTTCTTCTATTTACTCAAAAACTTGAGCTAATTCTGAATGAATACCGCCGCATTCAAACAGACCCAGCCAAAACCCAAAATACACCGAAAAATACACAACCTGACGCTTATAACAAGCAGAATTCATTGGGAACCCAAAATCAAAACCAAAATTTCAATCAAAACGCAGGGTATAATCCCAATTCCAATTTTGTTTATCAACCCAATTCTGGCATTTATGATTCTCAATTTAATCAGGGTAACACATACTTCCAAGGAGGCTATAACCCAAATCAAGTCAACTCACAAAATAACCTCTCAAATCCTAGAATATAAGAGTATGATTATATGTGACTACAGGATGATATATTATATTTTTGGTATGATTATTCCATCAGTATGACGAACGATCTAACCGAGGTTGACTAGATTCAATTCTTTTAGAAAGAGATTAGGGCTTGTCGATTTAAGCTTTAAACATATACAGAATCATATCAAGTAATTTCATACGAAATAGCAAGGAATATTTCTTTAGAGTTTATTCAACTTAAAGAAATAATAAATATATTCTATCTATTCTAATATCTTTACTTCAAGAGAGATTCTGATTGGAAGGCACTAACATCCAAACCATCGAAGTAAGGATGCTTTAAGGCCTGCTTGGCAGAAATTCTCTTTGCGGGATCAAGAGCGATCATTTGCATAAGTAAATCAAGTCCGACCTCATCAAAGTTCTTGAAGTGTTTCTTGAAATCAACAGGCTTGAACTTAGGGAATGAAGATTTGAAATCAGGTAAGCTAGTAACTCCTGGCCAAGTTGAATCAGTAGGAGTACCATGAAGAGCAAAAATCTTAAAGATTTGATCAATTTCAGAGTCTCCCATAAACAATGGCTTCTTTTCGACCATCTCTGCAAAAATGCAACCAACAGACCAGATATCAACACCAAGAGAGTACTCCTTTTGTCCCAAGAGGATTTCAGGAGCTCTGTACCAAAGGGTTTCGACTTCATGGGTCAAAGTACGAATAGGTACACTGAAGGCTCTAGCAAGACCAAAATCAGCAAGCTTGATCTTTCCATTCTTATCAATCAAGAGATTTTGAGGCTTCAAATCTCTATGGATAATTCTCTTGCAGTGACAATGGTGAAGTCCATTGAGGATTTGATAAAGATATGACTATCATATATTAGGAGAAAAAGAGGGACTTCTTACCTTAATCATGTAAGGAGTCAAGTTGTGCTTATTCTTATCCAGGTATCTTTTCAAATCTTGGTCCAAGAATTCAAAGATAAGATACAACTTCTTCTCGGAAGGATAGTAAACAACATCTTGAAGACTAACAGATAAATTTAGGAAGATGTTTTTCTTACTTAACAATGTTGGAGTGTTTGAGTTCATTGAGGAGTGAGATTTCTCTCATAGCAGTTGAGGGCATACCTTCTTCCTCATTTTCAAGTCTGATCTTTTTAAGAGCGACAATTTCTTGACTGTAGATGTCACGAGCCTTGTAAACAACACCATATGTACCCTCTCCGACCTTTTCAATCTTCTCGTATCTCTCCTTGATGTTAGTGGCAGTCTTGTTTTCAATTTGGTGGAACATCTCTGACTTTTTTAATTTTGAATTATCTTTTGAATTTTTCAAATCTATTGTTGTTAAAAATGTCGAGATTAAAATTTAACACAAAATATCCTAACAGAAACATTTTGAATTGGCTTATCTGTCATAGTAATTTACTACTCTTACTGATAAGACTATTAGGAAAGTCATTCAATATCATTCATGAAAAACATACAAACAGTGTCCTGAAATCTTTTCATTACAAAGCCCATTAATAAAGGCCTAAAGTGGGTTCGTTCATATCTTCCTTCTATTCATCATGACTTCTCAGCTAATTATATATCTTTTCTGAATTAACTTCAAATTTACTTCGTTAGAGAATAAAAAAATATCGATAAGCTAATTCTTGTTTTGTGATCGAGATAGCTGAAAGGAGGATTTATTTTTACCTTCTTAACAAATATTTTTCGAAAAATCCATCTTGATTGTTTATATCAACATTTCATTTCATTCTGAGGTCTGCATTCTTATAAAGATACATAATTCCACTATTACTTTGGAAATCATTTCTTAGTAATAGGATGTTTTAATCTCGGGAAGTGACAACAACAATAGTAAAATTTTATCTAGATTTAATAGATGCTAAAATTCAACTTCAAACATAGTAAACTCTTAAACACAGCTTCCAAGCTCTTTGGAAACCATTCTAAATATAGATTGAGCTCATATTATAGCGATTCTCAGAAATTTACTTTAAGCGAAAAGGAGCTTAAACACCCAACCCCGGTGCAAAGCTTCATCTATAAATATCGCAAGTATGGACATCACTACTCCGATTTGGATCCTCTTGGGCTACTAAAAAAGTACAGTCAAGAGCTTTAGTATAAATTTTAGGGACCCATTTCCTTCAGCATCAGAGTTCAGCCTTAACGCTGATACAAATATTGAAGGCCAAATAGAGCCAGAGAGTTATCTCGCCAAAAAAGGAATCAAAACCGTTAAGGAATTAGAAGAGTTTCTCAAACATGCTTATACCGGCAAAGTTGGAGTAGAATTTGAACATGTAGTTGATGCTCGAGAAAGAGAATGGCTCTATAACCGTTTTGAAGAACTCTTAAACAAAGACCTCAATGAGAATGAGCAAACAGAAATATTCCAATTAATCACAGAGAGTGAAGTAACACATTTAATCCTCATATAAAATCCATTATAGGCTCTTGATCATTTTCTTCACAGAAAATTCCAAACATTTAAGAGATACTCTGGTGAAGGAACTGAGACATTACAAGTAGCACTGAATACTATCTTTGCCAAGGCATCTGCTAAGGGAGTTGAAGAAGTTATTATTGGAATGCCACATAGAGGACGCTTAAATACATTGGTTAGACTCCTTGACTATCCTGCTAGAGAACTTTTCTATAAGATCTCTGGTAAGAATGATGTCCCTGAAGAGTTATATACTGCTATTGATGATGTTGTTTCTCACATTGCAGTTACTAATAAAAGAATTTATGCTAGCGCGTAAGTGCATTCACAATTTCAATAAGAAATTAGTGATGAAGGTGGAGATAATTTCCATAACAATGAAATTAAGCTTTCTCTCCTTCACAACCCTTCACACTTGGAAGCAGTAAATCCAGTCGCTATGGGAAAAGCTAGAGCCAAGCAAGATGATGCAGGAAGCAGTGATCGTGTGTTATGCTTACTAGTTCATGGTGATGCTGCTTTTGCTGGCCAGGGAATTATTTATGAATCCTTCTGCCTTTCTGGTGTTCCATCATTTACTCCTCATGGAATTGTTCATATCATTTGTAATAATCAGATTGGATACACAACCGTTCCAAGAGAAGGAAGAACTTCCATGTATAGTTCGGATATTTGCAAAATGAACGGCGTTCCAGTCGTCCATGTTAATGCAGATCATCCCGAAGAAGTTTTCAAAGTAGCACAATTAGCTGTTGAGTACAGACAAAAATTCAAAAAGGATTTCATGATTGATTTAATTGGTAAGGGAAACTATGTTTGATAATAACACCTGCATAGGCTATAGAAGATACGGCCACAATGAGCTTGATGAGCCCGAATTCACTCAACCTTTGATGTATAGGTAATATCAGATTTTATTTGGAATGAGAAATATTAGACAAATCAGAACTGCACAACCTTCTAGCCCCAAGAAGTATCATGAATATCTGGTCTCAAAAGGAGTTTGCAGTCCAGAAGACTACAATAAAATCAGAGAAGCTTATTTCGCTGTCTTGGAAAAAGAATTCGATGAAAGAAATAATGTGAAGAAGACTATCGAGAATTTGAAAAATCCAGAATATAAAGGAGCCAAAAGCATGACAGGAAAGTGGTCAGGAATGGACTTTTCTCAATATGGAAAAGAAGGACCCACAGGAATTAGTGCAGATGCCGTGAAGAATTATGTCTATGCATCTATCAACGTTCCTCCTACTTTTAATGTTCATCCTAGAATCCAAAAGTATCATATTCAACATAGAATTAGCCAGATTGAAAAAGACCTCTTAGATTGGCCAGCTGCGGAGGCTGCTGCTTTAGCCAGCTTGATTGATGAAGGATACAACGTTAGATTCTCTGGTCAGGATGTTGAAAGAGGAACATTTAGCCATCGCCATCTAGTCCTTACTGACATTAAAACTGAAGAAAAATGGGTTCCTTTGAGGGAACAATCTGAGAGTTTTGCTCCTCAAGGCCGATTCGACTTAGTCAACAGTCCACTTTCTGAAGCAGGTGTGATGGGATTTGAATATGGATACAGTATCGAGAGCCCTAGAAATGTGGTTATTTGGGAAGCTCAATTTGGTGATTTCTTCAATCCTGCCCAAGTAATCCTATTGTTAATTAGTACTTAATTTTTTGTAGGTTGTCATTGATACCTTCGTCACTTGCAGCGAATCGAAATGGCTTAGACAAAATGGTTTAGTTCTACTTTTGCCACATGGTATGGACGGAACAGGTCCTGAGCACTCAAGCTGCAGAATTGAGAGATTCCTTCAAATGGGAGCTTCAGATGGTCTAAATAGATTACTTAAATTAAAAGATCACGATCCCAACAGAAAGAGACTTGATGTTGCTGACCCATATTTCTACGAAAACCACCAAGATGTGAACTTCCAATTTGCTATTCCAACAACTCCTGCAAACTATTTCCATATTCTTAGAAGACAATACATGAGAAACTTCAGAAAGCCACTAATCATAGCATCTCCCAAGATATGTAAGCATTCAGTTTATACCTCCTTAATTGTTAGTGTTGAAACATCCTCAAGCCAAGTCAACTGTCCAAGAGTTTACTGAGGGAACTAAATTCAATCCTTTCTATGTTCATACAGGACAATGCTCATTAGAAGATGCTGAAGTGGCCTTCTTCTGTTCAGGAAAGATTTCATATGATATCAAAGCTTTCCTCAAGAATAATCCTGAACTTGAAAAGAAAGCTGTCTTATTCACTATCGAAGAATTATTACCCTTCCCTGAAAAAGAACTCAAAGCTGAAATGCAAAAATTGAAGAAAACATGCAAAGTAAAATTTTGAAACAAAGTTATTAATAAAATTTTTAGATCGCTTGGGTCCAAGAAGAATCCTTGAACAATGGAGCTTACTTCTATACTGAACCTAGACTAAATCGTATTGCAAGAGAAATTGGATTAGAAGATCCTGATGTCTATGCTCATGCCAGAAGAGCTATTGCTACAACTGCCACTGGCAATGGCGAGCATCATGCTGCAGAGACCAAAGCTTTATTTAACTCATTGTTAAGATATAAATAAAGAAAAGTGATATTTGTTTTATAGTTTTATGATAATATATTTAAACACAGAAAACTTCAATATTAACACAATATAGAATGAATTAGAAAAGGATAATACTATCACGATTGAAGAGCCTATTTTCTGAAAAAGTCAAGGTTCTCAAAGTTATCCTTCCTGGAAGCTAAGTATTCTTCTAAGGAAAATGACTCATCTTCAGTTGCGACATCGAACGCTTCTTCCAGAAATTCATTTTTTTTAGGACTTACTTGTCTATTTTTCGTTTTTTTCAGCTTTTGCATTTCCTCTCTGGTTACCTTTTGAATTTTTAGCTTCTTCCTCTCATTATTCTGATTAACTTGGTACTTTTTATCTCGAAACTTAAATAATGGCTTCCTGGCTATTTGAATTCCTTCTCTTGTGAAATCAGTTTGAGTTTCAGGCTTTATTTCGGTCTTAGACTTATCTTGACAATCTTGCAAATTAGTAGAAGCAATTTTGAACGAGTATTCTCTGAAAGGTTCTCTCTGTTTTTGAGGTATAGTGGTTTTCTGTGCTGTTTCACAATTTTTCATTAGAATATTGATAATATTCTGGGTTGAACTTTTAATTTGAGTTATTGTAGCTGTGGTACTTGGACTAATTGGTGGAGGGTTCTCAAAGGTCGTTGACCTTCTTCTGGCTTTATAATTTATAGACTTGATACTGGGTCCATATGAATTCTTAAAATCATCTGCGATAGTTGAGCTATCTTTGCAATAATATTCAATATATTTCTCTATTGAAATATTATTGCTGTCATTTGTTCGAACAGAATTGGGATAATAATTATCAAAAGGCAGAAGTGTACTGTTACAGGATGTATTACCCAGCTCTGTTGACTCATTGTTATGAGACTCAACAGATCTTCTAGTATGCTTTCCATTTCGTGTGGTATTTCGGTAGTGCAAGCTAGCATGCTGACTGCCATTTATCAAAGGAAGTTTAAGTAACTTTGAGATAGGATTGTCAATTGTCCTTCGAGAGACAGCACTTGATGTAGTAAAAATATCAACCTGGTTTGTTTTTTTTCGAGGCTGTCTGTTGTTAACTCTCTTTTCAACACTGGAATATTTTTTTACGCTAACGATTCGAGGTGTTTGTTGACAAAATATATTTAGAGAGCTGTATTCAGGGTTATTGCTTTGTTTTCTTCGATCCAAATCAAGCAAATATGGGCTTTCACTAGCCATATTGGGTATAAGGGCAGAATTTGTCATAATTTTATGGGACAGTGATAGAAGTTATTCCATAAATTTATTCTTGTTTATAAAGTGTAAACTTATTTAATTGACAAGCTTATCAAAGTATAACTAACATCCTAATCCTTTTAACGAATGACTGACTGGATTCAGATAATATGATAGAAGCACTCTATCATCTCATATTGTATGAATACTTAGACAGAGGAGACAAGATAAGTTTGACATAACAAATTAAACAATATCTGAAAATTTAGTGAGTTAGATTATCTATCTCTATTCATCTCGAACTTCTTGGAATTTAGAGAAGTTGAGGAATATTTGCTCCAGACTGGTGTTTGTTAACGAATAGTCTTCAATTATTTGAGCTTCTTTCATTTCTTGTAACGACTTGAATGCCTTGGCAAATGAGAATCCTTCCATTGAGACTTGGTAGTTATAGAATTCCTGAGAATGATCATAGATCTTCTTGATATTCTCAAATCTTGCTGTCAATTCTCTTTCAAAGACATCAGCGTTTTTCACAGCATGTTTAGGAATAGTGATTCTGTAACCTGTACCATATTTATTCTTTAGATAGGGTGTGCTTCCTATACAAACAAACTTTCCGTTAATCAGAATTCCTATTTTATGACATAACAATTCGGCTTCTGTAAGCGAATGAGTGGTGAGGATGATGGTAGCTTCACGATTATTAAGATTAGCCACTAGAGTGTCATATAGATATCTTCTTGCCACTGGGTCGAGTCCAGTTGAAGGCTCATCAAAGAACTGAAGAGAAGGAGATCCAATCAATGCATTTGTTACACAGAGTTTTCTTTTATTTCCCCCACTCAGGATTTTGGATTTCTTGTTAATATGATCAGATAATTGCATTGTAGTAATGAAATAATCAATGTTTTCTTGAAGGTCTTGTCCATGCAGTCCTTTCATACTACCAAATATTTCAAGATGTTCTCGAACTGTTAGACTTTCCCATAAGCAATCAAATTGTGGACAAATTCCAACCTCTTTGAAAATTTCATATAAGTTTTGGTCAATCTCAGTCTGTAAAAGTTTGACAGATCCTTTTGTTCTGGGAATTAAAGCTGTCAAAATATTAAATGTTGTCGATTTTCCTGCTCCGTTAGGTCCTAGCAATCCAAATATTTGCTTCTTCTCTACACCAAATGAAATGCCTCTAACAGCTTGAAATCCATTCTCATAAGCCTTCTCTAAACCTAATACTCTAATCGGATCTAGATTGTTTTCAGCAGCAACTCTTTCGGCTTCACTGTTGATTTCAGTGGCATCAAAAATGGGATTAGGAGCATATGGAATGAGGGCCTTTTTGATTGACTTCTGAGATAAATTGTATTTTCTGGATTCTAGCCAAATTGTTATTGACATAAAAATGATAGCTTGGCCAAATAACATCAATATTGGAACAAGTGGGTTCTGACTGATTACGAAGTCCGATTCATTCACGTATGGCACATATGTAAGGACTTCTTGGAGGAAAGGAATGAATGGTCCGGTGGCCATACCCAAGTACATACAGATATTTCCAGCCCATTTGATTTCATCTTGAAAGAAAACTAGGGATGATATCATTGGCAAGTAATAAAGAATGAAGATACAGAACATTCCATAATATTTGTAGGCACTTTGTGATTTGTCAAACATGAAGCCGTACATATAGGCATTTGCCAGCAAAGAGGTTCCAAAAGCAAAGGCAGCCAACACAAAATAGCCAATGTTATTGATTAGAAAAGTTGTCTCTAGAATGTAGGCTATCACAATTAGGCAACCCATGAGGAAAGCAATAATAATTATATCAAAAGCAAAGGTACCCAACCAATATGGGATGGTTCGACATCCCATTACTTTCAATGCATATTTCAATTTTTGTTCTCTCTCCATAACTGGAAATCCGCAATAAATGGAAGCGTTAAATCCAAACGCCAGAGCTGTCATTTGTGAGAATTGAATAGCCTGAGTAACACTATCTGTTTGCAAATTAGCAAGGAAACATGACAAAACCAAAAAGATGATTGGAAATAGACTCATGATTATATTTTGTGGACTACGAATGGTACAAAGGAACTTTCGTTTGAAGATAGCTGAGAACTGATCAGCGAATTTATATTCAGGATTTTTGGCTATAGTCTTTGGAACAGGGGCTATTTCTATTCTCTGGTCATCTTGATTTTCTTGATTTTCTTGCTCTACTCCAATATTAACCTTTACAGAAGCTGGAGAGAATATAACTTCAGTTATAATTCAAGAGATATCTGAAGTATATTATATCTCTTGTATGGAGTATTGATACATA
>Ga0065720_1020277_pt1 | contig 15600 bp, 13 predicted proteins | sample Thericmetagenome_FD_59107 | JGI IMG/M metagenome (GOLD analysis project Ga0065720, IMG submission 59107) | Thermophilic microbial communities from the Joint Bioenergy Institute, California, USA of rice/straw/compost enrichment - eDNA_2 v2... | ecosystem: Engineered > Solid waste > Grass >... | reverse complement strand
TCACAGTGGCGAAGCCGATCTTCCGCGGCGGCCGGCTGGTCGCGTTCAGCGCCTCCACCGCGCACGCGCCCGACATCGGCGGCAAGATCCGCAGCCCCGAGCCGCGCGAGGTGTTCGAGGAGGGGCTGCAGATCCCGCCGCTCAAGCTGATGCGCCGCAGCGTGGCGGACGAGACGCTGGTGGCGATGATCCGCCAGAACGTGCGCACGCCGGAGCAGACCCTGGGTGACCTCTGGGCGCAGGTGGTGGCGCTCGACCTCATGGAGGACCGCCTCCTCGGCCTGATGGCGGGCCACGACCTGCCCGACCTGGTGGACCTCGCCGCCGAGATCCAGGGCCGCTGCGAGAGCGCGATGCGGGCCGCCATCGCCGCCCTTCCGGACGGCACCTACCGCAGCGAATTGCAGACCGACGGCCTGCTCGACACGCCCATCACCATCCGCATGGCGCTGACGGTGAAGGGCGATTCGATCGAGGTGGACTACACCGGCACCGACCCGCAGGTGGACCGGGCGATCAACTGCGCGCTCTGCTACACCTACGCGATGACCATGTACGGGGTGAAGGTCTGCACCAGCCCCGCCCTGCCGAACAACGAGGGCGCCTGGCGGCCGATCTCGATCGTGGCGCCGCCCGGCTGCATCGTGAATCCGCAATTCCCGGCCTCGGGCGGGTCGCGCATGCTGATCGGACACTACCTGCCGATGCTGGTCTTCGGCTGTCTCGGCCAGGTGGTGCCGGAGCGCGTGATGGCCGCCTGCGGCTCGCCCATGTGGGGGATGAACCAGTCGGGCGTGCGGGCGAACGGCAAGCCCTACGCCAACATGTTCTTCTACAACGGCGGCATGGGGGCCAATGCGCGCGGCGACGGCGTGACCTGCCTCTCCTGGCCCTCCAATGTCTCCTCGACCAGCATCGAGCTCAGCGAGCACATCGCGCCGCTGCGCTTCCACCACAAGCGCCTGCGGCCGGACAGCGGCGGCCCGGGAAAGCACCGCGGCGGACTCGGCCAGGAGATCTTGATCGAGAGCCGGTCGGAGACGCCGATCGCCGTCTCCTTCCTGGCGGAGCGCACGATCATCCCGGCCTTCGGCATCGAGGGCGGCAAGCCGGGCGCGACCGGCGCGTTGCGAATCAATGGTGAGGCGGTGGACCCGAAGCGGCAATACGTGCTGCGCTACGGCGACACGGTGAGCCTCGCGACGCCGGGCGGCGGTGGCCATGGCGACCCGCGCGAACGCGATCCGGCGGCGCTGGCGGCGGACCTCGAGGCGGGCTACGTCACCAGCGATGCGGCCTATCGCTGATCAGACCGCGGCGCGCCGCAGGAGCTCCAGCACCGCCGCGTCGGTGATCGGCGCGGCATCCCAGGGCGGCGGCGGTGGCGGGTCGAGCGTCTCGAACACCGTCGCGAGCTCGATCGCGCCGACATCCGCGGGACGCGGATAGGGCGTCGGATCCGGCCCACCCGCCACGCGCGGCTGGCCGATCGCGCGGAAGAATTGCTCCAGCCCTGCCGGCGCCAGAATCCACAGGAAGCGGAACGGCACCGAGCCGTCGTTGATGAAGCCGTGCCGGGCACGGGCACCGGCGAACAGGAAGCTGCCGCGGCGGATGCGCCGCACCACGCCGTCGAGCCGCGCCAGCCCCTCGCCTTCGAGGAAATAGAAATACTCGTCCTGCGCCGGGTGTGCGTGCTCGCGCACCTTGCCGAGCGGGGGCAGCTCCTGCAGCCCGACGCTCACCCCGCGCGGCGCGCCGGCCATCTCCGGCGCGGCGAGGATCGAGATCCAGCCATTCGCCGGCTGCGGCTGCCAGTGCTCCTCGCCCCCTCCGGGCGGGACGAGGCGGATGCGTCCCTCGTTCCCCGTTGCCATGCCGGTCGGCCTCCTCCCCGCTCAGGGCAGCAGCTTGCCCGGGTTCATCATGCCGCGCGGATCGAGCGCCGCCTTGATCGCGCGCATCAGGTCGAGCGCCACGGAGTCGCGCAGCGCCGCCATGGCGTGGCGCTTGGACTGGCCGATGCCGTGCTCCGCGCTGAAGCTGCCGCCATGCGCGACGGCGATGCGGTTCACCGTGTCCTCGATCGCTTCCGCGTTGCGGTGCCAGACCTCGCGCGGCGTGCCGCGCGGCGCCTGGAGCGAGATGTGCACATTGCCGTCGCCGGCATGCCCGAGCGCGATCAGCTTGCCCTCCGGCCAGCGCGTGGCAAGCGCGGCCTCGACCTCGGCAAGGAAGGACGGCACGGCGGAGACCGGTACCGAGGTGTCGGCGGAGACGCTCGGCGCCTCAGCACGGTTGCACTCGGGCATGACCTCGCGGAGGTACCAGAGCGCGGCGCGTTGCTCCTCGCTCTCGGCGATCACGACCTCGCCGGCTTCGCCGGCCTCGATCGCGGCGGCGAGGGCGACCTCCAGCGGCGTGCGCAGGTCGGCCCCGGCGGCGGCGGTGCCGAGCTCCATCAGCACGTACCAGGGCGATTGCAGCGCGAAGGGAATCCGCGCCCGGGGCGCGTGGCGGCGCACCAGCTCCAGCGGCCAGCGGCCGATCAGCTCGAAGCCGATCAGCTCCGCACCGTTCGAAATCAGGCGGTCGAGCAGGGCCAGCGCCGCGGCCGGCGAAGGCACCTCCAGGAAGGCGGTTTCGCGTGCGCGCAGCGCCGGGGCGAGCTTCAGCGCCGCGCCCGTGATCACGCCGAGCGTCCCCTCCCCGCCGATGAACAGGTGGCGCAGGGCGTAGCCCGTGTTGTCCTTGCGCACCCGCCGCAGGTCGTTCAGCACGCGCCCGTCCGGCAGCACGACCTCCAGCCCCAGGACCAGGTCGCGCGCATTGCCCCAGCGGATGGTGCGGATGCCCCCGGCATTGGTCGAGAGCGCGCCGCCGATCTGCGCCGTGCCCTCGGCTCCGAAGGAGAGCGGGAACAGCCGGCCCGCCGCCGCCGCGGCATCCTGCACCGCACGCACGGTGCAGCCCGCGTCCACCGTGATGCTGAAGTCGCGCGCGTCCACCGCGCGGATGCGGTTCATGCGCTCGAGGCTCAGCACCACCGTAGGCGCCCCCTCCGCGCGCGGCACCGCGCCGCCGCAGAGGCCCGTGCGCCCGCCCGAGGGCACCACCGCGAGCCCCACCGCGGCGCAGGCGCACAGCGCGGCGGCGACCTCCTCCGTACTGCCGGGCCGCAGCACCGCTCGGGGCGGGTGCGCGTAGCGGCCGGACCAGTCGCGGGCATAGGGTTCGATATCCGCCGGCGCGGTCAGGGTCGGGCAGCAGGCGGCGATCGTGCTGAGGTCGTCGAGCGGGCTCATCTCGGTTCCATGAGGCGTGCCGCGGCGATGCTGGCCGCGGCGCGGCACCGGCGCAAGGCGGCATGGGCGCCCCTGCGAACCCGGCGATCCGTCCCGATGCGCCGCCGCTGACCGTAGCCGGAGGCGCCGGGGCATGCGAGCCTGACCGCGATGGACCAGCATCGGCCAGACGAATCGCGCGGTGCCGGCGCGCCAGGGCCGCCGGAGGCCACGTCCGGCGAGGCCTGGCGGACGCTCCGGCGTCGCGGCGAGGCGACCGGGCCGATGCGGTCCGGCACGCTCCGCCGCTGGCAGGAGACTTCGCCCGCGCTGCGCGCCATCCTCTGGATGGCCCTCTCCGGCGTGCTCTTCGCCTCGCTCAACACCATCTCGCGGCTGATGGCGATCGAGATCCATCCGATCCAGGCGCTCTGCATGCGCTACGGTGCCGGCGCGCTGCTGATGCTGCCGATCATCCTGCGCGCCGGCCTGGCGGCGTACCGCCCGCACGGTGCGGGCACCTTCGCCCTGCGCGGCGCGGTGCACTCCTTCGGCCTGATGCTCTGGTTCACCGCCCTGCCGCATGTGCCGCTCGCCGATACCACGGCCATCGGCTTCACCAATCCGATCTTCATCATGCTCGGCGCGGCCATCGTGATGGGCGAGCGGCTGGTAGGGGCGCGCTGGATCGCGGCCTTCGCCGGCCTCGGCGGCGTGCTGGTCGTCGTGTGGCCGAACCTCTCGGCCGGGGCGGGCTTCTACACCCTGTTGATGCTCTCCACCTCACCCATTTTCGCCGTGTCCTACCTGCTCGCGAAGTACCTGGCGCGGCGCAACCCGCCGCAGGTGATCGTCGTCTGGCAGTCAATCTCGATTACGCTCTGCACCCTGCCCGTTGCGCTCTGGAACTGGACCTGGCCGGCGGCGGAGATCTGGGCCTTCACCCTGGTCGCCGGCGTGATCGGCACCTGCGGGCATTTCGCCCTGAACTCGGCGATCCGCCTTGCCGACCTCTCGGTGACGCAGCCGATCCGCTATCTGGAACTGGTCTGGGCCTCGCTGCTCGGCGCGCTGGTGTTCGGTGACATCCCGGGGCTGTCGGTGTTCCTGGGAGGGCTGGTGATCTTCGTCTCCGCCAGCGCGATCGCGCGCTGGGAAGCGCGGCAGCGGCGGGGCGGTTGAGGCTTGCCTTGGCTAGGGCCGCGTCCCGTGGATCAATCCCTCTCCCCTGCCCTGCCATACCGGGAGCCGCCGTCCCATGGCCTCTGACCCGAACGGCCCGTTGCTTCTGCTGAATGCCCGCCTCGCGGATGGGCGCCAGGGTGTGCGGATCCTGATTCGCGATGGCCGCATCGCCGCCCTGGAAGAAGGAGCGGCGCCGGCAGGGGAAACGGCAGCAGCGGCTGTGTTCGACCTCGCGGGCGACCTGGTGCTGCCCGGCCTGGTGGACGGGCATATGCACCTCGACAAGACGCTGATGGGGCTGCCCTGGACGCCGCACGCGGCCGAGCCGGACCGGTCCAGCCGCATCGCCAACGACGAGCGCCTGCTGCCCACCCTGCCGCTCTCCACCGAGGCGCGTGCCGGCCATCTCATCCGCCGCAGCGTCGCGCACGGCACGGCGCATATCCGCACCCATGTGGATATCACGCCAGCCTTCGGCCTCTCCGCGCTGGAGGGCGTGCTGGCGGCGCGGGAGGCCCATGCCGGCGCGGTCACGGTGCAGATCGTCGCCTTCCCCCAGGCGGGCGTGATGCGCCACGGGCCGCGCGCCGTGGTGGACCTGCTGGATGCCGCGGTTCGTGCCGGCGCGGAGCTGGTCGGCGGCCTCGACCCCTGTGAGATCGACCGCGACCCGAGGGGCCAGCTCGATGCCATCTTCGGCATCGCGGAGCGGCGCGGCGTCGGCGTGGACATCCATCTGCACGAACCAGGCGAGCTTGGCCTGTTCAGCCTGCAGGAGATCTGCGCGCGCACGACCGCGCTCGGCATGCAGGGCCGGGTGACGGTGAGCCACGGCTTCTGCCTGGGCGGCATCGCGGAATCGAAGCAGCACGCGGCTGCGGAGATGATGGCCGCCGCAGGCGTCGCGCTGGCGACGCATGGCGCGGGCGGCGCCACCCTGCCGCCGGTGATGCTGCTGCGCCGCGCGGGCGTGCGCGTGTTCTGCGGCAACGACAACGTGCGCGACACCTGGAGCCCCTACAGCACGGGCGACATGCTGGAGCGGGCCGCGATCATCGGCTGGCGCGCCGACCTGCGCCACGACCCGCTGCTCGAGGAGCTGTTCGCCATGGCCACGAGCGAGGGCGCCGCGGCGCTCGGCATCACCGAGTACGGCCTCGCCCCCGGCCGGCCGGCGACCTTCTTCACCCTGCCTGCCGAGAACATCCCGGACGCAATCGGCGCCCACCCGCCGCGACGGCTGGTGTTCCATGCCGGCCGGCTGGTGGCACGCGACGGGGCCTATTGCGGGCCGGGGCAGGAGCCGTTGAAGGCCGGCTGAGCGGGCAGCCGGAACGCCGGCCGGGGCACGGGCGGGCGGCAGGATTGCCGAAGCGCGCGCAGCAGCTTAAGGCCTCTCCCGCCCCTTCAGAGAGCACGGGGCGAGTCACGACGGAGGCCGAATGCGATCCGAGGCGCCAGCCACATCGGAAACATTGTCTGCGGTGAGGGAGCGTCCTGGCCCGGCGGAGGACGCGTCGGATTCCATCCTCGCCCGGCTCGAGGCCTCGGCCCGGCGCTTCGAGACGCCCTGCGGCGAGGGCCACATGGTCTGGCGCGCCTGGGGCGAGGGGCCGCCCCTCGTGTTGCTGCATGGCGGCTCAGGCTCCTGGCGCCACTGGGTACGGAACATCGAGCACTTCGCGCAAAAGCGGATGGTGCTGGCGCCCGATCTGCCGGGGCTCGGCGAATCGGCCATGCCGCCCCCGCCGATCGATCCCAACATCAGCGCTGGCATCGTCGCCGCCGGCCTGCGCGAACTGCTCGGCGCGGATGCGCGCTACGACCTCACGGGCTTCTCCTACGGTGCCAACATCGCCGGCCATGTTGCCGCCGCCGAAGGGGAGCGGGTGCGCAGCCTGACCATCGTCGGCGCCGGCGCGCTCGGTCTGCAGCGCGGCCACACGCCGCTCGAGAAGGTGCGCGACAAGCAGGGCGCGGCGCGAGTTGCGGCGCACCGCTTCAACCTCGCCTCGCTGATGTTCGCCGACCCGGCTCGGATCGACGCGCTGGCGCTGACGATCCAGGAATGGAACACGGTGCATGCGCGCCTGCGCAGCCGCCCGCTCGCCCACACGCCGGTGCTGCGTGACGCGATCACGCGGGCGACGGCGCCGCTCGCCGCGATCTACGGCGAGCTCGACGCGATCGCCTTGCCGAACCTGCACCTGCGCCTGGAGCTCCTGCGCGAGCTGCGACCGGAGGTGGCGATCCACGTGATCCCGGGCGCCGGCCACTGGGTCGCCTATGAGGCGGCAGAGGCGTTCAACAAGGCCCTCGACGCGGTATTGCCCCCGCCGCACTGACCCGCCCTGACCGCCCCGCCGATGGCCGTCCCCGCCACTGCGCAGCGCCCGCCACCGCTGCTCGAGATCGAGCGCGTCGTGGTGCGCTTTGGCGGCGTGGTCGCGCTTGCCGGCGTCTCCTTCGAGGTCGGGCGGGGCGAGATCCGCGGCCTCATCGGCCCCAACGGTTCCGGCAAGACCACGCTGTTCAACTGCATCAGCGGGCTCTACCGCCCGGCCGCGGGTGAGATCCGCTTCGAGGGCGTCCCGCTCTCCCGCCTCCCGCGCCACGCCCGAGCCGGGCTCGGCATCGGCCGGACCTTCCAGCACTTGGCGCTGTTCCGCAGCCTGACCGTGCGCGAGAACATCCTCGCCGGGACGCACCCCCTCGCCCGCTCCGGCTTTCTCGCCAACGCGCTTCGGCTTGGCGGCGGGGTGCAGCGCGAGGAGGCCGCGGCGGAGGAGATCGCACGCCGCCTGCTGGCCCTGCTCGACCTCGAGGCGCTGGCGGAGACGCCGGTGGCGCGCCTGCCCTTCGGCGTCCAGAAGCGGGTCGAGCTCGCCCGCGCTCTGGCCGCGGGGCCGAGGCTCCTGCTGCTCGACGAGCCGGCGGGTGGGCTGAACCACGAGGAGGTGGACCGGCTGGCGCGCCTCCTCTTCCGCATCCGGCGGGAGTTCGAGCTCAGCATCCTGCTCGTCGAGCACCACATGAACCTGGTCATGAGCGTGTCCGACCGCGTGGTCGCGCTCGACTTCGGCGAGAAGATCGCCGACGGCACGCCGGAGGAGGTGCGCGCCGAGCCCGCGGTGATCCGCGCCTATCTCGGCGAGGGGATGGTGGCGGCGCATGGCGACGCTCCTTGAGGTCCGCGACCTCACCGCCGGCTATGGCGGCGGTCCGCCGGTACTGCACGGCGTCTCGCTCGCGGTCGAGGAGGGCGGCGTCACCGCGCTGCTCGGCGCGAACGGCGCCGGCAAGACCACGACCCTGCGCGCGGTCTGCGGCATGATCCCCGCCACGGCGGGCGAGATCCGCTTCGCCGGGGAACGGATCGACGGGCAGCCGACCGAGGCGATCGCGCGCCGCGGCATCGCCCATGTGCCGGACGGACGCGGCACCTTCGCGGAGCTGACGGTCGAGGAGAATCTTCGCCTCGGCGCCATCACGCGGCGCGACCGCGCGGCGGTGGCGGAGGATTTCGAGCGCGTCTTCGGCCTCTTCCCGCGCCTGCGGGAGCGGCGGCGCCAGCAGGCCGGCACCCTCTCGGGCGGCGAGCAGCAGATGCTCGCCATTGCCCGCGCCCTGCTGCTCCGCCCGCGGCTCCTGCTGCTCGACGAGCCCTCCTTCGGCCTTGCGCCGCTGATGGTGCAGGAGATCTTCCGCATCCTCGCGCACGTCCGCGCCGAGGCCGGGGTAGCGGTGCTGCTGGTCGAGCAGAACGCGGCGCTCGCCCTCGATCTCGCCGACCACGCCTGCCTGCTTGAGACCGGGCGCGTGGTGCTGCAGGGCGAGGCCGCGGCGCTGCGGCGCGACGCGGCGGTCCGCCGCGCCTATCTCGGCTACTGAGGGAGCCGACGCGATGGAAGGCTTCGCGCACCAGCTCGTCGCCGGGATCGCCACCGGGGGCATATATGCCTCCGTCGCCCTGGCGCTGGTGATGATCTACCAGGCGACGCACCACGTGAACTTCGCGCAAGGGGAGATGGCCACCTTCTCCACCTACCTCGCCTGGGCGGCGGTGCAGGCGGGTGCGCCGTGGTGGGTGGCGCTGCTCGGCACCGCCCTCGCCTCCTTCGCCATCGGCGTCGCGATCGAGCGGGTCCTGATGCGACCGATGCGCGACGCGCCGGTGCTCGCGGTGGTCGGTGTGTTCATCGGGCTGATGCTGTTCTTCAATAGTATCACCGGCTGGATCTTCGGCTACACGGTCAAGCCCTTCCCCAGCCCCTTCGAGACCAGCGCACCGCTCCTCGGCGGCCTCGTCTCCGGCCACGAGCTCGGCTCGACCGCGGTGACGCTGGCCGTGCTGGCGCTGGTCTGGGCATTCTTCCGCCATACGAGCCTCGGGCTTGCGATGCGCGCGGCGGCGTTCAACCCGGTCTCGGCGCGCCTGGTCGGCATCCGCGTGGGCTGGATGCTGGCGCTCGGCTGGGGGCTCGCGGCGGCGATCGGGGCGGTGGCGGGGGTGATGGTCGCCCCCGTGGTGTTCCTTGAGCCCAACATGATGCTCGGCGTGCTGCTCTATGCCTTCGCCGGCGCGTTGCTCGGCGGGATAGACAACCCGGCAGGGGCAGTGGCGGGCGGGTTCCTGGTGGGGGTGATCGAGAACCTCGCCGGCGTCTATCTGGTCGGCACCGAGCTGAAGCTGACGCTGGCGCTCGTGATCATCGTCGGCGTTCTGCTGCTGCGGCCCTCTGGCTTGTTCGGCCGGCCCGTGGTGAGCCGGGTGTGAGGGGGCGCCCGCCGGTGAGCGCCGCCCAGGACCGCCCTGCCGTCGCGGCCGCCGAGCCGCAGGCTCCGGCGGTGGTGCCTCGGCGTCGGAGCCGCGGCATCTCGCTGGCACTGTTCCTGCTCGGCGCTGCGGTGTTGGTTGCGCCGGCCTTCCTGCTCAGTTCCTTCCGGCTGTTCCAGCTCACCCTGGCGGCGGGCTACGCGGTGGCGATCCTCGGCCTCAACCTCGTCACCGGCTACAACGGGCAGATCTCGCTGGGCCACGGCGCCTTCTATGCGGTCGGGGCCTACGCCACCGCGATCCTGATGGCGCATTTCGACTGGCCGTTCTGGGCGACGCTGCCGGTCGCGGCCGTGGTCAGCGGGACGCTCGGCTACGCGATCGGCTTCCCGGCGCTGCGCCTCGGCGGCCTCTACCTCGCGCTCACCACCTTCTCCCTCGCCCTGGCCGTGCCGCAGCTCCTCAAGCACAAGGCGGTCGAGGAGTGGACCGGCGGGGTACAGGGGCTGTTCATCGTCAAGCCCGACCCGCCCTCCTTCCTGCCGATCGAGGCGGACCAGTGGCTCTACCTGACGACGCTCGCCATCGCGGCGCTGCTGTTCCTGCTCGCCCGGAACCTGGTGCGCGGCCGGATCGGACGGGCGATGATGGCGGTCCGCGACCATCCCGTGGCGGCCGAGGCGGTCGGCATGGACCTCGCCGCCGTGAAGACGCGGACCTTCGCGGCGAGCGCGGTGCTGACCGGCCTGGCCGGGTCGCTCGGCGCGGTGGCGGTGGAGTTCGTGGCGCCGGACAGCTTTACGCTCATGCTCTCCATCACGCTCTTCGTGGGCATGGTGGTTGGCGGCGTGGCCTCGATCGGCGGGGCGGTGTTCGGGGGATTGTTCATCGTCTTCGTCCCGAACCTCGCCGAGAGCATCTCCAAGGCGGCGCCTGGCGCGATCTACGGGGTGCTGCTGATCCTGCTGCTCTTCGTGCTGCCCGGCGGCGCCGCAGGATTGTGGCGCCGGGCGCTGGAGCGGCGGTGGCGGCGCGACGGCGGCGGATGATATGAGGAGCGTCGGACGCTGGCGGGCAGTCGGCCGACTCCAGAGCCACCCTCTCGGCGGCCTGGGGGACGCGCCGCTCCGCCGGGAAGACGAGGAAACGCCAGATGGTGAAGCGACGCTCCTTCCTGGCAGCCACCGCGGGCGCCGCCGCGGCGTTCCCGCTGCCCGCGCTGCGAACCCAGGCCGCGACGCCCGGGGTCACTGCGACCGAGATCAGGATCGGCAACACCAACGCCTATAGCGGCCCGGCTTCCGCCTACGGCGCCATATCGCGCTGCCAGGCGGCGTTCTTCCGCATGGTGAACGACCAGGGTGGGATCGGCGGCCGGCGCATCAACTACATCTCCTACGACGACGGCTACAGTCCGCCGCGCACCGTCGAGCAGGTGCGCCGCCTCGTCGAGCAGGACGGGGTTGCGTTCCTGTTCAACACCCTCGGGACAGCGACGAACAACGCGATCCTGCGCTACGTGAACCAGCGCCGCGTGCCGCACCTGTTCCTCGCCTCCGGCGCCGACAAGTGGGGCAATTACCGGGAGACGCCCTGGACCATCGGCTGGCAGCCGAGCTACCGGATCGAGGCGCAGATCTACGCCAAGTACATGCTGGAGCAGAAGCCGGAGGCGAAGCTCGCCCTGCTCTACCAGAACGACGACTTTGGCAAGGATTACGTCGCCGGCGTGCGCGACATCCTCGGCGACCGCTTCAGCCGCATGGTGCACGCAGTCTCGCACGAAGTGACGGACGCCACGGTGGATTCGCAGATCGTCAGCCTGCAGGCCACCGGCGCGGATGTGCTGCTCACGGCGACGACGCCGAAATTCGCCGCCCAGACCGTGCGCAAGGTGTACGACATCGGCTGGCGGCCGATGCACTTCCTGACCAACGTCTCGATCTCGGTCGCCTCGGTGATGCAGCCGGCCGGGCCGGAGAAGGGTGTGGGCATCATCACCTCGGCCTACATCAAGGATCCGACCGACCCGGAGTGGAGCGACGACCCTGGCATGAACGAGTGGCGGGCCTTCATGCGCCGCTACATGCCGGATGCCGACCTCACGGACGGCCACTACGTCTATGCTTACGGCGTCTGCAAGACGCTGTTGCAGGTGCTGCACCAGTGCGGCACCGACCTCTCGCGCCAGAACATCATGCGTCAGACGACCAGTCTGCGCGACCTCGAGATCCCGACGCTGCTTCCGGGCATCAAGGTCAACACGGCGCCCGACAACTACCGCCCGATTCGCCAGATGCAGCTCCAACGCTGGGACGGCACGACCTGGCGGCGCTTCGGCAACATCATCGAGGGCGCGCGGGTCTGACCGGCCGGGGGGGAATCCAGGCCGCAGCCCCGCTGCTGAATTGCGACGGGAGCCATCATTCGCGTTGTCCCTGTGCCTGCGGTGGAGCGCCCTGGCCAGCCCGGCGCCGTGCTGCGGGCGCAACCTCCGCTGGGCATGGCGATGCTGTAGGGCGAGCCCGGCCGTGCACGGCGGCGCGTCCCGTGACCGTGGCGTAACCGCCTGAAGGCGAAATCGCCCCGATGTTCAGCGGCGGACCTGCGTCGTCCGGCTTCCCCGATCGTTATCCGCGCCAGCGGTCGGTGGGGCGCGCCACGACAGGCCGGTGGCTTGTGGCTGTAAGGGGTCGCGCGCCACGGAACCGAATCGCCCGGGCGGCAGCGGCGGCCTCCCGCCCGCGTTCTGACAAGAGCGGCCAGGAACATGGCCATCATCGGATCAGAAGCATCCAAGCCATTACCCCGAACGGCGACCGAACCGGCCGGCGGCGGCGATGACGGCGTGGGCATCATCAGGGCCGCGGGCGCTGCCGCATGGCGGTCGCACCGATTGGGCGGCCTCAGCCCTGCCCGAAGCGGTTCCCTACCACCAGGCATCGAAGGGGATGCGGCGCGCGCCGCCACACCGGTCAGGTCGGCGAGGCGCGCCCCCCGGCCATCGGCACCATGCGGCGTCCCTGTCCGCCGCCCGCTGCCGAGCGGTTGGTTGCGCGGCCGCCGCCGCAAGGGCGTGTGCATCCGAACTCGAGGAGGAATCCCATGCGCTTCGTGCCAACCCGTATCCACGGGATCCTGGACTATGTAATCGGCATCATCCTGATCATCTCGCCCTGGCTGCTCGGGTTCTCCAGGGTTACGGCTGCGCAGTGGGTCGCCATCGTGCTCGGGATCATCCTGATCCTCTACAGCCTCTTCACGGACTACGAGGTCGGGCTGGTCCGGACGATCCCGATGCCGACGCATCTCGTGCTCGACATCATCGGAGGGATCATACTCGCCATCTCGCCCTGGCTCTTCGCCTTCGCCGCATTGGTCTGGGTGCCGCACCTCGTGATCGGGCTGATCGAGATCGTGCTGAGTCTGGTGACGGAGCGCGTGCCGGCGCATGCAGCCGTAGGCGGCCTGACCTGAGCTTCCCTCGTCCGCCGCGCCTCGCCTGCGAAGTGGCGCGCCGGGCCGGACCGGCTCCCGGCTCAGCCACCCGCCTCGAGACGGCGGCGATAGAGGGCGATCAGCCGCTCCCAGTGCCGCTCCGCCGCTGGCTTGTCGTAGACCGCGCGCGCGGGGAAGGCGAAGCCGTGGTGGACGCCGGGATAGATCTCGATCTCGCCCGCTGCGCCGGACCGTTCGAACAGCCCGCGAAGCTCCTCGACCATCGGGAGCGGCGCAAGCTCGTCGTGCTCCGCACAGGCGATGTAGAGCTCGCCCTTTACCTTGCCGAGCGACAGATGCGGGCTCCCCTCGGCATCGCTGACGAGCCAGGTGCCGTAGAAGGACGCCGCGGCCGCGATCCGGTCCGGGAAGCGCGCGGCCGCCGCGAGCGCGTAGGGGCCGCTCATGCAATAGCCGTGGCAGCCGACCGGGCCGGGCCGGGCCCATTCCGGATGCCCGTCGAGGAAGGCGAGCATCGCGCCGACATCCTCCATGACCGGCGGGATGGTCATCTTCGTGCGGATCGCACGCATGCGGGCCCGCTCCGGGTGACCCTCTTGCAGCACGCCCGGCCCGAACAACGTGTCGCGTCCGGCGCGGTAGTAGAGGTTCGGCAGCAGGACGCAGAAGCCGACGGTCGCCAGCCGGCGCGCCATGTCGCGCAGCTCCTCGCGGATGCCGGGCGCGTCCATCAGCATCAGCACCGCCGGGTGCGGCCCGCCGCGCTCCGGCCGGCAGACGAAGGTTTCCATTGCGCCGTCGCGGGTCGCGATGTCCAGCGTATCCTCGATCATCGGCTCGTCCTCCCTCTCGCCTATTCGGTAGCAGGACAGCGGGGCCAGGGATACGCCCGGACACCGCGCCGCATCCGTCGCGAGGGGCGCGACCGGCCAACCGCACCGTCCTGCATCGTCTGTCCGGCTCTCGCCCGGCAGCCTGCTGGAGGAGGCTCCCCCGGCCCGTTCGCCGCACCGCCGTTTGCCGTCGGCGCAAAACCGCGCAACATTGGAAATAACCGGAGGGAGGAAACCTATCGTGAAGCGTCGCGGATTGCTGCGTTCCGGCCTGGCCCTTGCCGCGTCGGGGCCGGCTCTCGCCCTGGCGCCGGCGGTGGCCCAGGCACAGAATTGGCCGACCCGGCCGATCCGGCTCATCGTGCCCTTTCCGCCAGGCGGGCCGAACGACATCATCGCCCGCCTCTACGGCCCGCAGCTCTCGGCCCTGCTCGGCCAGCCGGTAGTGATCGAGAACCGCGCCGGCGCGGGTGGCGTGGTCGGCACGGACGCGGCCGTACGGGCCGCGCCGGACGGCTACACGCTGGTGATCACCAATGGCGGCTCGCTGGTGATCAGCCCGTATGTCAGCAACAACGTGCCCTACAAGGCACCCGACGACTTCACCCTGCTCAGCATCGTCACGCGCGTGCCGGAGGCGCTGGTGGCGAATCCCCGCCTCGGCGTGCGGACGCTGCCCGAGCTGCTGGACCTGGCGCGGCGCGAGCCCGGGAAGCTCAACATCGGCACGGCGGGCGCGGCCGGGCTGTCGCATCTCGCGGCTGAGCTGTTCAAGGTGCAGACCGGCGCGGACGTTGTCGTGGTGCCCTACCGCGGCGCGGCGCCCTCGGTGACCGACCTGCTCTCCGGCCAGATCCAGCTTTTGTTCGCCGACCTCCCCGTGCTGATGCCGCACATCCGCGGCGGAACCCTCACCCCCCTCGCGATGGCGAGCACGCGGCGCAGCCCCGCCCTGCCGGATCTGCTGACGACCGGCGAGTTCGGCTACCCCAACCTGCTGGCCGAGAACTGGTACTGCCTGGTCGGTCCCGCCGGCCTGCCGCAGCCCGTCGTCGCGCGCCTCTCGGAGGCCGCGCGCAAGGCCTCCGAGACCCGCGAGGTGCGTGAGGGCCTTGCCGCGCAGGGCGCCGAGGCCACCTGGACCTCACAGGAGGACTTCGCCGCCTACGTCCGCAGCGAGGCAGAGAAGTGGAAGACCATTGCGGAGCGCGCCGGGGTGCGCACGGACTGATCGGCGGGCAGACGGGCGGTCCGGGGGCATTCGAGCCGCGCCGGGGCGCCCGTCCGGCGGAGGCTTGATGGCCCTGCCCGGGCGGACCGTTCTCGATGGAGAACGGACCGCCATGCCGAAGTGCCCGGCCGCGAGGTGAAATTCCCGCTCCGCACGGTTCCAGAACCGGAAGAGGTTCGGGCCAAGCCGCGTGCGGCTGCACCACAGGAGGCGACCCCGGGTAGCGCCCGACCCGCATGGCGCTTGACGTCCGGCGCCCAACGCCGTTTTTTCGGAGGACACGGCCGGCATTGGAATGCGTAGCCGCAGCGACCATCTCCTCCACGCCGCACCCGGTTGCCGGGGCGCTTCACCAAACGGACCCCGGCTTCCCACGAGACGATGACTCCGCAACAGCCGTCTTCCCCGCCGCGCCGGCTTGGCGCGCCTGATCGCTTCCGCCTGTTGTCCGGTCGTTTCCGCCGCAATTCCACCGGAACGGTGCGCGGGCTCCTGGTGGAGCTCCGCCGAAGCTCGCCCACCTGCCCGCCTGCGGCGCCGGGTGTCGGCCTGGCGCGCCGCATCCGCCCCGGCGGGGAGCTGCGGGTCGCCTCCTACAACGTGCACAAATGCGTTGGGACCGACGGGCGCTTCGATCCGGTGCGCTCGGCTGCGGTGATCGCCGAGCTCGGTGCCGACCTGGTGGCCGTGCAGGAGGCGGACCGGCGCTTCGGCCGCCGCATCGGCCTGCTCGACACCGCGACGCTGGAGCGCGAGACCGGCCTCGCGCCGCTGCCCGTCTCCGACCTGCCCGACGGGCATGGCTGGCACGGCAACGCGCTGCTGGTCCGC
>Ga0065720_1003527_pt1 | contig 15603 bp, 13 predicted proteins | sample Thericmetagenome_FD_59107 | JGI IMG/M metagenome (GOLD analysis project Ga0065720, IMG submission 59107) | Thermophilic microbial communities from the Joint Bioenergy Institute, California, USA of rice/straw/compost enrichment - eDNA_2 v2... | ecosystem: Engineered > Solid waste > Grass >... | reverse complement strand
GGCGACGCGGTGGCGTCGCCGGGTCCGCTGGCGGCACCGTCATGGTGACGTCCTTTCGTGGATGGCTCGGCGCACCATCGTGGCCCGCCGGCGCGCCCCACCGCCAGTCCCGGCCGCCGATCCCGGCCGCCCGCCGGCGCCCCAACGACCAGGGCACCAGCCCCGTAACGACACATCCAGGTAACGACCGTCACACGGGCCATCCACAGCGGCGACCGATTGTCCACATGGTTATCCACAGCCTGTGCGCAGCCTGCGCAGATGCACGCGCATCCGACCGGTCGCGGACGGCGCCAGGCGCACGGTCGAGGCCCAACGGAGCCGGCCGCCGCCGACCGGGGCCGGGCCGAACCGACGGGCGTACGGACAACCGGGCGTTCGGACAACCGGGCGTACGGACGGCTGGCCGGACCGGCCAACGGGCGGGCCGTCACGGCCGGTCCCGGGCCGGACGGGTTCGAACGCCGCCGAGGTCAGGCCCGTAGCGCAGCCAGCGCGGCGGTGCGCAGCAGGGCGGCGCTGCGGCTGCGGTCCACCTCGACCGAGAGGAACGGGGTCGAGTTCATGAGGCCGAAGGTCGCGTGGGCCAGCACCCGGGCCTCGGCGGCGGTCAGCTCGGGCCGCAGCGCGGTAATGGTGGAGACCCATACCTCGACGTAGAGGCGCTGCAACCGACGAATCTCCCGCCGGGGCTGCTCGGGCAGCCGATCAAGCTCGTGCAGGTGCAGGGCGATCACGGCCGGGTTGGCCAGGGCGAAGTCGACATGGAAGTCGACCAGGGCGACCAGCGCCGCCTCCGGGTCGTCGGCGTGCTGGGCGACCCGGGCCCGGCCCCCGTTCAGCAGGCTTTCGCTCACCGGGTAGAGCGCGGCGGCGAGCATCGCCTCCTTGCCCTTGAAATGGTGGTAGAGCGCCGGCCCCGTCACCCCGGCCGCCGCGCCGATCGCGTCCATCGACACGCCGTCGTACCCCCGGCTGGCGAAGAGGCCGACCGCGACGTCGAGGATCTCCTCCCGCCGCGACCGCCGCCGCCCGGCGGCGGTGCGCGTGCCCCGGTCCCGCTGCGCCGTCACAGCCGGTCAGCCTAGCCGCCGGTGCACAGAAGCTGAACGACCGTTCTACCCACCGACCGGCACCGGCGAGAGGCCGCGCCGGCCCGGGCGCCGACGGCCTCACCGGGCCGGGGCCAGGGCGATCGCCAGGCGTTGCCGCAGCGCGGCGGCCTCCGGGTTGCGGTGATGACGCTCGATGATCTGGCCGAAGGACCGCAGGTCCGACCGGATGGTCGCGGAATCCACCTGCACGACCGCGTCCAGCAGCTGCGTCATCAGGTCGCACCCGCGGCGCAGGTCACCGCTGGCGGCATAAGCGAGCGCGAGCCGTACGCCGAAGCGGGAGTGCTCCCGGGTGCCGGGAGTCATGGTGGTGATCGCGCGGCGCAGCTCCGGAACCGCCTCGGCCGGGCGCCCCAGGTCGTACAGGCACCAGCCGGTGACCGCCGCGAGCCGGTCGCTGGCCGTGGCCGGGCCGAGCACGGTGGGCTCACCGGAGTGAGGGGTGCTCGTGTCGGCCAGGGTGCGGGCGCGATCGAGGGCGGCCAGGCACCGCGCCGCGTCCCCGGCGAGGGCGTGTCCCTGGGCCTCGCGCAGGGCGGACAGCCACCGCACCCGCGGCGACGCCGTGGCGGCAGCTCGCTCGGTGAGGGCCACGACCCGGGCGGCGTCGCGGCGGTAGAGCGCGACCAGCGCCCGCCGCGCCGCCGCGTACTCACTCATCTCAATATCGTCGGCCGTCTGGGCGATGCCGACCGCCCGGTCGGTCCAGGCCAGCGCGGCGTTGTCGTTCCCGGCCTCCTGCCACATCCAGCCGAGGTACTCGGCCAGCCGCGCCCCCACGATCATCTGGTTCCGGCGGGTCGGGCCGACCGACGAGGCGACCGCCGACCGGACCACCGAGAAGAATGCCGTCGCCAGGGGCAGCACTACGGCCGGCCGAGTCGTGCGCCCCATGGTGCGCAACGCGTCGAACAGCAGCCACTGCTCGGTCAGGGGCGCCGGGCCGAGCGGCAGCGGGTGCGTGAGCCCGAACGCCTCCCACGAGCCCGAGCCATCGGGACCCAGCCGCAACACCCAGGGCGTCTCGCCGAACCCGTCGGCCATCGGCGGCGAGTCGGGCTCGGTCTCCGTCTGGACCACCGCCGGGTGACGCCGGAGCACGCCCCCGGCGTCGAGCGCCGCGTCGCAGAGCCGGGCGAGCGCCTCGCTGGGCCGCTTGTGGCCGTTCTCGATACGACACAGGTGACTGCGGCTGTAGTGGACCGCTCGGGCGAGATCGTTGAGGGACATCTGTCGTTGCTGGCGCAACTGCCTCATCGTGGCCCCGAAGTGGGCGAGCACCTGCGCCGTCGTTCCGCTCACGATGCCTCCCCTTCCGCTCGTCGCCGCGCTCATCGTAGGCGCACCACTACGGTCCGAATGGGCAACGGACAACACTGGCCGGACTCCGGATAAGCCGGGACGATTGGCTCACGGCCGGGGGATGCACGGCCGCACGGGGTCTCGGTCCCCGTCCTTCGGCGGCAAGGGCGGGGACCACCCCTTCGCCAGGCCCGCCGCCTCACGACCCGCCACCTCATGAGTGGCCTCACGCAGCGCGCCCGGCTCGGGGCCCGATCTCACGGACGGCGGGGCCACCGCTCGGCGAGCACGCGTTGCAGACCCCGGGAGACCAGGCTCGCGATCTCCCCGGGGCGATGGGACGTCGTGAGCCAGCGGTTCTCCTCGTCGGTGAGGCCGTTGTTCAGCCCGGTGTAGCGGTCCGAATCGACCAGCGCGCGCAGCGCGTCGAGACCCGCCGCGTAGCGGGGATCGGTGATCGCCTCCGCCCCGATCGGCCACTGTCCATCGTGCACACCGAGCAGCCGGGCCACGTCGTACGTCACTCCACCGAACCCACCGGCCAGATAGGTGGGCTGGCCGCGCTCCAGCGTGATCAGCAACTCCTCGAGCACGCCCGGCATGCTGCCCTCGAAGCCCTCGCGGCGGCCCCCGAGGAACACCCGCCCGACCTGGTGGTCGGCCATGTAGCGACGCAACCCGGCCAACGCGCGGGCCCGGTCGTCCCCGGGCACGCTGTCCACATCGGAGGCTTCCGTACGGTCGCCGAGGACATGGTCGGGCAGCGGCCGGCCATCCGGATCCAGGCAGACCAGCCGGCCGAACAGGCCCAGCTCGCGGCGGAAGTCCGCCAGCTCCGTCGGGCTCATGGCCCGGTGCACGTCCCAGGCGAGGCAGGCCAGCAGCGGGCGGTCCCGGCGGGCGTACCGCTGCAACTCGCGCAGCATGAAGGTGGTGTAGCCATCGGGATCGAGCCGACCGCCGTAGATGATTCCGCCGCCGGCGAGCAGCACCGACCGGGTCAGCTCACCGATCGCGACCCGGTAGTGGGTCTCGAGCAGACCGAGCCGGGCCAGGTCGGGGCTGCGGGAGGCCGAGATGCCCAACCGCCACTGCCCGTCGGCGGCCGGGTCGACGTCGCCCGGGCCGGCCGTACCGCCCGGGCTGCCGATGCCACCCTGACTACTCACGGCGCCCTGACCGTTCATGGCACCCGGGCCGCGAGCACGCGCGGCGTCACGACGTCGAGCGGGTTGGTCAGGCCGGCCAGACGCACGATCTGGTCCAGCACGGCGCACTCGTCCGGCCCGATCGGTGGATCAGGATGGACGATCCGGATCGGCCCCTCCGCCGGCAGGTGTCCGTGGTCGATCTGCTCCCGCAGCCAGGCGACCAGCGTGACCGGCTCGGGCGCGTGCGGGGCCCACCACGTCGCCGCAGCCCGGGGCGGAGCCGCGCTCACCTCGTCGACGGCCAACTGGCCCTGCCGTTGCCACAGCGCGTGCTTGAGGCACTCGTCGACCAGCAGGTTCAGACCGGCCAGGATGTCGTCGTCGCGCCAGCCCTCCGCCTCCCGCCGCACCCGGACCCGGGGCACGTGGTCCATGAGGAAGGAGCCGCGTTCCTCGGGGTGCTCAAGGGCGTCGAGGATCACGATCGGCATGCCGGCGGACTTCGCGAGCAGCATCTCCCGCTGACACCACGGACGGCTGGCGTACGTACTGGTCCGTACGGCGAGCAGCGCGCTGCTCGCCGCCTTCTCCGCCAGCTCCCGACTCCAGTGGCGACCCGGCTGCAGATCGCTGGCCGAGAAGAACTCATTCAGCCGTGTGCGGGCCACGATCGCCCGCACCCGTTCGGCGATTCCGACGTCGGCCTGACCGGTGCCGCGGTCCTCGTTGGTGTGACTGATGAAGACGGTCAGCCGGCGGCCGGCGTCGCCGCCGAACGGGCCGCGCGGGGCCCCGAAGTGCTGGGCCACGCCCTGAGCCAGGTCACGGCACCAGGTCCGGACCCGTTCCTCGCCCGTGGTCGGCCGGCCCCGGCCGATCCCGTGGAACGGCTCCAGGATCTGGCCGAGCACGGTCCCGTGGGCCGCCGCCGACTCGGTGGCGACGGGGAAGACCGCCACTCGGTCGGGATTGCGCTCCTGGGCGCGGACAATCTCGGTCAGGTAGTCGTACCACGGTCCGGCGGCAGGCTCGACGGCGGCGGCGAGCTCGGTGCCGACCACCGGAACCACGGCGGTGAACAGCTGCTGCTGCGGGTATCCCGGTGGATCGTCCCCATCGGCCGTGGGGAACGGAATGGGGCGTGGGGCGTCACCCGGCGACCGCCATCCATCAGAACGAATGTATACCTCTATTGCTCCGCCAATGAGGCCAGCAAACGTACTGCCCTGGAAATGGTTGACCATGGCGTCGGAGACGAGGAGGCCGCCGCGGTCCTCGGGGTGCCAGACCACGTAGATCTCCAGAATGGGGGGCAGCATCTTCCTCCTCTGGCCTCCAGGGGCGCCATTCTAGGGCGATGCGACCGGCAGAGGAGACGGGCAACGAGGTCCCTTTCTGGCCCCGGCGGGATAGCCTGCGCGGTGTGACACTCGTGTCGGATCCGGTCGACCCGTGGCGAACGCTGAGCAGCGACGTTTCGTACCGGGGACGTCGCCTGCGGGTGCACACCGACCAGGCGCTCAACCCCAGCGGATCAGAAGTCGGCTACGAATGGGTGGAGACCGACGACCAGGTACGGGTGGCCGCGCTCGTCGCGGACCGGATCGTCGTCGTCGAGCAACATCACTATCTCGTCGGCCCCCTGCTGCAGCTACCCGGCGGTCGGATCGAGCCCGACGAGGAGATCCTCGCCTCAGCCAAGCGCGAACTGGCCGAGGAGACCGGCTATCACGGCGGCCGGTGGACCAGCCGCGGCTGGCTCTACCCGTTGCCGGGACTGACTAAGATGCGTGTCCATCTATGGATGGTACGCAACCCCCGGCCCGGCACCCCGAGCCTGGAGCCGGGCGAGCACGACCTGCGGGTGCACGAGCTCCCGATCGCCAAGGCCATGGCGGCCGTGGCCGCCGGCCGGGTGCGCTGCGCCCCCAGCGCCGCCCTGATCCTGCTCGTCGCCGGCACGATGTGATCGTCGGTCACGGACCACATCGAACGGACGCCCGCCGCGGTCAGTCCGGGAACGGGGCGAGCGTCGGGCGCTTGGCACCGATGAGGTCGCCGCTGGACCGGCCGGTGAGCCGGCGCTTGATCCACGGCGCGAGATGCTCGCGGGCCCACCGCAGGTCCTGGGCGCGAGCGAGGGGCCAGCTGAGGCGCGGCGGCTGGCCCGGCGAGGCCCACCACTGCGGATCGGGGTCCACGCCCAGCTTGGTCAGCACGTGGGCGGCCACCCGTTGGTGACCCGCCGTTGACAGGTGCAACCGGTCGTCGCTCCACAGCAGAGGGTTCTGGAACTCGTCGTCCTCCCAGAGATCGACCACGATCGCGCCGTGGCGNTCGCCCATCTCNGCGACCGCGTCGTTGAGNATCCGNGTCCGGGGCAGGATCANCCGNCGCCCGGGCAGGCGGNNGGAGACNTCGACCCAGCGGAAGAGGATCACGTCGGCNCCGGTCGCCCGGAACGTCCGGACGAGCTCGTCGAAGCGGGCCAGCAGCGGCGCCGGGTCGAAGGACGGCCGCAGCACGTCGTTGCCGCCGCCGGCGAAGCTGACCAGATCCGGCGCCATCTCCAGCGCCACCGGCACCTGCTCGTCGACGATCCGGTGGAACAGCCGGCCGCGCACCGCCAGGTTGGCGTACCGGAAGCCGTCGGCCGCCTGTCCGTTGGCGGCTGTGCTCGCGGCTCGTTCCTCGCCGCTGGCCGGCTGCGCCGGGATGGGCCCGGTGGCGCTCCCCGTGACGGCTTCGCGGCGCGCGGCGCGCTCGGTGGCCAGCCGGGCGGCGACCAGATCGGCCCAGCCGCGCAGCCGCCCGTCCGGCAGGATGTCGTTCAGACCCTCGGTAAAACTGTCGCCGACGGCGACGTAGCTACGCCAGCGCATCGCTCCTCCCCGGTGCGGGCGCCCGGCCGGACGCCCGCGAGAGAGTGTGCCAACGTGTCGCCGCGGCCGGCCAGGGGCCACNGCCACCGTGATCGGCGCCGCCGCCCGCCGGCACCGCGGGGCCGCAGCGAACCCTGACGCCCAGAACCCCGACGCCCAGACTCCCGGCGCTCAGAAACCTCCGACGCCCAGGACCTTGACGCTCAGTAGCTGCGGGCGACCACGGCCACCACGTCGCTGGCGGTCGGGTCGGTCGGCACCTCACCCTCCGGGGTCTGCAGGACGCGGACGCTGATCGCGTGCTCGTAGAGCTTGCGCTCACCCTCCTCGCCCAGGGCGGACCACGGGATGCGGGCGAATCCGGTCTGCGCGGCCTCGAGAGCCTCATCGATCGACGTGGTCTCGACGGTCCGCTCGCTCAGCCGGGCCCGGGCCGCGGTGAACATGTCCTTCTGGATGGTCTTGAGCAGCCTGGGTACGGCCTTGCCCACCGTGGTCGCGTCGATGCTGGACTTCTCGCCGGTGTCGCGGCGTACGACCGTCACCTGCCCGGCCTCCAGGTCCCGCGGCCCGATCTCGATGCGGACGGGCACGCCCTTGAGCTCCCACTCGGTGACCCGCCGGCCGAAGCCCTGCTCCGTCCGGGTGTCGATGCGCACCCGCACGCCCGCCTTGGCCAGAGCGTCCACGGTGGACTGAGCCGCCGCAACCATGCGTTCGTCGTCCTTCACCGAGAGGACCACGGCCTGGATCGGGGCCACGGACGGCGGAAGGCGCAGACCGTGGTCGTCGCCGTGGGCCATGATCAGTCCACCGATCATCCGGGTGCTGCAGCCCCAGGAGGTGGTCCAGCAGGTCTGCAGGGTGCCCGAGGTGTCGGTGTAGGTGATGTCGAAGACCTTGGCGAAGTTCTGCCCGAGCTCGTGGCTGGTCGCCATCTGCAGCGCCTTGCCGTCGCCCATCATGCCTTCGCAGGACATCGTGTTGATCGCGCCCGCGAACCGCTCCCGCGGGGTCTTGACCCCGATCAGAATCGGGATGGCCAGCACGTTCTGCAGGAAGTCGCGGTACACATCCAAAAGGATGCGCAGGGCGTAGGCGGCCGCGTCCTCCCGCGTGGCGTGCGCGGTGTGGCCCTCCTGCCACAGGAACTCGGTGGTCCGCAGGAACAGCCGGGGCCGCATCTCCCACCGCACCACGTTGGCCCACTGGTTGAGCAGCATCGGCAGGTCGCGGTGGCTCTGGATCCACTTGGCCATGAGCTCGCCGAACAGCGTCTCGCTGGTCGGGCGCACCACGAACGGCTCGGAGAGGTCCTTGCCGCCCGCGTGGGTGACCACGGCCAGCTCCGGGCTGAAGCCCTCGACGTGCTCGGCCTCCCGCTTGAGATAGCTCTCCGGGATGAACACCGGCAGGTACACGTTCTCGGCGCCGGCCGCCTTGATGCGGACGTCGACCTCGGCCTGCATCCGCTCCCAGATCGCGTACGCGTACGGTCGGATGACCATCGTCCCCCGCACGGGCCCGTTGTCGGCCAGCGCCGCCTTCTCCAGGACGTCCTGGTACCAGCGGGGGAAGTCATCCTTCTGGGACGCGAGTACGCCAGGTCGCTTCGACGTCGTCATGGCGAGGATGGTAACCGGCGGTCGACCCGGGGCCTGCCGCCCGTCGGGCACCGCGTCAGGAAGGACGCCTTCCTAGGCAAAAGTGACAGGAAGGCGTCCTTCCTGCGCCAGTAGGCTGCCGGTCGTGCTGCTGCGAATGTCGACACTGTTCCTGCGCACGCTGCGGGAGGATCCCGCCGAGGCCGAGGTACCCAGTCACAAGCTGCTGGTGCGGGCCGGGTTCATCCGGCGGGCGGCGCCGGGTGGATACACCTGGCTGCCACTGGGCAAGCGCGTGCTCGACAAGATCACCAGGGTCGTGCACGAGGAGATGGCGGCGATCGGCGCCCAGGAGGTGCACTTCCCGGCGCTGCTGCCGCGGGAGGCATACGAGCAGTCCGGCCGGTGGCTCGCCTACGGCAACGACATCTTCCGGCTCAAGGACCGCCGCGGCGCCGACTACCTCCTGGCGCCCACCCACGAGGAGATGTTCACGCTCCTGGTGAAGGATCTCTACGCGTCGTACAAGGACTACCCGGTCATCCTCTACCAGGTCCAGACCAAGTTCCGCGACGAGGCGCGGCCCCGGGCCGGGCTGCTGCGCGGCCGCGAGTTCCTCATGAAGGACTCGTACTCCTTCGACCTCACCGATGACGGGCTGGCCGAGTCGTACGCCCGGCACCGGGCGGCGTACATCAAGATATTCGATCGTCTCGGGTTGACGTACACGATCGTCTCGGCGGCGTCCGGGGCGATGGGCGGCAGCGGGTCGGAGGAGTTCCTCGCCGATGCCCCCGTCGGCGAGGACACCTTCGTCGGCTGCACCGGGTGCGACTACGCGGCGAACACCGAGGCGGTGGTCACGCCCGCGCCCGAGCCGGGCGACCCCACGGCGTGGCCGCCCATGACCGTGCACGACACGCCCGACACGCCCACCATCGAGTCCCTGGTCGACCTGGCCAACGAGCGCAAGCTCGGCGGGCGCGCCGACTGGACCGCCGCCGACACGCTGAAGAACGTCGTGCTCAAGGTGACCCCGCCCGGCGGCGAACCCGAGATCCTCGTGGTCGGCCTGCCGGGTGACCGTGAGGTCGATCTCCGGCGGATCGAGGCCTCGCTGTACCCGGCGACGGTGGCCCTGTTCGAGGCGGCCGACTTCGCGCAGCTTGCGGAGCGAAGCGGCGAACCCGGCGCCGCGCCGACGCTCGTGCGCGGGTACATCGGGCCCCAACTGCCCGAGCTGGCGGGCCCCGCCGACCAGGGCGGCCGGAAGAAGAACAAGATCCGCTACCTGGTCGACCCACGGGTGGTGACCGGCACCTCGTGGTTGACCGGGGCCAACGAGGAGGGCCGGCACGCGATCAACGTGGTGGCCGGCCGCGACTTCGTGCCCGACGGCACCATCGAGGCGGCGGAGGTCCGGCCCGGCGACCCGTGCCCACGGTGTTCTGTTGGCGGCTCCGCTGCTCGCCGCTCGTCCCTCGCGGCTGCGCAGCTCGGGCCGCAGGGCGGGGGTGAGCTCACGCTGCGCCGGGGTATCGAGATCGGCCACATCTTCATGCTCGGCCGCCGGTTCTCCGACGCCTTCGAGCTCGACGCGCTGGGCCCGGACGGCAAGCCGATCCGGATCACGATGGGCTCGTACGGCATCGGGATATCCCGGCTCGTCGCCATGATCGCCGAGCAGCACCACGACGAGAAGGGCCTGGTCTGGCCGGCCGTGGTCGCCCCGGCCCACGTGCACATCGTCCCCGCGACCAGCCGGGCGGGTAAGGGTGCTGGCGCCGACGCGGGTGGGGGCGCGGCCACCGACCACCTCGCCGCCGCGCTCAAGCTCGGTGAGGATCTCTCGGCCGCCGGGGTGGACGTGATCGTGGACGACCGGCCCGGCGTCTCGGTCGGCGTCCGGCTCACCGATGCCGAGCTCATCGGGGCGCCGTGGATCGTCGTGGTCGGCCGGCGCCTGGGCGAGGGCCTGGTCGAGGTACGCCAGCGCGCCACCGGCCAGGTCCAGGACATGGCGCTCGCGGACGTGGTGGCCCGGGCCGAGCGCTGGGTCGGCCGGGCCGAGTGAGCCGGCCGGCGCACCCCGACGCCGCCCTGGGCCCGGGCCGCCGGAGAGATTCGGGTGGCTGGAGAGATTCGGGTGGTTGGGCGGGGGCGGGCCCGGAGTTACCTCGAACGGGTGACCGCGTCCTGTCACCCACTCGGGCCCCTCAGGCAACGACGAGATAACAGTTCATCCGTTCTACTGAGTCGGATTCGGGCGACATTGGGCAAACTGGGGGCAGCCCTGCACGGGCGACGCCCCGGAAACCTGAATCCACCTCGACACCTTGGATGGGTGCGTGCAGATCGAGATCTATGCCGACGTCGTCTGCCCGTGGAGCTACCTCGGCAAGCGCCGGCTCGAAGCGGCCCTGGCGGGATCGCCATTTGAGGAGGCCGTCCTGCGCTGGCGGCCGTACCAGCTCGACCCGGACGCCCCGCGGACGGGCGAGACGGCGATGGCGTGGCTCACCCGCCGGTTCGGTGGTCCGGAGAACGCCCGGGCGGCCGCCGACGAGGTGACCCGGGTCGCGGCCGAGGAGGGACTCACCGTCGACTACGACCGCGCGGTGATCGCCAACACCTTCGACGCCCACCGTCTGCTGTGGTTCGCCGACCAGCCCGAGGCCGTCTTCTTCGGGGCGACCGCCGACACCCAGGCCGAGTTGATCGAGGCACTGCACCGGGCGCACTTCACCGACGGCCTGAACGTGGCCGACCACGACGTCCTCGTCGCGCTCGCCGCCGGCGTCGGCCTCGATCCCGACCGTGTGGCCGCCCTGCTCGCCTCCCGCGAGGGCACCGCCGACGTGCGTGGTCACCTCGCCCGGGCGTACGACCTGGGCATCACCTCGACACCGACCTTCGTCTTCGCCGGCACGTACGTGGTGACCGGAGCCCAGGACGTCCGCACCATGTCCTCGGTCCTCGCCGACGTGGCCCGCCGGGAACGACTCGCCCCGACCGCAGCCCACATCCCGCAGCAGCGGGTGGCGCCCGCCGCCGGCGTGTGGCCACCCGAGCCGGCCGGCTGGGACGGCGACGCCCGCGTCGGCTGACCGCCCGTGGACGCGTTGAGCGGCCAGGGTCGCTGGCTGCCGGTCGTGCTCGTCGCGGTCGGCGCGCTTCCGGTCGCCGGCCTGCTCGCCCGGGGACTCGTCGAGTGGCGGGTGCGGGGCGGCGTGGATCGGCGGGAGGCCTGGCGACGCTCGCTGGCCGAGGTCGGCATCGTCGTCGGCACCGTCCCCTGGCTGTGGATGATCCTCACTCCGCTGCCGGGCGACGGGCTGGTGTACCTCGTCCCGTTCGAGGACCTGGCCGACCAGTTCATCCACCCGCCGCTGTGGGTCGCCTTCCAGATCGGCGGCAACCTGGTGGTCTTCGCCGCCTTCGGCTTCCTCGCCCCCGTCCGGTGGCCCATCGGTCCACTGTGGGTGGTGCTGACGGCCGCCGCGGCGTCGGTCACGGTCGAGTTCCTGCAATGGGCGCTGCACCTCGGCCGGGTGGCCTCGGTCGACGACGTGCTCGTCAACGCCACCGGCGCCGGCCTGGCCGCCGTCTGCTCCCGCCGTTGGTGGCGCCGGACCGCCTCCACCCACGCCCCGTTGAGCCTTCCGGCCTCGGGCCGCAGGGATCTGGACTGACGAGCTCGGGTGGATCTGGACTGAGGAACTATCCCGCGAGGCGTTTGAGGCCGTCGAGGTCGGTGATGACGACCTGCAGCCGGCCGGTCCGGATCAGGCCCTCCTCACGCAGGGCCCGCAGGGCCTTCGTGACGGCCTCCCGGGACGCCCCGATCCAGCCGGCCAACTCGTCCTGGGAGAGCGGCAGGTTGATGCGCAGACCATCGTCGCTGGGTACGCCGAACCGGTCGGCCAGCTCGATCAGCCGGGCCGCCACCCGCCTGATCGTGTCGTACGCGCCGAACTCGATCCGCTTGCGGTCGGCGTCGCGCAGCCGTCGGGTGAGCTCCCGCATGAGCAGGAACGCGACCCGCCCGTGCTCCAGCAGGTGGCGCTCGAACTGGGCGGACGGGATGGCGAGCGCGGTCACGGTCTCGAGCGCGGTCACCGTGGCCGAGCGGGGTCCGCCGTCGATCGCGGAGAGCTCACCGAGCAGCGCACCCGGGCCACGCACCGCGAGCACCACCTCGGTCCCGGAGGCGGTGTCCGAGGAGACCTTGACCCGACCCGATCGCACGATGATCACCGAGGCCGACTCGGTGCCCTCGCGGAAGATCACCGTGCCGCGCCGGAACCGGTGCCGGCGCCCGACCGCCTCCAGGGCGGCCTGCTCGTCGGGGCGCAGGAGATCCCAGAACTCCCGGCTCATCGCAGGCCCTGCACCAGCCAGGCGCGGACCTTCTGCCGCCGGCCCGCCACCTCCAGGTCACCGATGAGCTCGGCCTGCACCTCGTCGCCGAGGGCCTCGCGGGTCGCGTCGCCGATCACCACCTGCCCCGGCTGAGCGATGCTCTGCAGCCGGGCGGCCACGTTGACCGCGTCCCCCATCGCGTTGTAGCCCCGAATCGACTCGCTGCCGATGTTGCCCACCAGGGCCGGGCCGGTGTTGGCCCCGACCCGGAACCGCGGCCAGTCCGGGTGGTCCTGCGCCACGCGCCGTACGGCCTCCTGCATCGCCAGCGCGGCCCGGACCGCCCGAGCCGCGTGGTCGGGTTGGCGGGCCGGCGCGTTGAACAGCGCGAGCAACGCGTCCCCCACGAACTGGATCACGGTCCCGCCGTTGTCGAGGATGCACGGCACCGCGACGGCGTAGTACCGGTTGAGCATCTCGACGATCGCCGGCGGGTCCACCGCCTCGGAGAACGTCGTGAATCCGCGCAGGTCGGCGAAGACCGCGGTCACGTCGACCACCTGGCCGCCGAGGGCCGCCTGGCTCGGGTCGGCCAGCAACGCCGCGGCGACGTCGGGCGACAGGTACTGGCGGAACAGCGTGGACAGCTCGGCGTAGAGCCGGGCGTTCTCCAGGCCGATCGACAGCTGGTTGGCCAGAGCGGCGCGCAGCTGCGGGGGACCGCCGGGCGGTATGGACACCTCACCGGCCAGCCGACCCTTGACGGTCAGCGGCAGGGCGTGCGGGTCGCGGTCGGCGTCCGTGTCCGGGGCGGTCGTGTCCCGGGCGGTCGTGTCCCGGGCGATCGTGTCCGCGGCGTCCGTCTCCGGGGCGGCCTTCTCGGCGAGCAGCCGCACCCGTACGTCGCCGAACGATTCCTTCACCGCCGCCGTGGCCGACCGGAGGAACTCCTCCTCCCCAGCGGCCACCCGCGCCTGCTCGCCCACGGTCACCAGGGCGCCGAGCCGGGCGGAGACGTCCCGCTCGGCGGCCAGCGCGGCGGCGGCCCGGTCCAGCACCTCGGCCTGCTTCTCGGTCAGGTCGAACCGCTCCGCCATGCGGGCGGCCAGGCGCTCGGGCGGCTGACCCCGCTCCGAGCTCTGCAGCGCGCGGACCAGCTCCTCCAGGGCCGCCTCGTACCGCTCGCGCACCTGCCGGATGGTCCGCTCGGCCGCCAGCGCGTCGAACAGGCCGGCGGCGGTGCCCTCCCGGCGGTACTGCACGTACGCCGAGTACCCGACGAAGAGGAACGCGAAGGTCAGGATGAGGTGCCACTCCCACCACGACAACCGCCACTTGTCGGCCAGCGTGACCGCGACCAGCGCCTCGGCCAGCAGGACGAAGGCGGTGACGATCGACATGAGCACCGCGCTCGGGCCGCGCCGGTACAGCTGGTAGAAGCGGATCGCCGCGACCAGGTACAGGACCACCGCCGCGAGGCTGACGTAGACCATCGGCCCCTCGACGTCGCGCACCTGCATCTGCCGGTTCAGCGGCGGCAGGTCCAGCAGCGACACGACCACCCAGGCGAACAGCAGCAGCGCCAGGCCGAGGCGCAGCCACAGCCGCCACCGCACGGCCTCGGTGACCAGCCGCGAGGTCGACAGCGCGGCGAACACCGAGCCGATGACCAGCCCGACCGTCATGGCCAGGTCGAACCCGGCGTTCGGGTGGCCGATCAGCACGCCCGGGGTGGCGAGCGCGTGGGCGAGGAGGAAGCCCGCCGCCGCGAGGAACACCAGCGAGACCAGGAACAGCCGGGCCGTCCTGGCGCCGGTCGGCGGCCCGGCTCATCACGGCGCCGATCACGACGTTGACCGCCGCCACCGCCGCGACCAGCCAGAAGTGGGCGCCATGGTGCTGCCAGAGCAGATCCGCTCCGGGGGTGGACAACAGCAGCCAGAGCCCGGCGATCGGCAGGGCGAGGTGGACGACCCAGACCACGACCCGCGCCACCGAATGACCTCCCTCTCCACGCGGCCCGTGCAGCGACGGACGACGCTCCCACACCTGCCCTCGGGCGTTCGGTGACGCACGCATCCCCGTCTGTACGTGCTCGGACGCCCCACCCCCCGCGTGTGCGTCTTTGGACGCACTGACCCCCCGTCGACCCGTCCGCGGACCCGCCGAGATCCCGGTTGTGCGTCCTTGGACGCAGACACGCTACGACAGCCGGCGCTGTCATGGGCACGACCGACCCCGCGTCGCGGGCCGGTCCGTGACCCCATCGATCAGGAGTTGGACCCCTTTGATCAGGAGTTGGCCCATGAAGGTGAAGACCCCGCTGGTCACGCTCGGCGTCGGGCTGGTCGTGGCCGTGGCAATACTGGCTGTCAATATCAGCATCAATCGGGATGTAGGCGACGACACGGCCGCGCCATCACCTCCGCCAACCACCCCGGCCGACGCCGAGGCCACCACACCCGCCCCCACCCCGACGGTCGGGGACGGCACCGGGCCGGCCGGCCAGGGACAAACCCTCACGTACGCCGGCTGGGTCGACGGGGGCGCCGCGTCGGTGGCGATCGTGGTCAATGAGGGGAAGGCCATCGCGTACGTGTGCGACGGCGCGACCGTGGAGGCCTGGCTCGAGGGCACCATGGCCAACGGCCTGGTCGAGCTCTCCGGGGCGGCCGGCCAGCTGACCGGCACGTACGGCAACGGACCCAACAGCGCCGACCAGGTCACCGGCACCGTGACCGCCGGCGCGATCGCCTGGACCTTCACCATCCCCGCGGTCGAGCCGCCCTCCGGCCCCTACCGCTCGGCCGAGTCCCTGCGCAACCGGCTCGACGCAAGCTGGGTGGTGCTGCCGGACGGCACCCAGGTCGGCGTGGAGAAGACCGGCGGTACACGCCGGCCCGCGCCGCCGTTCGACCTGACCACCGGCACCGTCACCGTCAACGGCACCGCCGTGCCGATCGAGCCCGCCGACCCCCGATGAGGAGCGCCGCCATGGACCCCGTTTCGCCCACCCAACCGCCGGTAACGAATCCCGCCGCCCAACCGCCCGGAACGCCCGCGGCCCCGACCGTCGAGGACGCCGCGGCCTCGGGCGGGTCGGGCAACGCCGTGCTGATCGGACCGGCGCTGGTGGGGTGCTTCGTCGCGGCCGCCGTGGGCGTCTACGGCCGGCTGCACGAGCCGA
>Ga0065720_1020272_pt1 | contig 15614 bp, 11 predicted proteins | sample Thericmetagenome_FD_59107 | JGI IMG/M metagenome (GOLD analysis project Ga0065720, IMG submission 59107) | Thermophilic microbial communities from the Joint Bioenergy Institute, California, USA of rice/straw/compost enrichment - eDNA_2 v2... | ecosystem: Engineered > Solid waste > Grass >... | reverse complement strand
TTTTTTTTTTTTTTTTTTTTTTTTTAGTTCTTTCGATCACTTATTACCACACCCACTGCAGCAGGCTCTTCACAGCAGACGCAGGCCTCCCAAGTACGTAGTCAACTCAGCCCCGGCCTGCCTATCGAGTATTACTCTTACAGCCTTGTGGTCTTACTTGTATGCAGCACTGCCACACACACCGCGACTATCATGCACTTCGGTGGGAATTTTACACGACGTTGACCTATCAGAAACTTGCTTCTGAGTTCTCGGGCAACTGTACACAGGCCGCTGGATTTGGTCCTTTTGACCTGGAACCGACGGTTCTGTCGCGCTGATTGGAATTTCGTCGACTCCCCCCTCCATTTTCTGGCTCATTTTGGCTCATGGCCATCACAGGTAGCACCGCTGTCTTTTCGCAAGGCACACCCACTACAACAAACTCTCATACCCCACATACATAGAAGGCTTACGATAAATCGCCAAAACAGTTAGAACTCTCTTTATGAACCTGAAACAAGAGACGACTACCGTATCTCAGTCGGCATCATGGCTTTCAAGCCTCGGCCCAGTGCCCCTGTGTCCTTTTCAAGGTCATATCATCAAGACAAACCCGAAATGATGACTTCGGATAGGGACCAGTTGAACGATCTGCTTGCCTCAGAACACAGACCATCGGATAGACCTCTTGTGCTTGTTTCTCTAGACTCTCGGCCAAGGATTGGTGTGCGCAGGAGCCTCGAGATACATGACAGAGACACTACTGATGACATTCAAGGTAACGCGAGATAGTCGAGAAGAGTTTGGAATGGTGAAGAGATACGCGGAAGATCTCATGTTTGGAGGCGGTCAAGTGAATCAGACAAATATGACCGACCTCAATCTGAGCAATTCAGGGCACCACCAGGGCCCATGAACATAAACCAATCTGCCCTAGATCCCCCAGAGCCTAACGCTACTGACAAGCAACAAACGGCATTCTCATTTGTTCATGATCCGTCCAAATCAACAGCGGACGTAACAGCGAAGTTGGTGATGGAACTTGAGGACGACTTGGAACTTGACGTGGAAGAATTCTTCCGTCTCCGACGACTTGGTCGTTTCAAAGATGCAAAAGAGTATTATAAGGCAAGACTGCAGCACCACAATGATCTGCCTTATGTTCGCCTGATCTACGCTGAGATGCTTTTTGCTACTGGCGATTACGCTGCATTTCATACTGTTCCACGAATGTTCAGCAGGAGCCAGGATGAACTTCATCATTCACATGACTCTCTCATTCAGAGGAATCATGAATTCTTGTGTGTTCTTGTTCAGAGTAGAAACCTTGAACCCATCGACTATGGGTACGTTAATGAGCTTATTCGCGACTCCTACAGCCTTTTAAGGAGACAAATGTCCATCAGCTCGGCAGAGGTATGTTCTTAATCGTCGCGTTCTATTTAAGCAATTATCTAACTAAACGCTGGTAAGATCCAACTATTCTCAGTCTCATTACTTGTGCTGTATCAAGAAGAACTTCATAAGTACCCAAACGAAAATCTGATAACAGATGCGAAAACACTCTGGAACTGGCAATTGGTCTATGATGATTTGCAACAGAAGAATTGCGTGTGGGATCTTAGAGATCTTCTCGTAGCCATGGATCTGGTATTTGGCTGAGAAGATACTCGCAAATTGGTCTTTGGATCCGAGTCCGACGACGACATTTTCTCTTCCATCATAAACAACTGGCTGGGGCCCCAGTTCGACGAATCTTCAGCTCTAGGTCTTTTGGATCTCTTTACTTCGTTAATTCTTCAAGACTCGAGCGATGACTTTGCACAACGTAATATCTTGCTCGCTCAAAAAGCGATCAGTCTAGTTCAGTCTTTACAGCTCCACGATAAAGACCTGATGAGGAGCAGACCGTATATCCGGTGGCTGCTGGCCAAGTCACTTCTCGAGATGGAGCCACCCCCTGGACGGCTGTATGGTAATATCCTACAAAGCTTCAGAGGGTTACTGATCAATCAAGGGAAAGGTCTTAATCTGCCAATATACGCCCCACGAGACCGAAAAAACAAGCCTGGTTGGGATGTCTTCTCCAAAAAGCCAACGACTGATCTAACTGGCGTACTCGAGACTGCTGCTGAAACGGCACTCCTTCTTGGTGACTTCGCGCTCAATACGGAGTCTATGAAGTTACAAATCCTCCAATCTCATGAGCCAAGGCCATTGATGGATGCACTCTGTCGTTTCCAGCTGGACACGCAAGGAGACAAGGAAGGGTATATGGCCACCTGCTTGTCTAAATACATTGTGTCCTCGGAGGAAAGTGACCTCGCAATACTTCTCGGACGCCTCATGCCAAGGAGAAGTTTTGCGCCTTTTCGAGAATGGCCAAACCGCGCGTTGAGTTGGGCATGGGAGCTGATTACGACACACCTCTCATTTCCCCATGAGGATTCTGACAGCTCAGTTGCAGCCGAGTATGATAATGCCATCACACGACTACTGGAGCGAACGATTTACGACCCTCGCAGAGTTTTCCCAGCATACATTGTGGACTTTGCCGTAAAGGAGCTCGGAGTTAGGGCCTTGTTGCACAGAGATTACGAAAACTCCTTTTCTCAGTCCCCCCCGGTTCCACCTCTTTCCTCGCCACCTCGTGTTGCTCCTCTGAAAAATCACTCAGAACATCGATATGGGGGGCATTTCAAATCGGAACCTTACTGGGTTCGAGAACGGCAGTATCCTCTTTCATCTGATCTACCCGTACGCCCCGCTGCCCCGGACTGGTGCGCTAGCCGCTCAAGACCAGGTTCCAACCAGATTTACACGCGGCCAGTTCCTCCATCTGATCCTGTCACTTTGCGTGATGGTGGTTCTCGACATGATTATGGAGGAGTTCGTGTGCAATCTTGTTCGCCCTCTGCATCAAGAAACCCCTTCCTACAACATCCCGCCCAGGTGGAGGAGGACTTTAAGCGGGCTTTCCCAGAAAAACAAATACAAGAATCTCAGGATTATGGATACAGTGACTCATATCTAACAAATATTCTGGAATCGCCTTATCGTTCTCATGATTATTCTTCGTATCATATAGCCGACGACCCTGGAACCTACGACTACAGCCACTACTTAACAGCCAACAGCGCTGGCTCTTCATACAATCCAGGAGATCATTACCACCGATCTCCATCTAGATGCCGACAGTACTTCAGTGGCTTTGCATCCTATCATCCTCAGCTTGGAGATCACCGTCAACGTTGCGCCACTTGCCAGCAACCCAATTATGACAGCTCAACCACGGACCTTCATGAAGATTCTGAGCACTCCCTTTCAGACTCTTCTCCTCCGTCCCTTCACTCCTCTGATACTTGGACCTCGAAGCCTCTTGATTATGATACCGAACAACCTCGTTCTAGAAGAACAAAAAAGCAGCCTATTGTACGCTGGATGCATCCTCTAGTACCAGCACCCCCTCCTCGAGAGAAAACTTCCTTGGATACCCGTATGGAGAAACATTGGAAAAATCGAACTAGTCCAGCTGATGGCCACCATCAGGGGAGGAAGCCCAAGTCCATGCACACAGTTGTATTTGATCGCGGCAAAAGTGTGGAGAAGTGGCTTGCAGGCTCGTATCCATACGCAAGCTCAGACTCGGGCTCCGATGAGGAGAATGATTATGTAGAAGATGACGAGTTCAAGGAATACGATGATTCTGATGACGAGGATGGGGAAGAATGTACTGAACAAGATGGAGATGAGATCAACTATGAGTCTGAAGGAGAACTTGTGATGAATGATGACTCAACACTGCCATCTTTCCTGGACGATATTCGCTTTTCCAGGCCATACCGGTACAAGAAGCCCACAGCCTGCTCGGTTAGTATTCTCACTAAGCAACGTGATATGATCGATGAGATCTCGAAGGACGCGGTGATTGACAGCAACAGTCAACGATCTGAAGGAAACAACGAGGAATTCATGCCGCAAGTGATTCCTCCTAATGGGCCTGAGACTGATAGACCTTATTTTGACAAGGCGAAGGAGGAAAACCAGAAACAGTTAACTCCTAGCTATGTGCCTTATTTGCACATACGATATCCATGGCTTCTCGAACTGATGTTGTGCCTGCAACAGCATTACATTGTTCCTAATCACACAAGTGATACAATCGTTAGCGGCGGGCCAGGAATTACAACACTTCCAAATAATAGGCCGACTGAGGATGGTAGCACACGCATTGAAACCGCTGTTGAATCAGCTAGGAGCGAAGAAGTTTCCCAGGAGCCAGTCAGTGGTCAAGGTGAAACAGCCAGATCAGGACCCGGTCCGATTGCTTTCACAGAAGATTCGCCTGGGACAATTAACAACCCAGATCCTATACTTTCTGCAGTTTGCTCGGCTACGGAGCCAGTATCCAGGACTGAAGTAGCCACTGGGACAATCGTTGACCAACCCCTAACGGCAGAGCCACTCGATGCATCAGAGCTAGAAGAAAATGCAACCTTACAGAGTTCGCGGTTTGCAACAACTGCACCAAAACCACCAAGTGGCGTACCGAAAGACATCCCCGTGAAGTCATCAACGCATCCAAACTTCAAGAAGGAAAAGGCTCGAACTCCTGTAGCGTTTGCCCCGCTTGACGATATCGGCAACGGTACCACAAACACCTCCCAATCTAAACCACCTGGAAGTCCGGAATCCGCTAATGCAACTTCGGTTGATCCTACGCTCTCTGAATATGACTCGGCCATGGCAGATACGGCAACATCGGTTCATGGTCAAGTCACTCCAACCTCCAAAACCAACTCTACCAACTTTGGTCCAACAGAGTTTGAGGAGCCTGGTAGCGAAGCCCAAGGCTATTCTAGTTCAGTTTTTGTTGAATTTTCAGCCTCAAGTGACAAAACGGTGACTCCCAAGGCACGACAAGCGGAGAATGGAACAAGCTCTTTTGATATCCATTCTGCCACACGGCATGAAGAAAACAAGAGAGGGCGAAAAGAATCAGGAGAGTTTGAAGAAGCAACAAAGGCCAGAAAGAGTGTAAGAAGGCCAAAGAGAAGAAGTACACCAGAGCGTCTGGAGACTTTGCTAGGTATGATCGGTGAGCAGCCAACGACGCAGATCGACACAATAGACTCCAGACTCGAACGGGATCCCTCGTTGCGATTTTGGATATGCGACATTAGCGGTCAAAACAACGACGGAAACAGCAAAGACTTCATTAAGAGCTCGTTAGCTCAACGATTCAAGCCCAAATCCCAAAAAGGGAGGGTGGAGGGCAATAGTAGGAAAATTGGCGATCAGGCAACTGAACCATCCTCTTCTGATGGCTGGACTTCCATGCCCAAGCGATCGCTATCGCGGAATAGACAGTCTTCAAGAGACTCATACAATTCTATCTCTGATCATGTGGTATTAGATCCCCAGCGAATGAGTCCGAGGAGGAGGACATGTTTCATTACTGAGCAAGCTGATTCAGTGATAGCTGATACACACGAAGGAGTTAGTGCCGATCAGAACTCTGGAAAAAAGGGAAAAGACTGGACGTCAGAGACGGTGAAGGCTGAACAGAGGGAAGCCTGAAAATTTGAGAAGTCGTTTGTCGCTGGTATAAGCGGTTGCTTGTTAGTCTAGATTTGACTCTTTGATTCTGGTGGGCACGGAGACTGTCGCTTCATACGCTATCCCTACGAACTTCTGCGCTGCCGGTCGTTTGTGACCAGTTTTCCAATTAAATCAGGCCGTCTTCGAGTCATGAACTCCTTTTGCTTGGGAAAGTGAACTCTTTTGTTGATATGGCAACGCACGTCTTTTCACTTTCGTCATCGTCGTCCCCGTTTCGTGTATCGTTTTGACCAGCTTTTGAACCTACCCGAGGAAATCTGATAATAAACCTAGCTGGTTTCCAGCTTTAGCCAGAGTTGTCCCTCCCGTTTGTGTCCCTCGCGCCTTTATCATGCCACGAACATTCATCATTGAACGACCTGGGCTTGCGGGCCATGAAGAGCAAAACTGCTGTCAGCATGCTTTCAAACCAAAGAAGAAACATTGGTCCTGTACTATTTCTTTTCTCATTTCTTCCCTTTTCTCTATCACTGTTATATTTGTTGATGGTTGATTTCACGGTGCCCTTGTTATCTGTGCGACTTTCTTGGGATTCACGATTGTTTGGTGCCTCTTCACCCACCAGTAGTGTTGGGTTGCAGGATGATGAACTTTGGCGAACCTCATCCTTTCTGAGGTGACATCCTTCGTATGGAGGTTGTACCGGGGGTAGATACTTGGCAGCGATCATCAAATCTTCCAAGGTCGGGCCGCCGACTGCAGTGCAAAACTCGCCGCATCCACTAACCTTCCAGGCTCGAATGCTAGTGTCCTTGACTGCTGCTGTCGAAACCCCTCCAAGTCCATTAGCCTTCCGGGTTCAAGATGTCGCTTGTCGTGCATCTGTTGTTCGATATGCGATGCAGAAGAGGGAGGAGAGGCAACGTTTGCCGATGTTAGCCCGTAGAGCGTTTGTTGGGAAAGCTCAGCAGCAGTTGGTCGCGAGTTCTTATTTGCAGGAGCGAAAAAAAAAACTAGCAGACATCACTTTTGGGACCTCGACCAGAGTGTCGCTGAGGATCTCCAAATCCATGACGGCAGGTAAGTTTGGGCAATGGGATCGAGAATGAACGAGCCGAAAACCCATCTAGCCACTAGATAACTCGAATACGTCTTCTTTCTTATCCTTTATTCCACCAGGCCTGAGTCGGTGCTTTATCCTATATGAAGGTTTGGATAACCTGCCGCTGACTTCAATCGTGATATAAAAACGTCGTTTCAAAGTGTTCAAGAGGAAAAGCTGTGTGGAATAGCTGATGTACATTGGCTACCGGTTGGCCAGCTATGCTTTCCCGTTGCTGTCGAGTTTCCAACTCTGAAGCCGGTAAGTTTGAGGCTACAACACGACAGCCCATAACGACTACTAGTGTTCATTCTTCAACAGACACTGATGCTGATGATAGCTCCGGAATCGTTCCAACGTCAAGCAACAAACAGGTCTTAATGATGTCCCTTACTCTATCGAGCCTGGCAACAAACACAAGGGGAAGGTATGTGAATTCAAGGATATGGCATAACTACCAACATTCAAGTGGTTCCGAAACCTGTCAAAAGTATCATTACCTCTGGGCTTCGAGGAAGCCTTTAAAAGATAACGGAAAAGTTGATAGCAGCAAAGGGCACAAATTCCAGGATGAAGTCAGTCTTAAGTAGGCCAGGAACAGTAGGATGATGGTAATGACACCTGCAAACAGGAAGGTAAAAGTTTGGATCAGCGACCTACCACTAACACTCTAACGAGGCGGAACAGACACAGTAGGGAATGCCACGGTTCCAGTAGGAGTAGAGTGAAAAGATAAGGCCACGAGCTCTATGCGACTCTACTCATCCCACAGCGCTCATCGGCCTGCTCGAGCTCCTGACCATTCAACCGGCGAGAACAAGTAACATTTCTTCCTCTCGGCAAAATAACCCTAGTTTTGTCGCAAAGAAAATAAAGGGGATCTGGGATACCTCCGACTTATCGAGAGGACAAACACCTGTTGAGTCTGATGGGCGCAAGGTTGGCGATTGATCGAGAAGGCCATCGGCGTAGCTACACTTCAGCCATGCTTCAGGTTGGATAGTAGGTAGAGGTACCCGGTTGTCCTTGTTCGTGCGGGCGGAATCTCGATGTCTATTCTGGAAGCTTCAAGAACTTTTCAGTCTCGCTTGAAATGCTGGCCTTCCAAGCATTGTAAAAGATGGCAGATGGGATGGATGTGATTATAAGTCCCTGCCGGGTAGAAACCTTTCGGTTCATAAAATCTATACCCACAGGAGCGGTTGCAAACCGAAGACCAAGGTGCCAAGGCGTTGACAAATGGCAATGATGTCATCGGCCGATGAATTACCGTTGACCGGCAGCTACTGGCTGGAGTTCTGGCTCACGCGCCTGTGACCCCCACTCTGGAACTTATCTTACCTTTGCTCCGCATTCTGCTTGTCTCAGCCTTAACTGAAAACAGTTTAGGTACTTCTCAAAAGCACTGTAGCGGGCGAAGATGCGGTACTTTTCTATATATCTGTTAGAGGGGCTAGGTCTGCGGCCCACCGAATGCTGACACTCATCAGTTCGCGTAGAACGGTATTTGCTCCTAATCAAGCAATTCTTGCTTCCGCCGTCCCGAGCGCGACGGCTGCAGGTCGCGTTTGGCATGGATCATGTTAGAAACTAACAGCTACAAGCCACAACGTTGTTAACAAAACCGAATTCAAGAATCAGTTTCGGGGAATGGACCTGGCCCAGTATGGCAGGTTGAAGTGCAGTCAATTGGGAGTATGAAAGATTTGACAATGTAATCGAGGGTTGAAAGCTGTTGTGTGCGGCGGTGGTGGGCCCTTATAGGTTAAGTACGCAATCAGTGGGCCCCTGAAACCTGGCCTTCGGGGCTGAAAATCCTGTCCATTTGCAGATCCCGCCCCGATTCATCACAGCTGCTTTCCCACAGGCCTTCCTTGGTGGCTGCACACATGAGTCTGGACATGTGTGCTGCCGAAGCCGCTTTCAGGATGGCCCTATTTCACTACACTATTAATATACTGCGCGGCGGCAATTGAGTTCTTCATGACACTATGTTGGCGCTGAGGAGACAAGCAAAAGTCCGGACTCGCAAAGAAAAGCCGCAATCAACTTTGTCTGCAGTCGGAAGAGCTGGAAATTTAGAGATGCGGGTTTTAAAAATCTAAAGGTTTTTACATGTGAAAGTGTAGAATTGGCTGGCTTGGCTTCTCGGACATGGTCAGGTTGGGCTCATCGGGACTCAGACCCTCGCGGTTGCGACTGGGTGCTGCTTCCGGCCAATCCGGGCGGGAGAACCCGCGCTGCTCCAAATCTACCCGTCCTTCCGGATTTGCAATGAGGTATTGGCTGATATTCTCTTCTCTTTTTTGAGATTTCTCTTTTTTCTTCTGTTTTCTCTGCCACCTTTCCGTCTCTTTTGTCTGTATCCCTACCCCTCACGTTCCTGGCATCCATCCAATTGCTTGGACTGCGCCAGGCCATGGTGCCCTGCCTTACGTCAATCTGACTTTCCGGCCTTGATAGCACACGTCTTCCGGGCCACGTCGCGCAATTCCATATCTGCGCTGTTCTTTGGATTACAAACTGAGACAAGATTTGTTGCAAAGAGCCAGATCCTCCAAAGATATTGTATACTTTACACGTCATCGTATCATCACAAAGTCTTCACGATTGCTCCTCCTCATTAACGGCGGACGCGCCCACACACGGGAACTGTCCTTCCCCCAGCCATAGGCTCTCTTGTCCCGGCCCGAGCCTCTGCTTGGCACCCTCTCGACCCATCCGGGAGCCTATCGGAGCTGACTTCGGAGCTGAACGGGATCGGTTAGGTTTGGGATTGGTCGGGTGTTGCGTTCTGTGGTGTCAGTGCTTCATCGACGGCGGAACTTGGCCCACGTGTGGTTTCGCTGCCCGGCATTGTGCATGCCTACGTGCCGTAGGTGAAGATATTGGCCGCAGAGCTTCATCGACACAAGCCTGGGAATAAGTGTATCATCATGTCCTTCGTCCGGGCTCTCCAAATCCCCTACCGCGAGGCGCGGGATGGGTTTTGGGGAGAGCAGACGTCGACCCTGAACTGGTGCGAGGAGGTACGTAACTGTACCTTTTTAAATTATAGATCCTTTAAATATCCGATGATCTATGGTTTAAATTGGATTTAAACTTACAATCAACCTTCCTCCATGCCCTGATATTCAGGGGCAAGGGGATAATGTGATCTCCACAGGATTACAACATCACGTTCTACTGCGCCGAGCTTGTCAACACACTCACAAACCTTGTCTTTATGTGGCTCGGCATCAAGGGCCTTCGTAATGTCCTGGCATACAACCACTCCTGGGTGTTCACCCCAGTGTATTTGGGATATCTCACCGTCGGCCTTGGGTCAATGGCCTTCCACACGACCTTGAAATGTTTGCACCCCTGTATTCTCTCTGGCTCATATCGTTTCAATCTTTTCTTTTGTTCTTACTTCCTCATCTCAACGCTATGGTCACAATTGTCTTACACGTCTCGTGTTGTTACAGATGAGATGCAGCTCGCCGATGAGCTTCCCATGATTTACACGGTATGCATCATGGGGTTTGCTGCGTTTAGCTACAGACGGTCCGTCAAGGAGCAGTTGCTGGTTGCTGCTTGCATGACCTCAATAGCCGTCTTTATCACGGTACGTTATAAATCTCCTTTCTTTTAAATTCAATGGAGACAACTGACAGAGAGACCAGGTCTATTATCTCCATGCCAAGAACCCCGTCTTCCATCAGGTCGCCTACGGTCTTCTGACGGCAGCTACGATATTCAAGGGCTTCTACGTCATGGAACATGACCTGCGGCCCGCTCTGCGCAAACGGAATCCGGCAGAGTGTGATAAATACATGCGTGAGATGTGGACTCTGGCTTTGACCGGTTCGCAACACCTTATCTGCAATATAAGAGTAAAAGGGTGAAGGTGTGATGCTGACATAATACGTGTTTTCTTGCCTTAAGGTCTTTTTATCTTCCTCGCCGGGTTCTTTCTGTGGAACATGGATAATATCTTCTGCCAGCACCTAACGGCAACTAAGCAGCAGCTCCTCCTTCCATGGTCCGTCCTTTTGGAAGGTCATGGATGGTGGCACGTGTTGACTGGTCTCGGTACGCTTGCTCCCTTTTTGTCATCCCCTCTTGCAAGGTCACACAATGCTAACATTGGAAACAGGCGGTATGTGACACCTGCTCGGGAACTACTAATGAAGTATGACGACTAACACAGAGAACACTACAGCTTATCACATGATTCTGTGGCGTGTCTGGCTCATGCGGTGTCTCGATGGTAGCGAGAAAGACTTCGTGTTGGACTGGGTGCCTTTGCGCAGCATACCGCAGGTCGTACCAAGGCGGCAGCCGCCCTCGCCGTCCAAACTTCTTCCAAGGGAGAAGACCCAGTAACCTGGTTTTCTCAATCGGAGATCGGGTTGTTTCTGAAGCTACACGACAGACGGGTATTACGCGTCGCAATTCTTTGAACTAGGGCTTGGCTTGTATAAATTACTATAATCCAGACTGACCGAAGTGCAGGTTTTGTTGGGCTCTCGAATACGACTGGTTGGATATGGACCCTATACAGCGTAGGGTTGGATGGGAAGACCGGAGATGGGAGTGGTCAGAAACAGGCCTTTAAGAGATTGATCTAGCTTTTGTTTCAGTGTATTTTATTAATATTTCTGAAATTTAACCAAAAAAGTATACTTGCACACAAGGTTCTACAGGTCACTATATGTGTTCAGCAGAGATTGTCCAACTCACAATGTGTGTCTTTCAACATACTACTTTCTTACTCGTTTCCTGTGTAACACAGTTCTTGGCACTGTGGATCTGGGCAGGGCAAAAGTGCTGACAGCAGCCAGCAATTGGAGAGACAGATGGCGGGTTGGCAACCACAGGAACTTCTCATTTACGTTGTCACTAGCGATCGCAGTTTGCATCTCGACACAACCCTTGCGCAACGCCAGGTTTATAGGCATTTCGCAAGTCATAGCGGAGCAGATCTAGTCTCTAATCGAAAATGTCGCTAAGTACAGAGGCGTTGCAGAAGGCAAGGCATCTACCCTGAGCTCACTCATTCACCCCTCGAAAACTCACCACAGCAGCGAGGCTGGTGAAACGTTGGGCCGCAATAAACAGATCACAAAACCAGACCTGTTTCCCATATACAGCGTTTGATGCCACATACACACAGACAGAATGCGGAGTGGAAAGCTAACGAAAGGCCACGCAACAGCTTGTGCGGGAGATTGAGTCCCAGGCGATTGCGGCACAGCAGCAGATCAGCCTGGTGAGGACACAGATCGCAGCCAAGCAGCGGGAGATGCGGCTGGCGCAGCTGACGCGCAGCGAGATCTCCGCACTACCCAACGATACGGACGTCTATGAAGGTGTTGGGAAGATGTACGATTCAGCTTTCTCGAAGACTCCACCACGTTCTTCTATCATGGCTAACCGAAGGGTGAGCAGGTTCGTGGCGGTGCCGGTGCCGGCGATGCAGGACAAGCTGGGGGAGCAGATCAAGACTCTGGAGGGCGAGGTAGAGACGATGAACAAGAGACTACACTATCTAGAGACGACTGCGAAGAACAGCCAGGATCACATCGAAAAGATCATCAAGGGCGGTGGTCAGTCATAATCATAACGGTCCCTGAGAAGCGGGGGAGGGGCTGATGGCTTGATACGGATGTTGCTTTGGGGTTTGTCTTGGCTTCGGCGTTGTGTAACTTCGAGGGTGTAGCCGGCGCTTGGTCTTCGCAGTACAGAACCGGAGAAGTCGGTTGAACGGCTACGTGTCGGCGTTTCTACGTTGCATGCCTTGAACTTGTGCTCTTTATGCGAAAGAAAAATAAAAGCTTTAGGAAGACTGCATAATGAGGGGAATGCCGTCACCCTCGGACCCTGGCGATCAATAGCCGTGATGTTCACACTGTGCAGAACTCTTCAAGCGTCTGGGCCGTCTGGGTGGGGTCGGGTTTTACCGCTGCCTGGATTGAAGAGGGGCAGCTCCTTCGGCGTCTCGCCGGGTGGCGTCAACAAAGCATTTTACCAAATCAATCTATTGAAAGGAATAACGTTTCAAACATTTCCGTCGTATCGTTTTGGTTCATGTAAAAACTGCATCTCTCTATCATTAAGGCGCTAAGGTCGCTTGCCAGCAAGAGATGTTCGAGCTGCAGCTCGAGCGGCAGCTGAGACGCTGTGCCAACCCTGGCCTGCCCAAAAAAAAAAAGAGACAGCAAGGGGGTGAGATCGCACCCTGGCCAACCAGCAGCCTCCTCCAGTTCGCAGTCGGCGTTTTGCTTAAACGGAACTCTGCAAACGGAATGATCGCCATCTATTACCTGTTATCGATAATTGTAAAGCTTTCGGCTTCGGTGTACCCAGAACTTGATCCAACACCCGCCACTACAGTGAACCTACAGTGAACCTACAGTGTGCTCAGCCTTAAAATACCCAAGGCTTTGCTGCGCTGCAGTCCCCAATTGACCTTCACGTTCTCCATAACGTGTCAAGGAACTGATCGATCGCTGCTGATGAGTCAAGACCAGTTGTTCTGCCATATCCTCTAGGTTTCGGGTTGTCTGAAGCCCGGGGATTGAATCGTGAACAGCATAGGTTTAAACTATCTTAAAGTCCCATCGGAATTCTCCAGTACGAGCCGACACATGCTATCTACTACGCTCACAGGATCCTTTTGAATCATCATCTTGAGTCCAGTCTGTATATCACGTCTTTATCAGCCAATGCGACACGGTACACTTACCAGCCGCTCTTTGGCCGGACCTTCCGGGTGCAACACCTTGATCCAAATGAGTGTCTTGATGCTCCCCTTACAGGTCGCTTAGAGTGTTATTCATTCCGTGAACTCAGCAAAGAGGGAAAATTGTTGAAGAACGTCTCAGCTCCAGAAAGGTTTGTTTGTTTGTTTGTTTCTCTTACGTTTGAGGAAGCAACGATAAGCCATGCATGCTTCTTCTTCTTCTTCGAGAGTTGCATTCAAATACTCAAAGCACCGAGTTTCCAATGCCTTCCTATAACTCTTACACATGATTCGTTGCTTCGTCGTTATCGATCGCTCCACCATCAGCGACAACTTCTAGACGCTGAATCAGATTCCGCTGAATCTGTAGATATGATGGTCCGGGCGGATGCGGTTTGTATCAACTAGGAGGAGCCCCTCGAACAGGGCCATCAGGTAGCCCTTATGCGCGACATCTCTTTGCTGGCAAAGCAAATAGTAGTCGACTTTGGCGAGGACGACGGAACTGTAGGACCGGTGTTAAAGTTAATGGCTAAATGGTGGCGAAAGAACATCTGGAGAGGGGTGCTTCTGCCAGGAGAAACGCTAGGTCAAGATTGTGTGATGACGCAAAATTTTGCAGCCTGGAGACTTGGATCTCGCATCCCGCATGATGACGATGAAAAAGCTCGATGGCTAAACGCAGAACTGCCACCAGATGAAAATCCGGTATGGGCCAACGTTGGCCGGTTTTTCTCGAGGCTCTGGTTCACGCGACTGTGGGTTGTCCAAGATTTTGTGTTAGCGAGAAAACTGGTCTGCATTTGCGGTCAGCAGAGAGCGTCAGAGCTGGATCTCGTTGGTGTTATACTCTATTTCCCTGGTGCTTGGATTCCGGTTGGCAGGAACTTTACCAGAATGCCTGCCAGCTCACGATGGAAGCTGGTTCAAGATGCTCTTCTTTTCCGGTCAATGGTTTATGTTCGCCAGGCCCGCTACAAATGGCGTGACTTTGTAGCCTTGATTCAGTTAGGGCTTCCGCCCCATCCTTCAATGGCCAGTTCATTTCTTCATCTCGACTTTTACAGTTTGCTTCAATCGTTCCAACTTTCAAGCTCGTCAAGGAAGAGAAACAGATACTTTGCCCTGGCAGGACTGGCTTTGCTAGCAGACCTAAATATCGATAGGCGAGAGGAGCTTCGCCCAGATTACGAATCCCCCCTCAATACTGTGATATCAACATTTGGAAAGTTCCTATGGAAGTACTATAGAGCAACAAATATCCCCCCGACGATGCTTGTTAACGCAGGGCTTGAGTTGCAGGAAACCCCTGAGGTCCCGTCTCGGATACAAGACTTCACCCACACGCCTGCGTGGCAATACGAGATTCCCAGATATGGGTTTTCCATCGTGAGCAGTGTTAGCCCTCAGCAATATCATCACTACTACAATGCGGCAGGGGAGGGGGGGATTTTATTCCATTTTACCATCACACCAGGCCTCGATCACATGGTGACACTCCGTGGATCATGCGTCGACGTTGTTACTCCGAAGGAAGGTTTTATGGAGGGGCGAAAGCTGCGGCGGATAATACCAAAGAAGCTGTCCAATGGCCTACTATCGGTTCTTATGGATATGGTTGATACTATCATAGGGTCGGGTTCGGGTTTGCGATATAGACTTGCAAACTATGTTGCTGACGCTCTTGTGCCCGGAAGTGAAGATTTTGAGACTCCTCAAGCACACATTCCAGCCTCACCGTTCATGAAGGAAGAAATGCACTTTTCGATGCCTATTGGCTTGCTGGCAATGGTATTAAACGTTACGAGCATACAGAAAAGTCCCAGATTCGAAACGACTATGCGGAAGGGGGCTTTTTTGTGGTACTTCTGGTTGGAACATAGGTTCAGGCCGGCAGTTAATATTAACGCGGCGGAACCGGATAGCTAATGTGCCCGACTTAGTCAAAGAGGGAGGACGAGATCTGGATCATCTATGGTATCAGAATGCCACAGCTTCTTCGAAAGAGTATCGACTTTCCCGGTTGTTATCAATTTGTGGGGACGTTGTTATCTTGATGGCATGATGCAAGGAGAAGCGATGGATATGGGATTCGAGGTTCGGCAGGTGACACGGGTCTGACGGTTTATTCACCTAATCTAGTTGTCCGTTGGAGAAATTTCTTCTAATATATATCAGATATTTTTAACATGTTTTTAACTTGGCAGTTTGGTCAGTGCCAAAAAAAAAAAAAAAAAAACC
>Ga0065720_1020274_pt1 | contig 15615 bp, 13 predicted proteins | sample Thericmetagenome_FD_59107 | JGI IMG/M metagenome (GOLD analysis project Ga0065720, IMG submission 59107) | Thermophilic microbial communities from the Joint Bioenergy Institute, California, USA of rice/straw/compost enrichment - eDNA_2 v2... | ecosystem: Engineered > Solid waste > Grass >... | reverse complement strand
ATTTTATGGTGAACCATTCTGAGTTAGGTTAGTAGACACATTTTATATTGTTTTTGAGAAGTAAATTTTGGATTAAATAGAAAGAAATTAGTAAACAGCTTAGGATTAAAGGGAAAGAACTTCCTCAATAAATTTAATTATGAAAACTGTCCGAAATTTCAATACCCCAGTCTAGACCCTCCTACATATAAATATGTAGGTATCACTGATTTGGTTAAAACTCTCATAGATTTGGTATGAACTGTATAGAGAACTCTGAAATAATCCATCTTAGGGGTAATAAAATTTCGTCATAGAACAAATTGTATTCAACTCATTGTTCGATATTGTCATCAGAAATGACGTAATAAACTCAATAAATATCTGAAGGTTTTCTAATAACAAAAATTATTTAAACTAATGCAAAGACTTGAACTTATCCGTGGTCATTTGAAGGAAAATAAGACTGCTTCTTTACCTCCAAAGTCTCCTGATGATGTTGTTATTTGTGCAGCAATTAGAACTCCTTTGACTCGTGCTAGGAGAGGACCTTTGAAGGATACGCCAGGAGAAATCTTGACTGCCCACGTTATAAAAGCAATTCAAGAAAAAACTGGACTTAAATATGAGGATCTAGGTGATATTACTTTTGGAAATGTGCTTCAAGGAGGATCTGCAAATTTCCCTACTAGAATCGGACAGTTCTTGGCTGGAGTCCCTTATACAGTTCCCCTTGTTACTATTAATAGACTCTGCTCATCTGGACTTGAGGCTTGCGCTCAAATCGCTTCCAAAATTAAGGCAGGTATGATTGATGTTGGATTGGCTGGTGGCCATGAGAATATGACACAATTTACAATGAATGATCTTTTGTCAAGAAAGGACTTTATGGCTATGGACGTTATTGAAAAGAATGAAAATGCTAAAAATTGCTTGCTCAGTATGGGAATAACATCTGAATTGGTTGCTGAAAGATACGGCGTATCAAGGGAAGCTTGTGATAAGTTCGCTTTTGAATCCCAAAGAAAGGCTGTTGAAGCTCAAAAGAAAGGTCTGTTTAAGGAAGAAATAGTTCCCATTAAAGTTACTGTTAAAGAGAAACAAAAAGACGGCACCATCAAAACGAAGGAAGTCTTGGTTGAACATGATGATGGTATCAGAGAGACTACAATGGAGACTTTATCTAAGCTCCCTCCTGCCTTCAAAAAGAATGGTATTTCAACTGCTGGAAATTCCTCTCAGGTATTGCATCTTTATTGTATTTTTACTTTAATAGACAACTGAAGGCGCTGCCGCAGTTTTGCTTGCTAGAAGATCTGTTGCTGAGAAGCTTGGTCTCCCCATTGTTGCTAGATGGGTTAGCTATGCTGTTGCTGGTGTTCCTCCTGAAGTTATGGGTATTGGCCCTGCTTTTGCCATTCCCAAAGCTTTAGAGAAGGCTGGGCTAACTAAGGATGATATAGATATCTTCGAAATTAATGAAGCTTTCGCTACTCAATGCCTTTACTGTATCCAAAAATTAGGACTAGATGAGAAAAAAGTTAACCCTAAAGGAGGTGCTATTGCGCTTGGACATCCACTTGGCGCTACTGGTGCAAGAATGGTCGCTACCCTTTTACCTGAACTAAAACGAACTGGCGGAAAACTTGGTGTGATCTCTATGTGTATTGGTACTGGTATGGGTGCTGCAGCTGTTATTGAACTAGAAAAGTAAATTGCTTGATTTATTTACTTCATAAACTCTTTGATAGTAATCATGATTGTTTTCACTTATCTCTGAACTATCAAATTTTAGACATCCTCAAACTTCACAATTATATATGCCAGTTAAGCATTATATCATTTGAGCCTTAATTTCGTTCTTTTCTTGAGTGACAATTATTAGATTGCTGTTTCAATTTTCAACTTTATTGATAATAAATTATTTCATACATACTAGTCAAATGACTTCTAATCAATCGCTCGTCAGAGCATGGAATAAATTAGATCAAATACTTAAAAAAGATGAGGATGAAACAGAAAGAACAAATCAAGGTCAAGAAAATTTGCTTACTGGACCATACATCACAATTAAAAGCCCAAACAATCTATTATCTCCCAGTTCCACTAATTTAAGACCTTCTACTGCGAAAAGTATGACTAATTTTGCCAAAATAAGGCCTACGACAGCTAATGTTCGGCCTAATACAGCCAAAGCAAGACCAGGAACTGCAACAGTGCGTCCACTATCAAGTTATTCTTCAAACAAATTACTACTAACTATAGACACCCGAAGTCCAACAGGGATGCTGAGCACTATAGGAACTTTGAACTCCCCAACAAATTCGCTAAGCAGAATAAACTTCAGAAGTTTATTGAGACAAAAGAAAAACGCATTAATCGAACAATATAGTCCTAAAACAAGGTATTTTGATGATAGCACTTACATACATTCCCTTCACGTTTCAGAAATATCCAGGATATATGAAATGAAGTGCATTGATAACAAGAATGAGTATAATCCCAATCAACTTAAACACTTCCTCGACAAATTTTATCAAAAATGTAAAAAGAGGGTCTTTGACCTTGAAGACCAAAATATTGGTCCCAACGCAGCTATTCAAATCGCCCAAACACTCGCAGAAAATACTCATTTTGTAAGATTATGTCTCAGCAAGAATTTCACTGGTGATTTGGGAGCACAATATATCGCAGCTGCTATGAGACAAAATAAATCAATCATTCACTTAGATCTATCAAGCAATAGTATTGGATACGAAGGCGCATATGAGATATTTGACATGCTAAAGGACAATAATACTCTAGTTTCATTGCATTTAAATAGTCATGAGGGACTCTACAGAAATCGCCTGGATAGTAGAGGTCTTAAACCACTTGAAGAAGCACTACAAGTAAACCAAGTACTACAATTTCTCAATTTATCGGGAAGTAATATTGGTCTTGAAGGTGCTTTAAGTCTGGCTCGTGGCCTTGAAAACAACAAGAGCCTAACCTTTTTGGATCTTTCTAATAATGACCTGGGGCCACAATGTGCTTTGCCATTATCTAAAGCACTAGTGACATCAAGAGTAACTGAGTTTAATATCGCAGGGAATAAATTAGGAGATCAGGGAGTTGTTAATTTGTTTTACATGTTTACTACTGCTGCCACCCAAAAGTCACTCATAGAAAATCTGGATATATCATATAATGGGATTACTACAATGGGAGCCTCTAGAATATTTGAGACCTTATGTAAAAATACGACTATTAGGAAACTTAGTATGAATGGAAATCATCTCACCGGAAAGGGAATCTTTAGCTTAGTCAATCTCTTATGGGAAAATACCATGATACGCCATTTGGAAGTAGCCAGTTGTGAAATGGGGACTGAAGGTGCTGATGCAATTGCAAGTGGCTTACAGAGAAATAGGTACCTCGAAGTTTTAGTTGCATCCAAAAACTTCTTTGGAGATACCGGAATCAAATCACTAGTTAAATCACTAAAAGAAAATAACTCCATCAAGAGGCTAGATTTGGCTAGTTGTAAGGCAAGAGAAGAGGGTGGAAAAGCAATTGCAGAGTTAATAAGATCCCACGTGTGTATTAGTGAAATTGATTTGAGAGATAATGGATTATATGATGAAGCTGGTATGGCTTTAATGGATGCTGTCCATTCAAATAAGAATATATTTAGATTAGTGTTGGATAGGAATCCCATTAGCTATAAGTTTTTATCCGAGATAAAAAAAGCCATTCAAAAGAATATAAATGAACAGAACAGGAAAAAAGCCGCTCTATTTGAAAAACAAATGGAGGATTTAAAGGTTTTTGAATATCAAAAGTACGCAGTTGCTGAAGAAAAAAGAACCCTTGAAGAGAAGCATGCTGAAGTTAAAGAAGAAATGTTACTACAAAAAGAAATCTTCGCTCAAGTAAAAGAGGAAGAATCTGCAAAAACCGAAGTTTTAGAAAAAGAGTTACAAGCCATATGGCATTCTATGAGACAAGTAGATAGAGAACGAGAAAAGATAGATGAACAAATCAGAAAATTAATCAGTGATTTGCAACAAGAATATCAATTTTCGGAAATTAACTCAAAGCGATCTGATGAAGAAATTGCTGTACTTGAAAGAGACCTTCGTCAGATCAGAGAGGAAATTGAAAATTCAAAAGCTCATTATGAAAAACAAATAGAAAAGCTTAAACGAGAATGGAGAGAAGAAGAAAGAAGGGTCTATCTGCTTGAAAATACAGTCAATATGACCGAGAGTCAGGTGAACAAATTAAAAGCTAAAGAACTAAAGCTTCAAACCAGGACAGCCAGCAATTTTTTAAATGAAGATGAAAAAGCCAAATCCTCTGTTCAAAATTCTGATACTAAAAGTCCTCTCCGTCAAGATACAATGAGTCCGAATAAGGTCAAGGCAACAAATAATTTTAACCAGAAAGCAGAGAAGAAAGAGGGAAACAAAGAAGGAAAGACTGAGAAAAAGGGTTCAAAAGGAAATAAAAAAGAAACTAAAGAATCTGATAAGCCTAACACTAATAAACAAACTGCCAAATCAAATCCAAAAACAGGGCAAAGTAAGTAAGTCTTTCCATCTTCTTTTCAAAGACTCCATAACTTATTGTTACTAAATATCACTGTATAAAATTGTCACGTACAAAAAGTACATTGTAACATCTCATATGAATTAATTACGGGTAAATAAATAAAATTTTCTAAGTGCATGCACTTTTAACTCTCGATAATAATTGAAGAAAATTGATGAGCAACCTGAAAAGCCAGCTAAATTCGAGATCCAATTCAACAAGTCCATTTGCAGGGCGAAACAAATCAGTTCGCCCTTCCACTCAAGAGAATAACTTATACAATCAGGCCATGACTGCGAAAAACAATTATGGAGATACACATTACAAAACTAAATTATATGGACAGAGCTTTAAAGAGCCAACACCTCCCAGGAATTTGAAATCTTTTGGGAGGACATTTTATCCAAAATCTAATCACAACATTATATACGAAAGTGGCAACAATCCCTTTGATTATGATGAAATGATGAATTCTGGCATACATGCAAATGAGCAATATAGAAAAGTGCATCCTAATCAAGAAAACTTAGATCTTAGCAGAGAAAACAAATTTAAGACCTTAAATGTTCGAAGTGATTATAACACAATCCATCAAAATGATGATTCTATCAAAAGCAATAAAATGATTACAATAAGTCCCGGGGAATATACAGGTAAAGATCTGAAAGCCAGAGTCATGGAGGTAAGAAAAATTGGAAAGAAAATAATTCTTCCTAGCAAATAAAAAAGACTTTTAAAAAAACTGAGTATAACCAAAAGAATTCTAACTTGAATATACAAAAAATTCCCAGAAATGAAAAAAGTTCTATCAGCAGAAATCGTAGTAAAGAGAGTGCTGAGCAGACTAGTTTTCCTGTGATTGGTCAATCCCGAAAGAATGTAAGGAAATAATCACAAAGTTTAAAAGTATTAGATACAAGATTCTGGAAATGATAGAATGATTCTGGTTGAAAATATCTATACTGTAAATCCTAATCTCAGATTTCATTACAGAGAGGCTGAATATAATAGCATTATCTCAAAGGTAATGAATCTGGAGCATTTATTTAAAGGCCTAGATAGAAGAAAGAAGAACAAAGTCTTCTCTTCGGCATGCAAGTGTGCTACGATCAAGAGCCCCTGTCGATCAACATCGAAGAGCAGTTTCCAACCAAAAATCCTCTAATCATAGACTTGAAGATCAAAAATTAATAAAATTGAAGAACTTAGGTGAAGAATTTCCTGCATTTGAGAATGGTTCTTTTATTGAAAATCCGAAAGAGAAGAATGCAGCAGTCATTTCATTAGCTGGTCAAGGAAATCCCAAAGTGTATATGCCAAGGCCTCCAAGTGGAGAGAGAAATCAAAAGCCCCGCTCTCGTTCCTCAAGCAGACCAATTGACCAGAAAGGTCATTTGAAAGAAAGAACATCCAAGTTCGTGAATATGAAAAACTTAAACAATTCCGATATTGTAGGAAGCCACTATCCTAGAGACAGTGCAGTTCCCAGAGCCAATTTAATAACAACTGAACAAACTCAACCAAACGCGAACACTGAGTATAGTTACTATACAACTGAAGAGAGGGACGTCACTAGGGGCATTGCACATTATAAAACTCAACCTATCTTGGAAGAAAGAGACTATGATACAGTTCACCAAATGCAAAATAATAAAAGTATTGATGATGGATTAAGAAAAACTGTAGATTCTCAGCATGAAATTTCCTATTGTGACAAAGCAAGAAACAATGACAAGAGTCACCCAATAGAAATCTCTACGAACTTTGTTGTTTCTCCTCCTTGTGACTATAAAAGAGGGCGTTTCGTTAGAAAGCTCAAAGAAGCAACTAATGGGATAAAAAGAGAAGAATCCAGTAAAAATTTACTAGATGAATTTGCTGAAAAGAGTATAAAATATTCTTCCGAAGAACAGACATCTGTTCTTCCTCCTAAAAGAGACGTTTCTAAATCTCCTTTTGATGATTTGTTGGAAACAAGCTTACGCTCTTATGAACAAGATTCAATCGTCCGAAGTAGAACAAAAAAAGAAATAGAAAGTAAATGTGAAATTATATTTATTAATCCTCTTAGTGACTATAAGTATGACCAAAAACCCTATATTTAAAAGATCAAAAGTGATAGTGTCAAAGGGATATAATGGTTCTACTGAAAAGGATGGCCATATGACATCTACAAATGTTACCAATTCAAAATCAACATATAAAAATGAATCAATCCAGTCTAACTTAAAGGATGAACTGTTCTCAATAGATCCATCAACGAGCAAAAAAGACATGGAAATTGATTTTGGTTTTGAAGATGATTTGTCTTTAACAAAGAAAAAGAGTTCAAATGAACCTAGACTATTTAATCTAAGCAATCCTCCAAAGAAATCAGCCTTGCAATTAAATGTGATTGCTGAGGAAACTAATCAAAATAATCAAAAGGAGACTATTGCTGCTAGTGAAGATGTAATCAATAGTGAAGAATTCCAAAAAATTGTTACTACAGATGATCATATGACATTGACAAGTCCTTCATCCAAGAAATCTACAATTAAACCACTATATTTCAACTGTGGAAACAAATTATATAAAACTGAAGTTCCAGAAAAGAAATCTGCTATGAGCCAAAAGTTATTGGATGATGATGACATATGTGTTAACGGTGAGAATTCAGACATTGATGATGTCATAAACAGTCGTCTTGATTTGAATCACTCAGCTGATATGCCAAATTTTGACTCTGACGACAAAGAAATTACAAGAACAATTACTCATTCACAAAATGTTTAAATAACTAAATATCACCCTTTCACTAATTTTTTTGTCCCGATTAGGGACAAGTTTTCTCTATAGAATTTTTGGATACTATCAAAGAATTAATTGTATTATTGATATCTATCATATTTATTGTAATCAATCTAAGTTTTGTAAGCTCTTAGGATTGATTTTCATTATTTCAATTACTTTTCTTGTAAGGGCAAAAATTCTCCCTCTTAAGAATCGTTGGATAGGAAATTATCTGATAATAAACAGATTAGAAATTTCTTTAGGCGAATACATAAGTATCTCAAGAATGAAGAGTACGGGTAACATCGATAGTATAGATAGGATCTATACAACGAGAAGTCAACGATTATGATTGACGATACTAAGAGAAGTATAACAGAAACTCATAGAAAATGCTTAGATCTTGGAACGAGTGAAAGAGATTTGGATTTTTCTTCCTTTTAAGTCCGTGTCATGCAAATAAGCCATTGCTCTCAAACTCTCTTCTATAGAACCCATCCTCAACAAGCACATATTTTTGCTATTGTCACCAAAGAGGAATTTGATAGCTTCAACTTTGCCATACTGACTAAAGTAGTTCTTAATCACGTTTTCATCAGTGCACACCTCTTTGACTAAATTTGATATATGCATTGTTGAAGAAGGAGGATTAATGGAAATATTTTTGTTTTTTTTAAACCTGAAATTTTTCGGATTACCAATAAATGTTTCTTCAGAAGAGAATTTGGAACTCTGCTTATTTCTAATTTGAATAGTAGGGTAGTTCGAATAATTCACTCTGAGAGGCTTTCCCATAAAGACTATGTTATTCAAATAGTCTTTGGCGATAGTGGCATAATCAACATTTTCAAACTCTATTAGAGCTGAAGCTTTGCTCTTCATAAATATTATCTTGAGGATATTTCCAAAATTTGAAAATATATTATAGAGCATTTGTACTCGAATTTCTTTGTGTTCCAAGCCATTGACGTGGAGTACAGGAGACTTCTTGTTTTCAGATTCCTTTCCCAAGATCACTGAGAGACTATTGTATAGCTGACCCAGAGTCTCTTTGTTCATCTGTGAAAGATTGTTATAATCTAATGTTCCAAATTGCTGAGCTATTTGGCTTTCAAGATCTGGCTGACTTTGGACCTTGCTCATGATACGAGCAATGATGTCTCTTTCAATCATGTCGATCATGTTTCTTTGATCTGTTGGGAATTCACCTCCAAGAGGAAGATCAGGATGACTACCGAATCGAGGATTCAGCATGGGTTTATGAGGAATTTGATTAAGTCTGCTCATTCCAGGAGGAGGCTGTAAGTTATGACTCTGAATTTCTGGCAAATTACTCGCCGAACTAAAGTGAGGAATCTGGCCGATAGAGTTCATGCTGCTAAAAGAAGGAAGTTCACCAAAAGTGTTGTTTCTAGTAATAGAAGGGCTTGTACCAAAAGAGTTAGGAGGATTAATATTAGTAGGAATATGAGTCAGAGAATTAGGAAATCTTGTTAGCTTAGGCTGCAAGTCATCATTTTGCGAAAATGGTTGGAATGGAGATGGTTTATAAAGATTCGAAGTGTTTGGAATTTGATTCCAAGAACCAGTTGGAGAAGGGAGTGAGTCAACAGTGGGAAGCTTTTCTGAAGTCTTAAAGGAGAAAAAGGCATCCTGCACAAACTTGTTGAAGTTATCTTTTTCATTGTCCTCTTCGCTTTGATGCAGTTCTTCTTCTTCTCCATGTGTTTTGCCATCCTTGTGATGATTATCAATCATCTTTAGAATCTCTTCTTCTTTGTCATCATCAACCGAATTATGACCTGAATTAGTGTGGGTTCTACTCCCTGCAGAAGTAGACCTATTCCAAGTCTCATCTGGATGATCAAAATTTTGTTGTTGAGGAAGCTTTTTATTAGGAGAACCTTCCTGGGAAGGTTTTTTAAATGTTGGTTTTAGTCCAGCCGAGAGAGGTTCTTTTTTTGAAGAAAAGAGTGGTTGTTCTTCCATAAGTGTATAATCCACACCTCCTGAATTGTTGTTTTGGAACTTTATTGTTGTTAAGTTTGATGGATAAATATTCATCCTAGTTCCATCATTAAAAAGAAGAAACTCATCAAGATTTCTTCTTGCTTCGATTGCGTGCTCGACATTATCATACTCCACAAAAGCTTTCCATTTCTTTGATTTTTCGAATATCAGAATTCTAAGAATTTTGCCATATGTCGAGAAAACTGTGTGCAAAAGCTCATGAGTAATCACAGTCCCACCGACATTATGAATACAAACAAGAATCACAGGTGTGAGCTTAACATCAGTAAAAGAACGAGTAATTCCTCGTTGTGATGTTGTGGTTGTTGGATCAGCGACTCCGACTTCCATGTTAACTTATAAAAATTATCAAATCAGAATATAATAATTCTCAAAAGTCTTTACTCAGAATTGATTGCTTTAATTTTAGTTTTTTTGTACTTTTTTCGAGAAGTATTAAACCCAATTAGTCATTAATCCTCTTTTGTGTATGAGGGTTTTTTCAGTAGAAAGGTTGTTCAACGAAATCTCGATAATCTAAATAAGAAAAATAATTCGCCCTTGATGAATTTAGAAATCAGCCTAAGCCCAATAACTTAGCCTACTTCTCGAAAAACGACCTAGACCATTTTCTATTTTTTTTTTTTTTATAGGTTATGGATCCTTACTCTCCTCCGATCGATAATAATACCAAAAGAACCATTTCTGAATTATGAATAACTGGTGTTGAATGTCAGCTATTGTCTGTATTGAAAAATCTGAGTATTAGATTCAGCAAGAAGTAATTATACTGATAAGATGTGAAGAGCCTTCGTATTCTTATTCCTAAATTTTGTAGAGAATCCGAAGTATCTATTCAATACACTGGGTTCGCTAAGATTAGAAGCTTGACTGATCTTGTTTTAATATCTTGTATTAATTAATAGAATAATAAAAGATATGAACACTTCAGTCAAAATCAACTTTAAGAAGTCTAGAAAAGGCAAAATCAGCAAAATTGTTGAAGAAGTGTACCTGAGAGATGATATTACAGCACCATGTAAACTTTCATTTTGTATTTAACCATAGAAGTACTTGAATCAAGTGGGATGGATATCGAAGCAAATAATATCTATATTTTGGATACTGAAACTATCATTCGTCAAATTGACCTTATTGAAAACTGTCCAATCTTGAATAATGTTATAATATTACAAACCATCCTTGAAGAAATCAAGAACAGGTTTCCAATAAAAATCATCATCTCAAAATTTAAGGGATCAGAAAGTGTTTGAGACTGTCAAAAACCTGATAGAAATAGAAACACATAGAAATTTCCATGTTTTTGCAAATGAATATTTCAAGCCTCTCTATACTCCTAAGAATAATAATCAGACTTGGCAACAAAGAAATTATGAAGCAATTATGAAAGCAGTTCAGTGGTATGCTAACCAAGCAAATGTATAATATTCCTTACTCACATAATAAGATAGATTTACAACAAAGAACTGCTCTTCATTACAAATAGCTTCAAAGCTTATGAAGATGCCAAAGCGCATGGCATCCCAAGCAAGACAATTTATGATTTTGTCCAGTACCTCGTATTAATACTTATTGAACTTTGAATAGTGAAAATGGAGCTGAATATCCCGACTTATTGGATTATTTAGGATTTGAAGAGACAGCAATAGATACTGAAGTGGAAGGCACTCCTATTTATGAACCTCACCTCCCAGTCGATGAAGCCATTACAAGAGTAAGAAAAGGGGAATTGTTTGAAGGAAAACTCTCTATATCAAAAAATAATGTAGAAGAAGGTAATAAGGTGTCAAAATTCTTGAATCCATAGGAAGAATCTTTCTTGCAAAATATGGAATTGAAATTAAGATTTTTGGAAGCAAAAATCTGAACAGGGGCTTGGCTGGAGACCGCGTTGTTGTTGAAATATTGCCAGAATCTGGTATAATTGTTTACCATCTTCTAACAAATATCAGAATGGAAAAAAATTAAAGTTGCAAACTTTGAAGAGGAAGAAGAACCCCTAGAAGAAAAGGAACTAGTAGAAGATACAGAGGACAAAGAAGATTTAAGAAAAATCTTTGATAGAATTAAGAAAGAAGATTTAACTCCCGCTGGAAAAGTTGTAGGTAATCTAAATCAGTTCATAAGATAAGTTCAAGCTATTCTCAAGAGAGTCTCTAGAAGTTTCTGTGGTGAATTAAAACCACTTGATGTCCCAAGAAATCCAAAGGAAGAGTTTGAAATCAGAGAATTCATCCCTGCAGATCCTAGATATCCTCATATTTATGTTAAACTCAGAAATGTATATTTTTTGAATTTTGCTTATTGCGATTTTAGAACGGAGCCTTGGATGACAAAAAAATTATTGTCAAAATTGATAACTGGGGAATCAGCAGTTTGTTCCCTCGAGGACATTTTGTGAGCACCATTGGAAAAATCGGTGATGAATACACAGAAGGAAATGTCATTTTGCTGGAGCATAATGTAGAGATTAAAAACTTTTCAAAGCACGTAATGGAGTGTTTGCCACCTGAAGGCGTACATCAAAAGCCTCTCATCTAATAAGTTAGGAAAATTGGAAAATACCTGAAGAAGAATATAAAGTTCGTAGAGATTTCAGAAACATTTGTGTTTGCAGTATTGATCCTCCAGGATGCAAAGATATTGATGATGCCCTACATTGTAGACGTCTTCCTAATGGAAATTTGGAGGTACTAATATTAAATTAACAATTAATGATTAGATTGGAGTCCACATTGCAGATGTCAGCTACTTTGTTCGGCCAGATACTCCAATTGATCTTGAAGCAGCCAACAGGTGTACTACAGTGTATCTTGTTGGTAGAAGAACTGATATGCTCCCAAAATTATTAACCGAAACTTTGTGTTCCTTGAAGTCAAATGTTGAAAGGTTGACCTTTTCAGTTGTCTGGGAAATGACACCAGATGCTGAGGTATTGTATTACAATATAAAAAATAATACAGTAGATTGTAAATGTCGAATTTACAAAAGGAATCATTAACTCAAGAGCTTCTCTCACCTATGCAGATGCCCAAAAGATGCTCGATGATCCTAATGATAACAGTGAGCTTGCCACTTCGATTAAAGATATGAATAAAATTGCCCGAATTATCAGAAATAGAAGATTAGAAAAAGGAGCTCTCACCCTTGCCTCAACACAGGTCAAGTTTTCATTTGATGAAGAAACACACAATCCAACTGATGTTTCATTGTATCAACTCTTAGAAACCAATTATCTCGTTGAAGAGTTCATGTTGCTGGCGAATGTTGCTGTTGCTGAGAAGATCCTTTACCATTTCCCCTCCAACTCAATTCTCAGAAGACATAGTACCCCTAAGCCTAAGCAGATCAAAGAGTTTGGAAAACTCTTAAATACCCTCGGATACAAATTTGATTATTCCTCTTCTAAAAATCTCGCAGATTCACTTGACCAGATTCAAAGAAAAGATGATCCATTTTTCAATAAATTAGTCAGAATCCTTACAACTAGAACAATGAATGAAGTAGAATTAAGTTCAATTGTTCTGTAATAATATTAGGCTAACTATTTCTGTACTGCAGATGCTGACTACCCTGAATTTCATCACTATGGTCTGGCAGCTTCTTGCTACACACATTTCACTTCTCCTATCCGTCGTTATGCAGATGTCCTTGTGCATAGGCTTTTGGCAGCTGCCATTGATATTGAATCATTGCCTAAATCTATGTGCAATAAACAGAGATTGACTAAGATTTGTGATAAAATGAATATGAGAAATAGAAACGCCAGAAATGCTAGCAGAGCCTCTTCAGATTATAACACTTATTTGTTCTTCAGGGTAATAGACACTTTATTTTTGATTAAAAATGAAGGGTAAAAAGACAGAAGAAAGAGCCGCCATATCCTCAATTACATACAATGGCTTCAACATCATTTTAGAAAAATATGGTCTTGAGGGATTTATACAACTCGACCCAGAAGATGAGAAAAAGCATCAAGCTAGAATTAAGGAATTGATGGAAAAAGATAGTGATTATATTGTTAATGTAAGAACTTAAAACTCAAATAATCTTGCATAGGATATCTATGTTAAAGGCCAGCTTCACAAGATTTTCGATTATGTTATCGTCAGAGTTTCAGTAGAGATGGAGCACTTCCATAAGAAGATTAACGTAGAGTATGTAAGAAAAGTATAAATTTTGATTTCTATTCTTCTCAAATGTGTTCTTGAAAGCTGTAAATAATATAATATAATGAGAAAATAATTAAATCTCTGAGACTAATTTGAATTGATGGAATTCTTTTGACTCATAAAGAATATAATAATTCCATACACACAGAGATCAAATAATGTTAGTAGATTTGGGTTTTACTGACACTTATAGAAATCAACATTATTTTTTGTATGAGATTGCACTCTGAGGTAAGGCCCAGTCCTGTCTGAATCAAAATGTATCCAATGCGTAGTATCATTGGGAAGTTTAAGGTTTATCATTTCATCAAGATTCTCTATGACTACAGCGGTTACCCATCCATTCCCTTCATGCCTAGCTATTAGGACAAAAATACATTTTATTTTACAAATAGTCGATCTTCTCTGAGGTTTGATAGACATGGTCAGAGAAATCTTCATCTGAGTCATATTCAGGAGCAAGTTCATCCGATTCATTTTTGTGAATTCTTTTCAACTTTGCTATTCTCTCTTGACACTTAGAAATGAATTTATTTTGGTCTAATTTAACTAAAATGATATCCAAAAAAATTACTTTGTTGAAGAGCCGAAGCATTGACAGTGTATTGCTTTTTCTTAAAGAGTTTTAACTAAAGTAATTAGATTTTGTATTTATGGTTAAATTTACAGTTTGATTAGCAAGGCCAGAGTAGGGATTTGCATTTTCTCTTAACCAAGTTTCAACAAACTTTAGGAAAGACTTGTTTTCAGAGCACAATCGTAGAGCAAGTGAATTTCTTGAACAAATCTAGAAGTTAGAAAAAACAATAGTAGTATTAATTACTGTAAATAGATAATCTATGCAAATTTCTGTGGCTCTATAATAACTGGCATTTTCTTTGATTGTGTTCATGAGTATATTCATTCCTCTTTCAAGCTAAAATATTAACCATTTGGAGATCTCTATTTACTCTCATCTTTTGATATTCGTCATGGATCAGCATCAGCTTTTCTAAGGTTTGTAAATTGATTTTTAATTGAATGTCATCTCTCTCAGTTAACTCTTTCTCTATTAAGGAAAGTATATCTTTGGTAAATTCTTCTCTTTTTACAGCCAATATTGCTATCATCTGTGATAGAATTTTTCTTGCTCTTCTGGATATGGCATGGCGCATGAGTAATCTGATGACACTTAATTTCTGGAAAATTAGTGATTTCTCATCTTGATCTAATTCAACAGTGGTATCTCCGCTTTCACTTGAATAGCATTGTATAGTGAGAATAGAAATTGTCTCAATGAGATGATTATAATTCACAGTTTGCTGCTCAAGTAGGATCTTTTCCTTTTTCTTGTCGATCATTTCACTGATTGACTTCACAAGCTCAGAAGCTTTAACACCAGTGTTTAAAGTGGGTTCTCCCAAATCTGAAGGTTTCTCAGATTCTGTTGGGAACTCTAGTTTATAATCTTTATAACTGTTAGGCATGTTCTCATTGAAAATGTAGTAAACTATTCGCCCGACCATCTTCTTTTGTATCAAATAAGTTTTGGCATGATCACCTAGATTAGCAAAAATAGCAAGAACTTCGAAAAGCTTGTCCAGTGCCTTTATCTGCTCTTTTTCTTCATACATAACTAAGATAATGGTATTGATGAATTTAGTTAAAGTGCTATCAGCAAATTTCTGATAAGAATCATTTTGATATTGGCTGTAAGTATTCTTCAGCGCAATCTTTAGCAATCCATTGACGAAGTACTTCATATCCCTAACAGTGCAAGAAACCAGAAATTCCTTAACAATATTTGGGGAGAGGAAACATTCAATAAACCATAAACATAGATCTATTGATTTTTTAAGTACGCTCTTAACTTCCTTAAGGAAGGGTGGAAGTCTACTTCTGTCTTGGGCTCTTAAAATAACTGTCATGAAGAAAGTTATTGAATATTTGCATGCACTTAGCAACCCTTTTTCAGGTTGAGCGAAATCTTTTGATTCACAGTTCTTTAAAAGCTGATAAGCAAATTCACCATAGTCCTTGTCAAATATGTATTTAGTCATTTGGAATTTATAGTTGTCTTCTTTTATTTCCTCCAAAATTTCAGGAC
>Ga0065720_1020271_pt1 | contig 15623 bp, 9 predicted proteins | sample Thericmetagenome_FD_59107 | JGI IMG/M metagenome (GOLD analysis project Ga0065720, IMG submission 59107) | Thermophilic microbial communities from the Joint Bioenergy Institute, California, USA of rice/straw/compost enrichment - eDNA_2 v2... | ecosystem: Engineered > Solid waste > Grass >... | reverse complement strand
ATATTGAAACTCATACTCCTCAATTTCCCCTTCATGTAGGAGATTACAAACTGGAGACTTCTTGCAAAGCTCCTTCAGCTCATCCTCTGTGTACTTGCAGATCAGGGAATGTTTCTCCCTATAAGAATAACCGACTCTATGATTTTTATTCATACTAGTGCTTTTGAGCATGATAACTCCCTCACTGTAAGGAGAAACTATGGTCTCTATTGTTGTGCCTTTAGTTATTGGGAAGAATATTTTCATATTGTCAATTTGTGTGAATTCTAACTTTGAATAAAGAGTAAGGCTCTGATTCCTGTTCATGAAGAGGATAGCTGATAGATCGTACTTATTTCCTTCCACTCTTGCGATATTCTGCTCATAATTGTACTTTTTAATCTTTTTGTCCTCAGTTAGCAGGTAAGACTTCATCACATTCTTGTATAAGGTAGGAATATCATACCTTAAGGGCTGCTCTTCTATGAATGTGACCTCTGATTCAGAACAGGCCGTTAATGCGATATTGGTGTAGATATGCTGTTGCCAGAGGGCTTCCACAAAAATTAAATATGTGCCTTTGTACAAATTTTGCCGGATGAGGACAGAAGAGCTATTTCGGGATTTTCCCTTGAGAAACTTAACAATGTTTCCTTTTGAGTCGAGCTCAAATACGAAAATTCTTAGAGGAGAATATTTATAGATATGGGAGTCTCTGAAATGATTTTGGTTCTTCTGATTGGCGGTTAAAAATATTCTCCCATTGTTATTTACAGTCATTTTCGCAGCAAAATAGGTCTCTCTTTGGTTCTTCCCAAGCTGAATAAAAGAGGAGGAAAAATCTTCGAAAATATAACAACAACAAATTTTCTCAAAAATCTTGTTATAGTCGTTCAAGCTTATCCACAAACATCCTTCTTCAACATTTCCCAACCCCAGACTGTTCTTGGTATTATCGCTGATATAACTATTCCAATCTTTTCTTTTAAACTGATTTTTTAGTAGAATATATTTTTCAGTCTTATTTCCTTGGTTAACAACTTTAAAATCACTAACCACGAAGGGCTGATTATAATCAAAGTCGATGAGCTTATTATTGAGAAAATAAGTGTTTTTCCTGGTAAAAGCGATCAAAAGCAGCTTATTCTCAAGAGAAGATGCCAAGAAGTCCCATGTTTGGTCCATCTCGGATATGCCATTATTCTTAGGTCTGAAAAATTTTATTGGAGCTCCTGTAAGTGCAGTCAAAGCGTCAGTAACAGTTCCTTCATTTATATTGTGATAGTTTCCATGAAGCTTTGCATAAGCTTTTTCCAGTAAAAGAAGCCAGATGTCGTCTCCTTGGGTCTTCGAAAAACTTGGAATAAATGACGACCCATCATAGTAACAGGGTATAAGATCATCAACTACAACATTTTTCCATTCGCCAGAATCAAAAAGCCAAATTGCATAGCAACCATTTGGACTGACTTCTTTATTGCAGAACAGCCTTTCTAATAATTTCCTTCGCTCAGCAAGGATGCTTACTGCATTGAGGAAATATGAGTCTTCCAACCTTCCTGGCTTAATATCAGAAGGACTTATTTTTTCTCCAAAAAGCCTAAACTTCTTATTGCGATAGATATCACACACTCTAGCCCAAACTATTTTATTTACAGCTGGGAAGATCAAAGGCTCCTTAGTAATAGAAGAAGAATCAGCTGGGAATGTTGCATCGACTAATAGCTTGCCTTCTAGTTTCAATTGCTCTTCCACTTGAATATAAGAATTTATAAAGTTGGCTTGTACTACGTTATCAATAGTTATTCTCAATTTGTTCTCTTTGAGAGTCTCAATAGGCACGAATATATTCAGTTCCCTGGTACCATTCTCTCTAAGGAGAAAATCATTTTCGGGTAATTTATTATTCTCAATATCAAAATTGTTATTTCTTCCTTCTTCTTTCACGGAATTGCTTGAGAATAGGAGATGATCTAAGTCATCACTCTCTGGTTTATCATTATTTGTCTTCACTTTTTTATTCAAAGTCTCAATATCTGTAGATTCTCTAGCATCTGAAAATCGAACGGTACTCCCTTGGCTAAATCTGCTGTCAAACATGAAGCTAATTTCCTCAGCATAATTATCGTAGTTTTTCTCAAGCTTATATTGCTCTTTCAGCTTATTTTGATCTATGTGGGAGAGTTTTTCTATTTCTTTTGCGGTTTTGGCATCGTAGGTTGATGAAATAGCTTGTTTGAGCCTTTGCAATTGCTTAACATTTTTCAATTCTTTTAGAATGAAAATAATAGTCTCACATTTAGTTGCCCCTTTAGGACTGATAATATTATTACGTTCATTATTCAACAAATATTTCAGGTTGGATGTTAGTATTTCATATTGCGTTCTCTGACTCTTCAGTAAAAATACTTCGTCCATTTCCTTCTTAGTTTCAGGAGAAATATTGCTATGTTCATTACTGAGTAACAAAGAAATTTGCTGATTCTTTTCATTAATAAGAGTCTGAGTGCAGATCAATTCATTATCATAGTAATTTTTTAATTCTTGGACTATCTCTGAGAAGGCAAGCTTGGGAGTAATTTCTGGTGGCTTTACAGGCTCTTTTTCTGATGGCTTGGTGAACAAATTACCCATTCTGCAAAATGACCAAATAAAATCAAAATAATTTATTTTAGGCGCATTTTGGATCCGTGAAGATTTCCAAAAGAGATTTAGTCAGAAAACAAGAGGAAATTACTTCTATAGAGATATTAAAAATAATGCAAAAGTTAGAAGTCTACAAAAGAGCCATCATAATAGAGATTAAACTTATATTTATTGTATGGATCTTTTACAAAGAGATTGATCAAGTGGTCCTCTCCAGGTGGGATATAAATTTCAGTGCTATTTATGTCCTCCCCATTGACTCTCATATTCTTGATATCAAATTTAATTTTAAGCTGGAAGAGTCTTGTTGAGTTAGGATTCACAAACAAGAATGCTTGCCCACCCTTGTACTCATATTTATATAGGTTGATTTTATCATTGAGAATAGATTGCTTGTTCCCAGCCTTACAAAGGAACCTTAATTCTTGGTCTGTATATGAGGAGACTATAGAGTATGACTCTTTGTAATCAAAATTGATTTTGATATTTGGCTCCTTTGATGTGGGGTCCAGAATCATGATTTTTTCGCTCTCAGGAGGCAAGACAATTTCAACGATATTTCCTGAGATATTTGGAGTTAAAACTTTGATATTCTCCAATGTAGTAAACATGACTTTCGAGTGCAGGGTTAGATGCTTCTCTTTGTTTTGGAAAAGGATTCCTGTAAGATCATACTTGATTCCTTGCATGCTTATGATACTGTATTGGTAGAGATTCGTGCTGATACCTTTTCCTTTTGCTGATTTTATGTAGGAAGTCATGACCTCCTCATATAAGGTAATTTTGTCATAATTACTTGGATTCTCTTCTTTGAAGTCAACTCTTGTGCTGGAATAAGCACTTAGATTGAGTATGTTACATATTGCCTGTTTCCAATCTACTTCAATATAGATCAAATAATTCCCCTTCTTGAAATTTCCCTTGATGACCGTGCTTTGGACGCATCGAGTTTTACCTTTGATGAAGGTTCTCTTGCCATCAGGACCAACCTCGAACACAAACATCCTCACATAAGAGTATCTATATCCAGAAAAGTCTTTATAATGGTTTTGATATTGTTGCTGGGCACTTAAGTAGATATACCCTGGTTCATTAAGTGTCATAGTGGCGAAGAACTGATTTGATGTGATCCCCTCACCCAGCTTCATAAAAGAGAAATAAAAATCATCATAAGTATAACAACAACAAATATGGCCAAAGTGAGTATCAAAATCATCCAGACTGATCCAAAATGCTCCGTCATCCTGAGTGGGATCGAACTTACCCCAAGGGTTTCTCATCAAAAGCAATTTTTCAGTGCTTCCATTAGGCAATTCAATCTCTTTATAACGTAAGATAGAGTAGGCATGCTCTGAAGCAATTCCAGCAGCTTTATGGTCAATTCTGCTGTCTGCTGTTTTACTTGAAGCAGTCAGAATATATTTATTATCTATTGATCCAGCGATAAACATCCAGAGTTGATCTATAAGAGGGTCTTCACTGTTCTTTACCTTAAAATATTTTGTTGGAGCCCCTGTCAGAATACTCAAGGCTTCTGAGAGATGCCCTCCATCAATATTATGATAATTTCCAAAGAGTTTAGCAAAGGCTTTTTCAAGTAAAACAACCCAGAGATCATTGCTTTTACTTCTGGCGAAGCAAGGGAGGTATGCCCTGTAATTCGAGTCATAAATACAGGGAATTAGATCATCAATGATAATATTCTTCCACTCTCCTGCATCACACAGCCAAATTGAATAACATCCAATTGGAGTGATTTCTTTAGAGTGGAATAATCTCTGAATCAAAGTCTTCTTCTCTGCAAGAGCGCTCATAGCACTCAACAAATAGCAGTCTCCTAATTTTCCTTGTTGAATATCAGTGGGACTAATATTATCACTACAGAGGGTCAAATTCTGTAGTGAGTAAATCTCGCTTAAGCGTTTCCAAGTAACAAGGCGGCCAATAGGAAATAAATTCATATTGGATGCCAAGGATTTATCTTTATTTTCGAAGCTATAATCCTTGAATTGTTCTCCTGCAGCCTTCAGAGCAGGAAATACTTGGTCATAATATTCCACAGTGTCGTTCTTGACGCCGTTAATGTCTGTAAACTTAAAGAACTTTTTTCCAGAATCCTTAGAATCCTCAAAGAGATTTTCATCTTCTTCTCTATCTCCATATTGATTTTTCCTAGAATCTTCATCTAGAATAATCACCCCTTGAGCAGGTTGTGAATTGGATTGAGAGAATGGGTTGTTTTGTGATCTGAAACCTTGCTCATTTGGCTTTGGTCTGGAAGGTGAGAGAGCTTTTTCCTTAATAAATGTGCTCCTATTTATTTCTTCAATTTCGCTGGGCTCATCAGAGATAACTATTCTCTTTTCGATTTGATCTAGCTCTATGATCTCCTTGTCAAGTTCTGGACCTCTTTTAAATATTTGTGGCTGATTTAGGTCAGTCCTACCATTTGGAATTGTGTTCATCATGTTAGGCCCCTTGTTTTGTGGAAGAACTTGACTGTCAGCTTGGTATAATTTCTTTAACTCGTCAATATATTTATCCAAATCGTGAGAGGAGCATTTAGGCTCTAGTCTCTTTTCTAATTGTTTAGGATTGATGTGGGAATAATCTTCAAGTATTTGTAAGGTATCGGGACTAAAAGTATTTTTGACTGCTTCTTTGAAGGTATGTAAATGCTTCACATTTTTTAGTTTTCTAAGGATCCAAAGAATTTCCTCAAAGTTTTCAGGATGAGTTTTTGCAATGGATGGATTATAATTGGTTACCAGATATTCCAAATTCGTTGCTAGGACTTGAAATTCCTCTTTTTGACTTTTTAATATTATGGCCTGCTCAATTTGGTTTTCTATTTCGTCATCAATTTTCCATGTTCCTTGTTCAAGCAATGAAAAGACTTCGTAATTTTTGTTATCAATCTTACACTCTGTCTTCTTTAGTTCGTCAGTGTAGTACTTCTGTAAATCGGAGACTACACGAGGAAAATCAACCTGGGGAGCATACATGGTCTTTTCTGATCAATTTTGTTTTCTTTTTGAAAAACTCAATAAATTAAAAAATTAGAATTTTGTTAATTGTTTTCATCGATATTTTTCTTAACAAATACCCATGTCTACAAATCCATATTCCTTTATTCAGAGGGTATTATGTATTATTCTCGTTATTCGGATTTATTCTGCAGTAATTTGCAGTGAAAATATGGATAATAAACTATCAACCAGGGTTTTAATGAGAAGGATGTACGACTTAAGAAAGAAATTATTCTAGGAATTTAACTTGTCATGAAAATTGTTCTGTCATAATTTCAAACAAACATAACCTTAATTATCAAATAAATATCAAGAAGAGAAATGGGAGAAAAGGAATTAGACAATGTGAAGCCATTGCTGGAGGGAGAAGAGGTCGATAAAGAGAAGCTTAGAAATTCTAACGAGAATCTCTCTAAAGTTATCTATATCAGTACCGCTTTCTTCTTTCTATTTTCTGCATATAATGGAGCCCAAAGTCTTATGTCTGAAATTTACGAACAGCTAGGCTATAAACAACTGGGAAGACAATCCCTTATTGCATTGTACGGTGCTTTCCTGATTAATAACCTCTTCGCAGCCAATATTATCCAAGATTGGAGTTATAAGAAGGGTATGTTCATTGGATCCTTTGGCTACATTGTATCTTTGGTAATTGGACTCCTCACAACTTGGTGTGCTAACGACCAGACTGGAATCTGCACGAGTGAGCCTTTCATTTATTTCATCAATTTCTTGAGCTCTGGTCTTAATGGATTCTGCGCTCCTATCTTGTGGCTCTCTCTAAATAAATATATCACCACTTGCTCTAACGAGTACAACAGAGGTAAATTCTTCGGATATTTCTGGGGTATAATGAACTTCAATATGATTGTTGGAAATATCATTGCCCTATATGTTATCCATGCCTTCAGCCAGCTTGTCTTCTACATGGTCATGTCTAGCTTAGCATGCGCTGCTACCGTTATGATTTTGTTTGCTCCTCATGTTGAGAAGACTGGCGTAGATAAGCCAAAGACTGTTAAACAAAAGGTACAAGATATGAAGGCTCTTGTCTTTGGTGACAGAATGCCATCTTTCATTCCCTATATCATTCTCTCAGGTATTGTTGTTGCTGAATATATCGGGTTTGAATCTCAGGTCCTGACACACATTATGCAAGGCAAAGACCACAAGGAAATTAATGAATACACCGCAGCAGTATTCATTTTCCAAGGAATTATCGCTGTTATTATTGGATTCTTGACTGGAAAGATAGCTGATAAGGTAACCAATAGAACCTTATTGTTAAATAGTGCCTTGCTCTTTGTTGTGTTTGCTGCATTAGCCAGTATGCTCGCCTATTTCCTTGCGAATATTGCCATGGGATATGTCATGGGATTTTTCTGGGGCTTTGGGTACTCCGCAATTCATACACTAGGAGCAGTTGTCATCTCCAAGGACTATGGTGGTCTTATTGAGTCTTTTGCTGTGATGCAATTCTTTACCGAAATAGGAGTTATCATTGGACTCTTTGTTTCAATTGTCTTTGCTCAGCAGATAATTGGCTCTATCATCATTATATATATCTGCATCGTGATTACCCAAGTTATAACAAGAGCTTATCAATCTAAAGTCCTTTAAGCTATTTTTGGTGTTTCATTGTGTATGTATATCGTGAATGAAGTATTTAAAAATTGCCTAACACGCTAGAAAATATTATAGCATTTCAGAATACTACATCTAGACATTCTTATGCTTAGATTACGCTAGGATAGAGGACTATAAAATGTTACAAGAAAGAAGGTATTTATCTTAGCTTACAATTCGAGAATTACGTCTCTGAAGTTGGAACACACAGAGCATGCTTCCTTTTAATGAACTTTCATCTATGTTTATAATGGCCCCCATAGAGTCATTATAATTGGTTACATATACAGTATATCCAAATCCATTGGGATCATAAACATTCGTAACATTTGCCGTAGATACTCCCCATGGAAAGTTATATGAAGATTTTGTGCCTAATTTTAGCTGCTTACATACTTCACTAATATGGCCTGCAGAATTCGACCAATCCCCTGTGGCAATTATTTCCGACGCATTTTTTTGTATTTTCATCAATAGACAGCTGTGTTCCTGTTTTGGGACAGCAGCAGTCTTTAAGGATGCATCCCTGGGTCACATTCCATGTCCCCAGCCAGTTCATTCCTTTTACACCAAGCAGGACAATTGTCACAAGTATAACTATTCTCATTTTTGATTTTTTTAACAAATTTCAGGATGAAATCTATGGAATGCATAGACAAGATTTCTGGATTCAGTCTCCTGGTCTTTTGAAAAACGGCACTTCATAAGGCTAAAGCACATATTCACTGAATGTCTGGCCGATTATTGCGTTAAATTTACTCTATTAGACAGCTAAGAAAGCGTTAAGAATCTGGTGCATTTCAGTTTAAAATCTGATTCTAGAAGATTCAAAGAAACTCATTGATTTTGATCTGCTTTTATTGAAATTAATCCACCTGAGCTGAGCTCTAATTTCTAGTCAGGGAGGAGCTAGTAGGGATTGGATTTTCTTTTGGCCATAGAGATTGATCAGATTGAAGGAATGGATAAGCAAACACTCGTGATAGATCTATAAATAGGAGAGTTGTGTTCCTGCCTGTTATTGATCATAAATTTGTTCTGTAATAAGATTTAATAAATAGTTGGCATATTACAGAATGTTTTTTATGCAAACTACGCTTGGAAATTTAAAAAATATTGAGGATCCATAGATCGATAGGCCGAGATCGTATGAAAGAGGAAATGGAATTAGTCATATGCTTAATCAAAAGCATAAAATTGATACGGTATAGAATAACAATAAAGATTCACTATTAAGGATATAGAATAATACAATTGATGCTAGAACATCTAAGCAAAAATAAGTGGTATAAAAAAATTGGCAGAGCGAGAAAACGAAAGAATTTAGAGAGTATTGTAGGGTTTTTTAGATGAGGGAATGTCTTCTTCTTTGATTAGTGTAGATTTTACCAAGCCGCTCATGATAGAGACAACATCTTTCTTGGTATAGGTAGACCCTTTATACCATTTAGTTTCCTTTATTTCTTCAATAGTCGCTCTTTTTGCAGGTTCGGTTCTCACTAATGATTCGAAAAGTTCTTTAAACTCGCTACTAAAGCTATCTTTACTCTGAAGCTTGAGATGAGCATCCCAGAATGCAGCTTTATTTGAAATTAGTAATTCATAAAGGTCATATCCTCCAACTTGGGCATTTTCAGAATATGGGAATTTGCCTGTGGCTAAAGTGAACAAAAGAACTCCACAAGAGTATATATCTGCAGCCTTAGGATCACTGCAGTCTCTGAGAAGGACTTCGGGAGCTCTGAAATTTTTTGTTCCTCTTCCAATGATCATAAGGTCTTCATTGGTATAAGCAGAATCAAAGTCAGAGATTTTGAGCTCATAGTCATATCCGAGAAGCAGATTTGAGAGTTTCAGGTCCATATGAGCAACATTTTTGGAGTGGAGATATTCAATTCCCGCGATAAGTTGATGGAAATATGTGCGGACTAACTTCTCGTCCTCACAGAACTTACCTTTCTGAATAAGGTCGGAGAAGTTTCCATATGGGGCAAGCTCCATCAATATGTATGAATAGTTTTGGTTTTCCTCAAGGAAGTAAGCATCAGAAGGGCTAGATTCAATCATGGAAACAATATTAGGATGGGAAAGGTGAGAAAAGCGGGTTTCGCTGATAAAGGAAGGGCTGGGCTTTTTTTTCTCGTAAGGGAAGACCTTAGCAGCGAAGTACCTGTTCAAAGACTTGGAATAGGTAAGATAGACGGGAAATCGAGAAAAGGCAATAAGACTGACAGTTTTGAGGTCTTTCGGACTCCTTTTGGTCTCAATCGAGGTCCCCGTACTCAAGGAACTCTTGGTATGAATATCGCTGGTAACATAAGGAAGCTGTATGCTCATTGACAATTCAGGCCTGTCTTTAGAGTTAGCTTGAACAATTTACCAATTAGTTAACTGGATTAATAATAAATTTAGAACTCTTTGTATTCAAATTCGAGAAAATTTAATCCAGCACTGGCCAGACTCTCCTCGTGTCGGATTTTTCAGCATCATAATCATACCCATTGAGGTCCTGGGAGTAATAGATTTCCTCTCTAGAGAAAAATTTTCATCTCAGCCACTCGAGCCCTCCGAGGTGATCTCGGATTGCTAGAAATTAAAGGCTGGTTTGATGGATACTTATGCCATCTATATAAATATGCTGCCGATGTCTCAAATAAACCAATTTGAATTAATATATTTTAAAACCATTTCATGACTCAGATATCATACTGTGCTGCTTCCTGCCTTCTTTATTTCAAGGTTTAAATGCCTCGGCCAGCTCAAAACATGATACTATCTGACCGATTTTAATAAAAATGTGCAGGCTCGAAGAATATATTTGCCTCATTTAACTACGACATAAACTTGGTTTTTCTTCTTAATAAGTATCGAAATTCTAGTGTTGGTTGAAGTATTTATTAGAAAGAGCTTATCACTATCCCTGAAAGGCTTGTTTCTATAGAATCTGACAACTAAGTGGTCGATAAGAGTATGGTTAGGTTACTGAATTAATATTGGTAACTTAATTCTGACAGGAATTGAAAACAAAATGGTAAAAAAAAAAAGTCTTTTAGGCAGATTAGATTAAGTGTTGGATTTGAAGCTGAGAAGTTCTGATCTCTTGGGATAAGTATTCTAGGAGTATAGTTTACATGACTTTCTGGGATCAAAGATAGTCCAAAGGGTTGTTCTATTTAGCTCTGAGATCAGAATTATGATTTAATCCAAAGACTTAAGTTAATTTATATTGCTTAGAATAGACATGGAAACGATTCCTATTCATCATACCTTCACAGATGCCCACGCTGGTAGTAGTAGTTTAGTTGAGACAATAATATACTTTAGGTCCTATCAGGTGTCTGGCCATTACTAGCAACAATAGATATGTAATTACGGGATCTGATGATACATCCATGAAAATCTTTGACATTGAGAACAAAGAATGCATCTATACATTTAAGTATGCCCACAATGGTAAAGATATCTTGTTAACAACTTATAATAAATAGGCGACATCCTTTGCCTTGATCTCAGCTATGATGATAAATATTTAGTTTCAGGATCCTGGGACGGCTCCATAAAAATCTGGGATCTTGAGGAAAAGAAGACTCTCAGCGTCCTCCCTAAAGCACATAATGGTACAGAACAAATATTCTTTTTATAATGCTAGGGCACGTTAAATCAGTTGCCATCTCCAAAGATTCAAGATTCTTGGTTTCTGGAGGATCAGATTCAAAGGTCAAATTATGGGATATGGCTACTAATGAACTAATCCACACATTCCATCATCATTCAGGTTCCATTAGAGTCCCTATTATTAACATTTTATAGGTGAAGTTAATGCAGTTGCTATTTCTGAGAATAATTCTTACATCATTTCTGGGTCCAATGACTATAATATGAGAGTCTTCAGCATGGAGCAGCTTGAGCCCATTGAAAGCATGACTTATTCGTTTGATGGTAATAAGATATAACAAGACTCATGTAAATAGGAATTGTGAGTACAGTAGTTGTAACTCACAATAGTGAGAAAGTTATTGCTGGCTCTTGGGATAGATCCATCCAAATTTTTGACTTAGTCAAACAGAAATGCGTATGCAGATTAAGAGAAGCTCATGAAGGTATTTTATATTGCATGATTTTTGATAATTAGAAACTATTGAGTGTGTTGCACTCTCAGGAGGAAGCCAGAAGTACTTTGCTGCATGTGACGGAGAAGGAACTGTTAAACTCTATGACCTTACTAAATTGAAGACCATGGCCACCTTCCAGAAGGTTCATGAAGGTAGTTTAGCAATTTATTATAACTAAAATTGAAGGATCTTGTAATGTAATTCGCTTTACATCTGATGACAGATATCTTGTAACTGGTGGAAGTGATGGCGTGCTCAGAGTATTAGATCTTTCATACTATCTTGAGCCATTAATAACCAAGAGTCACTCAAAGTAACCTCATTTTTCTATTTTTATTTCTTAGAGTAAATGTTACCAAAGCTCCAGAAGGAGAGGAATCCTCAGCTGAATTGAAAAGCTTGATAAAGTCCCAACAAGAAGAAATTGAAAAACTAAAATCAGAAAGAACTGAACTTGAATTAGAACTTCACGAACTGAAAAGAGCTTCACAAGAAATGAAGCTTATAATCGAGGGACTTAACAATAAGCTGCAGCATCTTGGAGTAACTCAAGAAGAGGAACCAGTCAACACAGAAAGCTTAAATTTCATTCATAAGAAAATGGAACCTAATTCCACTATTTTTGACTCTGTGGCATATGTCTTTGAGAGGAGAGGAGTCGAGATGCCAAAAGAGGAATTCAAGAGAAGAGTCAGTGCTCTGAAGAAGCTTGTCGCGTATTATGTTCTATGCAAATCATCAATCCTTTCTACTGAAGATTATCAAGGAAAGACTCCGGAGGAATACGTTGCAATGCTAGAAGATGAGAATTACAAGGGAGGACTTGCTGAGCTCAAAATCTTTATTGATCACTATCAAACAGAGATCAAAGTGTTCTCTGATGGAGAGTTGCTATCGGTTCCTGTGCATAATAACAAGTCCTATGAGAAAGTGGCTCTGTTCTTGAAAGATACTGCTGGAGGTATCCATTATGAACCTATTGTAGGAGTTTTACCGGATGCTGAGGAGGGTGTTGATTTTACAATCTTCTCCATAGATGATAATAAGCCCTACACCGAAGGCCTAAAAATTTCAAAAGCTTTGAAGGAGATTGAATATTTTCAGTAATGTTATATAGATATTTTTCCCCTATGTAATTCATGCAATTTTATGACTAAAATATGTGGATTATCTAATGAAAGTACTAATTAGACAATAGAACACACAAAGGAGCTTCATCTCAATTTTATTGCTCAACAACAAATAAGCAGGTGAAAACACCATCATTAAGATCATGAAATCCAAGTCTTATGTTATACTTCTCCCCTTCAATAGGTAGGGCAAAGCGTTTGGATTGAATGACGCTCTTTCCGAATCTTACTTGGACATCAATGATTCTACTATGATACCTAAGGAGATTGCGTAAGGAGACGAGAGAGCTTTCTTGAATAGAAAAATAATGGAATCTGATTTTCAATTTCTTGAGATTTGTGAGGGGGATTGTTTCAGGTAACTCTATGCAAGAATGGAACAATCGTTGAAGGTCACAGTAAGTAAAAGACTTCAAATTGCTAAATTCTTTAATCTCAGAAAAGGTCTTTTGTAGCTCTCTGACATCATCCTCATCAGTTTTCCATACAATATCGAATAGAGTAAGAGTTTGGATGCGTTGCTTGTTAAGGCCTTTGAACAATTTCGAGTCAATTTTGCAACCTGAAAGTGAGCTCGACTAAAGAATCAAAGGGCTCAGGATCTACGATCTGAAGGGGAACCTCAATGCATGTGGTCAGATCAAGAGATTTAAGACTTTGGAACCTTAATCCGATAATTGTGAAAAGTTTGCCATATAATTTGAACTTGGAAGAGGAATCCCAATGACGAATCTTTCAAGATAGTGATCAAATGCATGGAGGACTTGAGACATCGCAGCCGTAAGGGCGTCCCTAATAACATTATTTGTGAGAGATTCAGTGTAGATATAGAGTTCCAGGTCCTTGACTGAAGTATACATCTGGTAAATTTACTTCATTTCATAGGTTGCCATATACTCCCGAAGCTTTTCTGTTGAAGTATCAATAAATCTCATCCTTAGCTTTAGCCTGGTCAGGGAAAGAGGGAGCTTCAAGCTTGTAATGAATGAAACAACTGAGTCGAAATTGAGTGAACTGACTAGAGTTAATTCCTCCAGAAAGAAAAGAAAGGCTGAAATTTCCTCTAAGAGAAGAGGGCCCTTCAATTTCTGCTTTGAGAGATTTAAGCCTCTCAAAATAGCGAATATTGAAGAAAATATTACTGTTGACCCTCTGTCCAATTGGGAATTGCAAGACTTGGACCTTTTTGATCCAACTATAAGATCCCAGATTCCAATCATGATTTACAGGGGCCTCACCACTTAAGTAAAGATTAATTTCCTGTAAACTAATGAGATGTCTCGTTACAACTTCTAGAGGTCCGAGGCATTTTCCAAATTCTTGATTGGACATCGTAAGGCTAAGGACTCTAAGGTTGGCGACTCTTGCTAACATCTTATGAAATTGGATAACAGAGGGGTAAAAGGATCCAGCAATGTACTGGAGTGAGGGTGGAAGGTGCATTTCATTATCTGAATTCATACGGACAAGATGAGTGGACATGGGAAAGTCCTTGCGGACTGTAAAGGGAATGATACAGGTTTTTAATGTCTTGCGCAAATTTGAGAGGGAAAGTCTGAAGTTGTTTTGATACCCTGGAAGAGCACATACAGTACTCACTGAGAGGTTTGTGCAGTATTTCAAGTTCCTAAGAAAGGTCTGCATAGGCAAATTGGACTTATTCACAACCAGGGACATGGAATGAAGCAAAGTGAGCTTCTTCAAGGAATTTTTGAGCTCAATGTCATCCAAGCCAATCAGAGAGAATAAATGAGGAGTGGGAGGTATGATTGGAGGTGGAGGCTCTATGAAGGCAGGCGACATAGATAAGCAATTTGCAGATAAATTTATTATAGAAAATGGGGCGATCCTGCTTAAATATCCGAAAGGTATCTTCAATTTGGACTAAGAGATACTTTTTTCACTGAGAAATAAAATTTATGCCCAAAGTAACTAAAGCACGAAGAATGTGTCCTAAAGTTAAGCTCCCGTCTCAATAAGATGCAAAACACTTCCTTTTGGGCCTCTCCTTCACTTGAACCATCAAAAATATCTTGATACATCTTTCTTGATGAAAAAGGTGATTTTTCTTTCATCAATTTAAACGTTTAGTTCAAATACTTCAGATTGGACTAAGAATAAAGCATAGGCCTTTAGATCCTAAAATTGCTAGACTTTACTTATTGTATTTAGTATGCAATAAGTAATATCATCAACTCTCTAACTCTATATATTTTTTGTCTATCTTGAGAAAGTGAATAAATCAAATGTTTCTGGCTTGGCTGGTTAGATAAAAATGAAGCTAATCTTGAAAATCACTGAAGTTCTCTCATATATTGGTTGTCTTTAATTCATTTATCATTTTCACTTTTTTCTGGCTGGGAGAATTTTTGAAATTAAGATTGACCATGCCATGAAGAGATGCAATTTTTAAAAATCAAGTCAAGATAACATCAAGAGTACAAAAGAAGGCTCGATTATGGGTAATTGAACCAATGAGTCAGAAACAACCAATTGTGAGGAAGCTTTAAACAGAAAAGATCCTAAGGATAGGAACGAGAAAGACATAAAAGGATTCCTTTAAGACTATATTTTTAAATAATTAACATTGATACTCTTATAAGATTTTAAATGACAAGATTATTTATAGTTATAATTCCAAAGCTAAGTTTTAATTCTTACAAATGGGAAGAGTCGTATTGAATAGAGCTATTCTAATTCTAATGTATTGATCTTTGATTAGAATTTTAGCCTAATAACAATTGTAGCAGTTCAGAATTAAATTATACCTGATGATAACCAACTTGGATAACAAAAAATACTAAGGCTCCATAGAGAAAAAATCATTACCAATTATAATAATCTATATGAGTTCATATATGAATCTAGCAGGCAATCGAAACACTCCTTGTATACCTATTCTGACGAAAACTCACTGTGAATATATCTTTATAATAGACAAATTCTGAAGCCCAGTTGTAACTGCTTAATTTACTTCATAATACTTTGCTATGTCAAGGCGAGTTAATCTAATTTCTTGTGTTGAATATTACTTGTGTCTGAGGTTAAAATTGATTAAAGCTTAGTAAGCTCAAAAAAAAAAAAAAAAAAAAAAAAAAAAA
>Ga0065720_1020270_pt1 | contig 15623 bp, 16 predicted proteins | sample Thericmetagenome_FD_59107 | JGI IMG/M metagenome (GOLD analysis project Ga0065720, IMG submission 59107) | Thermophilic microbial communities from the Joint Bioenergy Institute, California, USA of rice/straw/compost enrichment - eDNA_2 v2... | ecosystem: Engineered > Solid waste > Grass >... | reverse complement strand
CGCGGCCTGCTGGAGCGGCTGGAGGGCGCCTGAGCCCGCGGCGGCACGACGCGGGCCGCTGCGCCGCTCAGATCCGCACGCGGTCCGGCGCCACCCAGCGCAGCGCCTCCGGCCAGATGACCTCGGCCGGCGTCACCTCGCGCCCGAGCCGGTTCATCCCGCGGAGCTGGTCGATCGCGAGCTGCACGTTCGCCACCGTGTCCTGGGTGATGTTCAGCCGGTGGTCCACCTTGGTCATCAGCTCCGCCACCAGCGACCGGTCCTGGCGCAGGAAGCGGGCGACCTGCCGCACCGCCTCGTCGCGGTTGGAGCGGATGAACTCGGTCGCCTCGATCATCGCGCGCATGAAGCGCTCGGTCGTCTGCCGGTTCGCCTCCGCCCAGCCCTTGTTCATGTAAATCAGGTTGCGGATGATCTGGATGTTCTCGTTGGTGACCAGGATGCGCGTATTCGGGATGGCGCGCAGCGCCCGGGTCGGCCAGGGCTCCCAGCAGGCGAAGGCGTCGATGTTGCCGCGCTCCAGCGCCGCGACCATCTCCGGCGCCTCGACGTTGACGATCGTGTAGTCCGCCGGGTTGAGCTTGAGCTTGTCCACGACAGAGAGCCAGAAGGTCTCGCTGCCGGTGCCGCGCGCCACGCCGACGCGCTTGCCTTTCAGGTCCTCCATCGAGGCCACATTGCGGCCGAGCACGCTGATCCAGCGCAGGAGCGCCACGCCCTCGGCCACAACCACCACGTTCGGGTCCACGATGTGGGCCGAGACGCCCGCCTGCTCGGCGCCATAAGCGGCGTTGATCTGGTTGCCGACCAGGAAGGCGATCATCGCGCTGCCCGAGGGGCCGGTGTTCACCGTCGCGTCGAGGCCGTTGCGCTCGAGGAAGCCGCCCGCCTTCGCGACGTAGAATTGGGCGAAGGAGGGATCGACGCCCGTGGCGATGGTGATCTTCACCGGCGCCTGGGCACGCACGATGGCGGGCGCCGCAAGCAGCGGCAGCGTGGCCGCGAGGGCCGATCGGCGGGTAAGCATGGTCGAGAACCTCCCTGTCTCCGTTCACATCGTCGGATTGAAGCGCCCCGCGAAGGCGCGGATGGCGAGGCGGAACAGCCGGTCCACCACGAAGCCGAGCAGGCCGAGCGCGACGAGGGCCACGAAGATGTCCTCGACCTGCATGAACAGCCGCGCGTCCCAGAGCATCTTGCCGAGCCCGTCGTTGCTCGCCACCAGCTCCGCCGCGACGATGGTGACGAAGCTGTTCGCCATCGCCAGGCGCATGCCGGTGAGGATGTAGGGCACCGTCGCCGGCAGGGCGACAAGGCGGAACACCTGCATGCGGGTCGCGCCGAGGCACTGCGCCGCGCGGATCTTGTCGCGCCCCACCGCGCCGACGCCCGCGGCCGTCGAGATGATGACGACGAAGACGGTGGTGTAGGCGATGAGGAAGACCTTGCTCTCCTCGCCGATGCCGAACCAGATCACCGCCACGGTGATCATCGCCACCGCCGGGATGAAGCGGAAGAACTCGGTCCAGGGCTCGAGCAGCGCCCGCACCGGACGGAAGCTGCCGATCGCGAGGCCGATCGGGATGCCGACCGCCGAGCCGATCAGGAAGCCCTGCAGGATGCGCCGCAGCGAGGCGCCGATCTGCTCCTGCAGGATGTTGTCCTCGATCAGCACCACCGCGCGCTCCAGCACCGGCAGCGGCGGCGGGAACAGGGCGGAGCGCGCGATGGTCGTCGCCGCGAGATGCCAGATCGCGAACAGCAGCGCGAAGCCCGCGAGGTAACCGGCGACGGTGGCGGCGCGGCCGTTCATGCCCGCACGATCTCCTCATGAATCAGCGCATGGACCCGGCGGAACACGTCCATGAAGGCGTCGGAGGTGCGTTCCCGCGGGAAGGGCAGGTCCACCGGCAGCACCGCCTTGAGCGTGCCCCCCGGCCCGCGCGTCATCACGCCGATGCGCGTCGCCAGCGCGCAGGCCTCCTCGATGTCGTGGGTGATGAACAGCACGGTCTTGCCGGTGTCCGCCCAGATGCGCGAAAGCTCGCCCTGGAGCGTGGCACGGGTCAGCGCATCGAGCGCGCCGAAGGGCTCGTCCATCAGCAGGATGCGGGGGTCGTTCGCCAGCGCCCGGGCGATCTGGATGCGCTGCTTCATCCCGCCCGACAGCTCCGCCGGGTGCTTGCCCCCCTGGCCGGCGAGGCCGACCAGTTCCAGGAAGCGCTCCGCATGGGCCCGCCGCGCCGCGCGCCCCATGCCCCGCAGCCGCGGCCCGAAGGCGATGTTCTCAAGCGCGGTCAACCAGTCGTAGAGGCTGTCGTGCCCCTGGAAGACCACGCCCCGGTCCGCCCCGGGCCCCTTCACCTCCCGACCGTCGAGGAGGATGCGGCCGGCGGTCGGCGGCTCGAACCCGGCGACCATGTTCAGCACCGTGGTCTTGCCGCAGCCCGAGGTGCCGAGCAGGCAGAAGAACTCCCCCTCCTCGAGGTCGAGGGTGAAGTTGCGCACCGCCTCCCAGGCGCCGCCGCGCCCGCGGTAGGTCTTGCCCACCCCTTCAAGGGAAACCAATGCCACGACGCGCCCCGCCCGACCGCCCTTTGTCTCCGGCGCGCACTCTAGGGGAAGCGCGCCGGCGGGCAACCGGGCTTCACGCCCCCCGCCGCCGGGTCTAGAACAAGTGCCGCAGCAACAGCATCTCAGGGAGACGCCCAGCATGATGCTCGAAGGCAAGGTCGCCGTTGTCACCGGCTCCGGCGGCGGGATCGGGCGCGAGATCGCGCTCGCCATGGCCGCGGCGGGCGCCAAGGTCATCGTCAACGACGTCGGCGCGAGCCTCTCGGGCGAGGGCCCGACTTCCTCCACCCCTGCCGAGCAGACGCGGGAGCTGATCCGCCAGCGCGGCGGCGAGGCCGAGATCTCCACCGACAGCGTCGCCGACTGGGCCAGCGCGCAGAAGATCATCCAGGCGGCGCTCGACCATTTCGGCCGGATCGACATCGTCGTGAACAATGCCGGCATCCTGCGCGACCAGATCTTCCACCGCATGACGCCGGAGGAGTGGCTGGCCGTCATCGGCGTGCACCTGAACGGCAGCTTCTTCGTCAGCCGCGCCGCCGCTACGCATTTCCGCGCCCAGCAGTCCGGCGCCTATGTGCACATGAGCAGCACCTCCGGCGTGATCGGCAATTTCGGCCAGGCGAACTACTCGGCCGCGAAGCTCGGCATCGTGGCGCTGTCGAAGTCGATCGCGCTCGACATGGCGCGGTTCAACGTGCGCTCGAACTGCATCTGCCCCTTCGCCTGGTCGCGCATGACCAGCTCGATCCCGGTGGAGACGCCGGAGCAGAAGGCGCGCGTCGCCAAGATCCAGCAGATGGGGCCGGAGAAGAACGCGCCGATGGCGGTCTTCCTCGCCTCCGATGCGGCGAAGGACGTGACGGGGCAGGTCTTCGGCACGCGCCACAACGAAATCTTCCTGTTCTCGCAGATGCGCCCGATCCGCGGCATCCATCGCTCGGAGGGCTGGACGCCGGAGACGATCGCCGAGCACGCGCTGCCCGCCCTGAAGACGGCCTTCGCGCCGCTCGAGCGCAGCGGGGACGTGTTCAGCTGGGATCCGGTCTGAAGCCGGCGGGGGTCGCCGCCGCCGTCGCCCTCGGCGCCATGCTCCTTTCGTGCGGCGCCGCTGCGGCGGCGGAGGCGGCTCCACCGGAACTGGTCCGCGCGGCGGAACTGCTGCCGCCGAGCGCCGATTTCCCGATCGTCCGGCAATCCGCCGTCTGCGCCTTCGCGCCGGAGCTGCGCCATCTCGACCGGCTCCCCACCACGCAGCCCTGGACCCGCCCCGTCGCGATCGTGCTGTTCGGCGGCCTGCCGGGGCAGCCGCCCGGCACCCGTGCCGTCGTGATGCGGCCGACGCGCGAGGTACTGGCCCGCAGGGTCGTCGCAGAGGCGCTCACCGCCGGGGAGGCGCAGCTGCTTGACCGCGAACTCTCGCCGGTCGCCGCCGGCTCCGGTGCCGCTGCGCGGCATGCTGTCTATCTCGCCCTGTTCGTCTCCCCGCCGGCCGATCCCGGCGTTACCGCTTCTTGCACTGTATTAGGCCAACACCCGTGACGACATCCGCCCCTTCCCTCGCCGGTGCCCTCCTCAACCCGCGCCGCATCGCGCTGATCGGCGCCTCCGGCGATGCCTCCCGCGTGACAGCGCGGGCGCAGATCTACCTGCGCCGGCACGGCTTCGACGGCGAGCTCTACCCGGTGAACCCGCGCGCCGAGACCGTCCTCGGCGAGCGCGCCTATCCCTCCCTCGCCGATGTCCCGGGACCGGTGGACTTCGCCTACATCCTGCTCGGCACCGGGCAGGTGGAGAGCCAGATCGCGGCGGTCGCGGCGAAGGGCATCCCCGTCGCGGCCGTGCTCGCCGACGGCTTCGCCGAGGCCGGGCCGGAGGGCCGCGCGCTCCAGGACCGGCTGGTCGCCACGGCCCGGGCGGCCGGGGTGCGGCTGCTCGGCCCCAACTCGATGGGCGTGATCAACCTGCGCTCCCGCACCGCCTGCAGCGTCAACGCGGCGCTGGAGGCGGAAAGCCTGCCCGTCGGGCGCCTTGCCCTCGTCTCGCAGTCCGGCTCGATGATGGGCGCGATCATGTCGCGCGGCGCGGCCCGCGGCATCGGCTTCTCGCACCTGATCGGCACGGGCAACGAGGCCGATCTCACCGCCGGCGAGATCGCCGGCATGCTGGTGGACGACCCCGATGTGGACGCGATCCTGCTGTTCCTCGAGGCGATCCGCGGCGCGCACCACTTCGCCGAGGCGGCGCGGCGCGCACACGCCGTCGGCAAGCCGATCATCGCCTACAAGCTCGGCCGTAGCCCCTTCGGTGCGGAGCTTGCCACCAGCCACACCGGCGCGCTCGCCGGCTCCGACGCTGCGGCCGACGCCTTCTTCCGCGCCCACGGCATCGCGCGCGTGACGATGATCGAGGCGCTGCTCGAGCTGCCGCCGCTGCTGATCGGCCGCAAGCCGCTCGCGCAGCCGCGCCGCGCGGTCGGCGTGATGACCACGACGGGCGGCGGCGGCGCGATGGCCGTGGACTGCCTCGGCGTCGCCGGCATCGAGGCGCGCCAGCCCGACGCCAAGGCCGCGGCGCTGCTTGCCGCCGAGAAGCTGCCGCACCACGGGCGCCTGATTGACGTCACCCTGGCCGGCACGAAGCCGGAGCGTGTCGCCGCCGCGCTCGGCGCCCTGCTGGCGGCCGAGGACACGGACCTCGCGCTCTCCGTCGTCGGCTCCTCCGCGCAGTTCCGGCCGCACGACGCGGTCGCTGGCATCGTGCGGGCAACCGAGGCGGCGGGGCGGGGCGGCAAGCCGGTCGCGGCCTTCCTGGTGCCGCAGGCCGACGCCTCGCTGCGGCTGCTTGCCGAGGCCGGCATCCCCGCCTTCCGCACGCCGGAGTCCTGCGCCGACGCGATCCGCGCCTGGTGCGACTGGCGCGAGCCGCGCGCGGTGCCGGCGCTTCCGCCCGTCGCGCACACCCTGCCGGCAGCGCCCGACGAGGCCGATGCGCGCCGGCTCTTCGCCGCGCTCGGGCTCGACACGCCCTTCGTCACGGCCCCCGATCCCGACGCCCTGCCGGGCGAGGCGCGCTTCCCGGTCGCGCTGAAGATCCTCTCGCCCGACCTCGCCCACAAGACCGAGGTCGGCGGCGTCGCGCTGAACATCCCCGACGCCGCGGCGCTGAAGCGCGAGGCCGCGGAGATGCTCGCGCGGGTGCGCGCCCGCGCGCCGCAGGCACGGATCACCGGCTTCCTTGTCCAGCCCATGGCGAAGGGCCTCGCCGAGGCGATCCTCGGCTTCCGCCGCGACCCGGAGGTCGGCCCGCTGGTGCTGCTCGGCGCCGGCGGCGTGATGGCCGAGCTGTGGCGCGACACCACGCTCCGCCTCGCCCCGGTCACGGAGGCGGAGGCGCGGGCGATGATCGAGGAGGTGCGCGGCCTGCGTCCGCTCACCGGCTGGCGCGGAATGCCGCGCGGCGATCTGGACGCGCTTGCCAGCGCCGTGGCGGCCGTCTCCCGCCTCGCCGCGCTGCCCGAGATCGCCGAGGCGGAGATCAACCCGCTGATCATCGGGCGCGAGGGCGAGGGCGTCACCGTCGCCGACGCCTGGGTGGTGCGCGCCTGACGCGCACCCCCTTCCCGCGCGCCGCGCCCGGTGCAAGGCTGCCGCTCATGGACCCCGCCGCCCTCCTCGCCGCCCGCTACGGCGAAGCGCCCTTCGCGCCGCCCGCCGACCTCCCGCCCGCGCTGCTGGCGCTGCTCGACCGGCGCGTGACCCGGCGCTACCGGCCCGATCCGGTGCCCGATCCGCTGCTCGACACGATCCTCGCCGCCGCGCAGTCGGCGCCGACCAAGTCGGACCTGCAGCAGTACAGCATCGTCGTCACGCGCGACCCGGCGAAGATCGCGAAAGTGGCCGACTGGATCGGCACCATGCCCTGGATCAAGGACGCGCCGGTCTTCCTGCTGTTCTGCGGCGACATGCGGCGCGGCCAGCGGATCTGCGAGCTGCACGGGCGCGAGCACGCGAACAACAACCTCGACACCTTCCTCAACACCGCGGTGGATGCGTCCCTTGCCATGGGCGCCTGCATCGCCGCGGCCGATGCGGTGGGCCTCGGCACCTGCCCGATCAGCTACGTCCGCAGCCACATCGAGAAGGTCGCGCCGCTGTTCGGCCTTCCCAAGGGCGTCTATCCCGTCGCCGGCCTCACCCTCGGCTGGCCGGAGACGCGCAACGCGACCGCCGTGCGCCTCCCCCAGCGCACCGTGATCCACCGCGAGCGCTACGACGACGCGGCGCTCCCCGAGCTGGTACGCGAATACGACGCGCGCCGCCCGCCTGTGCGCCCGCGCTACCCCGAGATCCACGGCCCCGCCCCGCAAGGCTGCGTCTGGAGCGAGAACGTCGCGCGCCAGCTCTCCGTGCCGGAGCGCTTCGGCTTCTCGACCTGGCTGCGCGGGCGGGGCTTCGATCTTGCCTGACGACACCCGCCACCCCGCCCTTGAATCGCCCACCGCCGACAATCCCGGCGGCGCCGATGCCGAGGGCACCCGCCCGCCGCGGTCACGGCCCGTCCATCCACGCAACGCGGCGACGCTGATCCTCTGGCGCGCCACGCGGAACGGCAGCCCGGAGGTCCTGATGGGCCGCCGCCACGCGCGCCTGCGCTTCATGCCGAACCTGATGGTCTTCCCCGGCGGCCGGGTGGACCGCGCGGACTACCGCGCGCCTGCGCTTTCCGAACTCCGCCCCCAGACGCGCCGGATGCTGGAGCGGCGCGCCACGCCGTCGCTCGCCCGCGCCCTCGCCGTCGCGGCGGTGCGCGAGCTGTTCGAGGAGACCGGCCTGGTGCTCGGCGAGCGCCGCGGCGAACAGGTCGCCGCCGACCTTGCCCAAATCGACTATCTCTGCCGCGCGGTCACTCCGGCGGACCGTCCGATGCGCTTCAACGCACGCTTCCTCATCGCCCCCGCGGAGGCAGCGCAGGGCACGATCGTCGGCTCGGGCGAGCTCGAGGAGTTGCGCTTCTTCCGCCTCGACGAACTGCCCGGGCAGCCGGTCGCCTCCATCACCCAGATGGTGCTGGAGGAATTCCGCGCCTGGCTGGCCATGTCGCCGGCGCAGCGTGCGCGGCGCCCGCTGATCGTGTTCAGCGGCAGGGACAACCGGCGGGTCGAGCGCTGAACCCTGGAGGGTGTTACGGCCCTGACCTCCGGCGGCAGGTCACCCACAGGAGGTAGCCATCGCCAGCCCGCCCTCGCCCGTAGCGGGTGCCCTGTCCTGGTTCTCCGGCGTCACGCGTCCGGCTGCGCTATGCGGGGCTGGACAGCTTCATGAGGATCATGCCGACCACGATCAGCAAGGCCGCTATCAGGCGAGACGCGTTGGCCGCCTCGCCGAGGAAAAGGATGCCGGCGATGAAGGCCCCCACCGCTCCGATCCCGGTCCACACCGTGTAGGCGGTGCCAAGGGGAAGCGACCGCATAGCCCAAGCGAGGAGTCCGAAGCTCATCAGCATCGCGGCAAAGGTGACGACAGTGGGCCAGAGGCGCGTGAAGCCCTCCGAATGCTTCATCGCGAAGGCCCAGACGACCTCGAACAGACCGGCGATGACGAGAATGAGCCAAGCCACGGCAACCTCCTTCGAACAAGCCGCCGGGCCGTCCCGGACCTGAACCCGCAGAGGGGGGAGGACGTGGCCTCGCGCCCCTTGATTACGTCGAAGCCGTGGGACGTCAACGCCCGCTACCCGCTCGAAGCTATGGGCCGGGCGCCGTCAACGCAGCCGGATCACCTCGGGCGGCCACAACTAAAAAGCCAAGTCCGTGACACGCCCTACCGCGTCGCCGCCCAGCCCGGCCCGTCGCGGGCCACCAGCCCCTCGCGCTCCAGCTTGAGCAGGTGCGCGAGCAGGCTGCGCGCGGCGCCCCGCACCAGGCGCGGGTCGAGCTCCGGCCCATAGACCGGCGGCACCAGCGCCTCCGCCGTCGTGCCCGGCCCAGCCTTGCGCAGCGCCTCCAGCACCATCGCCTCGCGCTCGCGCCGGTGCGCCGCTAGCGCGCTCACATAGGCATGCGGCTCCGGAAGGCGTGGCCCGTGGCCAGGCAGGTAGAGCCGATCCGCCTCGCCGCGCGCGGCGAGCTTGGCGAGGCTCTCCATGTAGGCCGACATGTCGCCATCGGGCGGCGAGACCACGGTGGTGGACCAGGCCATCACGTGGTCCGCGCTGAACAACACGCCGGAGATGCCATCCATCTCCAGAGCGAAGCACAGGTGATTGGCGCAGTGGCCCGGCGTGTGCAGCGCGGTCAGCCGCCACTCCGATCCTTCCAGCACCGCGCCGTCGGCGAGGCGCACATCCGGGACGAAGTCATGGTCGCCCCCCTCCCCGCCTTCGCTCGCCGGCGTCATGTGCGGCCCGAAGCCGTGGGCCGGCACGCTGCCGATGCCGCGAGCGCCGAGCGCCGCGACCAGCCCCGGCACGCCCCTCGAATGGTCGTGATGCGTGTGCGAGACGAGGATGCGCGTGATCCGCTCCCCCTCCGTCGCGCGCAGGATCGCCGCGTGGTGCTCCGCCGCGCCCTCCGGCCCCGGGTCGAGCACCGCGACGTCGCCGCCGCGCCCGATCAGGTAGGTGTTGGTGCCGCGGAAGGTGAAGGGCCCCGGATTGGCGCAGACGATACGACGCAGGCCGGGCGCGATCTCCTCCACCGCGCCGGGCGGCAGCGGGTCCTCGCGCCGGAACGGGATGCTCATTGTGACTGTCCTCTTCTCCGCCGGGCCCAGACCATCTCGCGGTGCAGGATGTAGAGTCCGGCGGCGACGATCAACACCGCGCCGGCCAGCATGGCGAGCGTCGGCGCCTCGCCCCAGATCATCCACCCCAGCGCCACCGACCACAGGATCGAGCTGTAGGAATAGGGGCCGAGGGCGGAGACCTGCGCGCTGGCATAGGCCTCCGTCAGCAGCACCTGGCCGATCCCCCCGACCATCCCGATGCCGAGGATCAGCAACACGTCCTCCCACCCCGGCGCGACCCAGACGAAGGGCAGGGCTAGCGCCGTGAAGGCCGTCATCAGCAGCGACTGCCAGAGCACGATGGTAGTGCTGCTCTCGGTCGCCGAAAGCTGGCGCACGAGCAGCGTCGTGCCGGCGGAGAACACGCCGTGCAGCACTGCGACCACCACGCCGAGCTGCACCAGCGGCGGCATCGCCGCGCCGCCCTGGAACGCCCCCTTGCCGAAGGCGATGATGAGGATTCCCGCGAAGCCCACCAGCACCGCCGACCAGCGGTGGATCCCTACCCGCTCGCCGAGGAACGGAATGGAGAGGATCGTCACGAACAGCGGCGTCGTGTAGGTCAGCGCGGTCTGCTCGGCGAGCGGCAGGACGGTGAGCGCGAAGAAGCTGCACAACATGGCCATCGTGCCGGTGCAGGCACGCAGCAGATGGCCGGGGAAGCGCCGGGTGCGGAGCTGCGCCGCGATGTCCCCGAGGCGCCGTGCGCGGCGCAGCGCGATCGCCATCACCACCGGCACGGCCAGGGCGTTGCGGAAGAACATCACCTCGACGAAGGGGATGCGGCTGCCGAGCTCCTTCACCATCGCCGACATGAGGGTGAAGAGCGCGGTGGCGGCGAGCATCAGGGCCGCGCCCCGGCGGATGTTGTGGCGGAGGGGTGTGGACACAGGAAATCCTAGCGCGGGCGGACAGGTGCGGCACGGTGACGGCGCCGGGGCGCAGGCCGCGCGAGTACGCGGGCAGCGCCCCGATCCTCGCCGGCCCGGCGCGGCTCAAAGGACGAAGTGGACTGCGATGGGCCGCGTAGCGCCAGAGATCAGGATCGAGAACTCGGCCTGCGCGTCGTTGTCGGTGTTATCGTATACCATGAAGCCACCGTTGATGGGAACGCGGCGGAGCCATCCCGAGGTACCGAAGGCAGCGATCCCAAAGACGGCGAAGCTGTCGTCCACCGCCACGAACACCTTGGCGTGGCCGTCCCCACCAGTGCGCCACCAGGCCCGGAGGTGACGTCGCCCGCCGTGAACAGCCGCATCACGAGATCGCCGGCGTCCATCTCGATGACGCCGGGTGCGGCGCCGCCGCCTTCGGAGAAGTCCCGGTGGTGGCGAGTCGCCATCGTGAACAGGTGGTAGCCGCCGGGAGTGGCGGGAAAGCCGAATGCCTCGCTGCAGGCGGTGACCTCAACCATCTTGCGCTCCGCTCGTGCGGCGCGTGTATGCGCTGCGCCGATGGCCCGATTGCGGCGATGCGTGCCCGAAAGACGCCGTCGTCGGATCGCGTCGGGCGTGGCGGGCGGAGTCAGGTGCCCGGCGCCGTACCGGCCGCGGCCGCAGCGGCTTCGCGCCGTTCTGCCGCCCGGCGCACCCGCTCCCGGCGCAGCGTGTAGAGCCCCGCGCCGACGATGATCGCGGCGCCGGCCAGCGTGGTCCAGGCGGGCACCTCGCCCCAGATCAGGAAACCCAGCAGCCCGCCCCAGATCAGCGCGCTGTACTCGAAGGGCGCAAGGACGGCGACCGGCGCGAGGGCAAAGGCCCGCCCGAACAGGATGTGCGCCACCGCGTTCGCCGCGCCGAAGCCGATCAGCGCCACCGCCGCGCCGAGGCTCGGCACGAAGCTGCCGGAGGGCGGCGGGAAGGCCGGCAGGAGCGCCAGCCCCATCGGCACATGCGCGACCATCAACCAGAAGGCGATCGCCGACGGCGTATCGCTGCGCGCCAGCACCCGGGTCCAGATCCGCGTCACCGCCATCGCCGTCACCGCAAGGAGCAGCGCGGGCGTCTCGATGCGCCAGAGATCCCCGCTCGGCTGGAGCATGACGAGGACACCGCCGAATCCCACCAGCGTCGCGGTCCAGCGCCGCCAGCCGACGCTCTCCCCCAGCATCGGGATCGCGAGCACGGTCATCAGCAGGGGAGCCGCCGCGGCGACGGCGTAGGAATCGGCAAGTGGCATGCCGCGCGCCCAGGCCCAGTACCAGGTGGCCGAGACGCCGGTGTGCAGCAGGCTGCGCACCGCGAGGAGGCGCCGGTTGCGCGGGAACAGCCCGCGCCCGCGCGCCAGTAAGGCGACGCAGGCCGCGCCGATCACGCCGCGCCAGATCATGGCCACGGCCGTGCCGACCTCGGGCAGCGCCCACTTCACCGCAGCGTCGGTACCGGAGATGACGAGATAGGCGCCCGCAATCAGGGCGATCCCGCGCACCGTCTCCTCGCCGCGCGGCAGCGGCGCGCCACGCGCGGGGGTGGCGGAGGAAGGGGTCGCCACGGCGCCGGCCGGGCCTTTGACCGGGCCGGCGCCGGGCGCGTCAGGCAAGCCGCGCCTCGACCTGCATGCAGGTCGCGCCGGAATCGTCGCGGGTCTCGCCCCGCGCGGTCTTGCCGTCCAGCGTGCCGACCAGCTCGAGCCGGCGATCCGCGAAGCAGGGCCGCCGGCCGCGGAAGGAAAGGCTCTGGATCCGGCTCCCGGCCGGCGCGTGGTCGAGCAGGTGGTGCGCCAGCAGCGTTGCCTGCAGCGGCCCATGCACGACCAGGCCGGGATAGCCCTCCACCTGCGTCACATAGGGGTAGTCGTAGTGGATGCGGTGGCCGTTGCCGGTCAGCGCGGAGTAGCGGAACAGCAGCACCGCGTCCGGCACCAGCGTCGCGGTGAAGGCGCCGGGCAGTGCCGGCGCGGGTTCGGCGGGACGCACCGCCGCGCCCTCGGTGCCGCGATAGACGATGTCATGCTCCTCGGTCAGCGCCAAGCCGCGCGGCCCGGAAATCTCGTGCCGCACAGTGACGAAGACCAGCCGGCCGGAGCCGCCCGTCTTCTCTTCCACCTTGAGGATGGTGCTGACCCGCCGCACCTGGTCGTCCACCCGCAGCGGCGTCCCACCGAATTCCAGCCGCCCGCCGGCCCACATGCGCCGCGGCAACTCGTGCACCGGCGGCAGGAAACCGCCACGCCGCGGGTGGCCGTCCGGCCCCAGCTCCTGCGGGGGCTTCCAGTCCTGGAACAGCATCCAGTGCCACAGTGGCGGCAGCGTTCCGTCCGCCGGCACAGACCGGCCGAGCGCCGCCGCCATGCCGGCGACCAGCCGCGGATCCAAGCGGTCCTCCCGCGTCTCGCTGCGGCCGACATAGTCCTGGTAAGACACTGCGCTACTCCTCCCGCACGAACAGCCTGTAGCCCTCGATCTCTCCGGCGGGCCGATAGCGTTCCCAGGTCTCCGCGAACAGGGGGTGACGGGTGAAATACTCGATGAAGTCGAATTCCCCGCCGCACCAGGGGATGCCGGGGTTGCGGGAGACCAGAACTGCGGCCGGCGGCGTGCGCGCGAAGTCCTCCGCCACGGTGCGGTAGACGAAGAATTCGGCGCGGCTCATCTCCCAGGTTTCACGGTAGCGTTCGCCGTTCTGTGGGCAGGTGCGGTAGACGCCCTGCAGCAGCCACAGGTTCATGGTGCGGAGCGTCGAGCGCGCGTGCGCGTAGTTCAGCGCCGGATAGACGGGGTAGATGTCGGGGCTCAGCACAAGCAGGCGCTCGCCATAGGCCTCGCGCTTGACGAAGGCGGCGATGCGGCCGGCGCGGTCGCCATGGAACCACAGCTCGCGCCAGGGTGCCTCGCCGCCATGCGCGGCGTAGAGGCCGAGGCCGATGGTCGCCACCGCCGCCGCCACCGGCGCCACAGTGACGCGATGGTCGCCGGCGCGTCCGGCGGCGGCAGTCGCGGCAGCACCATCCGAGGACAGCACACGGTCGAGCCAGCGCGAGAGGGCGGCGGCCGCAGCCGCAGCGGTCAGCATCGTCACCGGGATCGCGTGGTAGGTCCAACCCTTGTGCTGCACGACGGCCGAGACGAGGGCGCCGAGCGCGGCAGCGGCCAGGGTCTGGGCCAGCGGCCCGGCGCCGCGGCGCAGCAGCGCCACCGGCAGCACCACCGCCAGCGCCAGCGCGGCCGGCCCCAGGATCGGGGAGATCAGCACCTCCCACGCGCTGAACTCCGCGATGTCGAGGTAGTAGGCCCAGACCAGCGGCACCACGAAGCCGAAATAGTCGGGGAAGAACAGCGGGATCGCGGCGACATAGACGAGCCAGACCGCCGCCATCAGCCAGGGCACCGGATCGCGCAGTGCCCGCATCGGCCCGCGGTGCAGCAGCACCACCGCCTCGACCAGCGTCGGCACGGCGAGGAAATGCGGCTTCAGCGCGAAGCCGAGCGCCGCGAGCAGCGCCACGCCGAACGCCAGGCGGCGCGGCGGCGGCGCCACCCCCGCGATGCGCCGGGCAGCGAGGGCGCAATAAGGCAGCGCGACCGTCGCCATGATGTGCTCGCGCTGCGCGAAGTCGTAGGCGGCGACGACGAGGACCATCGGCACCATCGCCCGCATCACCGCCGACTCGATCGGGCCCTGCCGCGCCGCTCCGGCTGCGCCGCGCAGCAGCGCGAGGGTCAGCCGCCAGCACAGCGCGCAGAGGCCGAGCACGCAGAGCAGCAGCGCCTGTACGGAATCGAGCGGCGTCCAGGCCCCGAGCGCCGCCGGCACCAGGTTCAGCACGAAGATCAGCGGCGGGTTGACGTCGATCAGGTCGCGGTAGAGGCGCTCCCCGGCCAGCCAGCGCTCGGCGAAGTTCAGCACCGCCGCGACGTCGTGGTTGAGCGGCGGCGCCAGGATCACCAGCAGGTAGAACACCGCCGGCGCGAAGGCGGCCCAGCGCAGGAGCCGCTCCCGCGCCGCCGTCAGGTCGAGGCCGGCGCCGCCGAGCGCGGCGCCCGCCGCCCCGGGCAGGGCCAGGCCGGCGGCCGCAGCGTCCTCGCCGCGGATTGCCAAGGGGACAGCCGGGGGCTCAGTGCCCGTGTGGCGAGGTGGCGGCTGGTTCATGTTGATGGCGCAATATCCGATCCGTGGCTCGGTTTCGGCAACCTCGATCATCGGCCGCACTGAGGCGGGCATGCGGCGGCCTTGCGGCGGATCGGCAGCAGGGAGGTCCGCGGCGAGAGGATAGCAGATTTCGCGATCCTGTGATTGGAATCACCGAAGCGGAGCGGGTGCCCCGAACCGGCCGCGCCGGTGGCCGGGCCGGCCTCGCGCCCCGTGGCGAAGCCTGCGCCGACGCGACTTGTCCGCCGCCCGAACGGATGCCACACCAGTTCCCGTGGAGACGGCCGAATACGCCCTGATGGACGTGGTCGAGGACCGGATGTGGTGGTATCGCGCCGTCCACGCCCGGGTGCTCGACGCCCTCGCCCGCCGCCCGGGCGATCCGGCGCGCCCGGTGCTCGACGCCGGCTGCGGCACGGGCGGTCTGCTGCGCCGCCTGGCGGAAAGGGCCATCGGCCGCCCCCTGTTCGGCGTCGAGTATTTCGAGCCCGCCGCCCGGCGCGCCAGCGCGAAGTCCGGCGCCGCGGTCGCCGTCGGCGACGTGCATGCCCTGCCCTTCCCCGACGGCACCTTCGGCGCCGTGCTCAGCGTGGACGTGCTGTGCCACCGGCTGATCCAGCCGGAGCGTGGCCTTGCCGAGATGCGCCGGGTGCTCGCCCCGGGCGGGACGCTGATCCTCAACCTCCCCGCCTTCGAGTGGCTGAAGAGCGCGCATGACCGGCGCGTGCACAATGCGCGTCGCACGACCCTCCGCGCCGCCCGCGCCCAGCTCGCGGAGGCCGGCTTCACGCGCATCGAGGCCCGCTACTGGAACGCCCTTCTGCTGCCGCTCATGGTCGTCCAGCGCAAGCTCCTCGCGGCGAGGGAGGAGGCGGCGAGCGACGTCGCCCCGTATCCGCCATGGTTGGACCGTATGCTGCACGGCGTGACCGAGCTGGAGCGGCGGCTCGCCGCGCTCGGCCTGCGCTACCCGGCGGGCGGCTCGGTCCTGCTGGTCGCGACGCGGCCATGATGAAGGATTGCTGAGACGATGCCCACGCCACCCGTCACGGGAGGTCCCGTCCTCGCCGCGCACCCGGTCGGCCTCTCGATCGTCATCCCCGTCTATCGCGGCGAGGCCACGGTCGGGAGGCTGGTCGAGGCCCTCTCCGCGCTGCGCCCCGAAGGCGGGCTCGAG
>Ga0065720_1020269_pt1 | contig 15624 bp, 15 predicted proteins | sample Thericmetagenome_FD_59107 | JGI IMG/M metagenome (GOLD analysis project Ga0065720, IMG submission 59107) | Thermophilic microbial communities from the Joint Bioenergy Institute, California, USA of rice/straw/compost enrichment - eDNA_2 v2... | ecosystem: Engineered > Solid waste > Grass >... | reverse complement strand
AAAAAAAAAAAAAAAAAAAAAAAAAAAAAATACAGTTACACTGATGATCAAACATGCTCCTCACCATGCTCCTCACCAACCTCGAACCTGACCCTGTCCTGCCAGCACCTTTGTAGTCCAAGAACAAAGAGAATATAATACTACTTGCTTAACCTCCCTTAACTGGAAGCTTTCTCCTGACCTTGATCCTGTTTTTCCCTCTCCCTCGCTTCCTTCCTCATCCTCTTCAACTGCTTCTTACTCATCCCCGCGGCGCTCTCCCCCGCTCCCCCTTTATTCTCTCCTTCACCACTCTTCCTCTTCAATCCATGTTGCTGTTGCTGCTCTCCCCCCTCCGCCGGCCTAACAATATCCACAACCCCCCTAAACCCCCTCCTCTTGACCCCTTCATTCACCACAACCCCCCTCGCCCCCTCCCTCATCCCTGCCATCCCCTTCTCCGGACCTAATCCCCATACGGCGAGCAAGTTGACCACGTCCGCCGGCGCGCGTAGCCCAAGGGCGTTCCGCGCTTCGCTGCTTATTACTATTCCCCTCCCTTTTGTGGCGCGCAAAAGGGATTGTAGATTCCCAATGAAGTTTGCCCGCGCCCTTTGCGCATCCATTCCCGTAGGGCTCGGGCTCAAAACTTGGCTATAGCAAACCTCAAACCGACTCCCCCTCCCCACTGCGGCCATTGCCGTCCGGTGGTGGATGTGCCATCCTAGATGGGTGCTCAGATCCAGAGATATCAGGGCGGGGGGCTCGGTGGTTTGCAAGCAGGCCCAGGAGAAGGCTTTCTCTGTTGTTGGCCGGACGGCGAGAAGGTCGTAGGACCGGGTGTAGTCGGGGAGGCGGTAGTTTGTTGTGGAGGGGTCTGTGATCACTAATGTTACACGGCGGAGGGTTGTGGGGAGGTTAGATGCTGCATTTGATCGAGAGGAAGGGGGGAGGACGGAGGGCGCGGTGGTGGAGAGGTTAGTTGTTGTTGACGATGACCCGCCGGGATACGAGGGGTGTGGGGGCGTGAGTTGGGGGATGGGGTTGGGAATGGGGCCTGGTTGCGTTGGGATGGGGCCGGAGATGGTGTGGTTTATGGCGACGACATCGTAGCCTAGGTGTTTGGCAAAGGTGAGGGTGCGCTCGAGGTCGGAAAGGGGCATGCCTGGAGACCAGGCGATATTGAGGTCGTAGAGCATGGAGGATAGTAGTCTTTTCCTTTAGTATTCGCAGTGAGAGAGAGGGATTAGTGTCGTATGCACGGTTGATTGAGAGTTGCTAGAGATATGTGTCGATTGGCGCGTGTTGGACTTGGTGACATTTTTTTTGGAGTTGAAAGCTTGGATCGCTTTTGCAAAAGATTGAGTTTTGCCTTGCATTTAACCCTAACCCTTTTGAAAAGAGCCCGTGATTCCACGCCTGGTGCCTGGCCACTACCTTGGAACCCATCTCAGGAGGTTGTGGAATCGTCACGGTTTCTCTAGAAAGCACACTTTCTTTCTTTCTTTCTTTCTTTCTTTTTTTTGCAAAAGATCTTTAGCTTACATAATCCGAAATATTTTTTATTAAGTTGCGTTGTAAACAAGGCATATGAATGAAGGCCTAAGTTATAAGGCAGAAAGGCATAGAGAAAACTGGCCAATCAGGAAACAATCATGCATGCCGCGTTTTATAATCACCCAGTTAAGAGTGATAATTGACTACACAGGTGAGAATTACCTAGAGAACAGTAACAATCACCAGAGGAGAATGATCATCATCGTATATAAGGATATGGCTAGTAACACGCTAGATTATGTCCATGAAGGACTCCTCAGTCAGCAATACGAACAGCTGCTTATCCCAGTATCCCAACTGATGACTACAGTGTTAAGCATCCCGTGTGAGAAACTCTGTCACTTCGATTCATAGCCTGGTAAGTACCTTTGAGCCCATTTCAGAAGGCCATGGAATGATTACAGCTGGCATTCTATCTCATCGAGATCTCAGCCTATCTCACTGGGAACCTGCTTCCCATGCTACACTTCGCTCAGAGCCAGCTTCGTGTAGGAAGATAGCACAATATCCTTCAAACTACTAATAAGTCAATATCTAGCTACAAAGAGTATAGATTACAAGTTTGTTTATGAGATTGGACACAACGTTTGTGATAATAAATTTCCCTTCAGAGAATCAAGGTATCAATCTGCTCTCCGAACATCATAGAAACATGATTACGAGCGAGACAGTGTAGAGCTCGGAAGGGAAGAGCAAGGGAATGCCATATATATATATATACGAGAGTTGCATGAATTAGATAACTAAGTAATATCCAAAAAAATGATGCCGATCTCAGTCTAGTCTTGACTATCCGATGATCTAACTAGGCTATCGTATAGGAGAGCTCTTAATAATCTCACGTTCATTCGCTGCAATCCAACTTAGCGGCGATTTCCCCCGCTTGTCTTGTCGGTGTGGATCAACTCGGCCATCAGATAACGGAGCTTTAACAATTTCAGTATGGCCATTCTGTGCAGCGTAACTCTCTGGCGTTTGACCTCGATGATCTTGCTGATCAGGATCAATATTCTTGGCGCTAGTAAGGAGCTCTTTGACTAGGTTGTTGAGCCCGTAGGAACCAACTATGTGAAATGCATTGTGAGATGGCCTGAAGAAGGTCGAACACAAATATTGATTATTAGGGATCCAAGGCCCTCTGATTCGGGAAAACCTGGCACAAAGTTGTACTACCATGCTGACCCATTCCGGATTTGTCAATAAGTCAAGCAGCTTAGGACTGCAGGCTGAACACGCAGATGCATGATAACCCCAGTAGTCAACAGCATAGGTGAAGAGAGGCTTTTCAAGTCGTTCGAGCGCTTCCGGATATGTCCTGACAGGGCCACCTGAAAAGTACTTAAACAAAAGGTATGATACATAGGTACTTTCGATGTCTTGTGAGCGTTCGGAAACCACCGAGTCAAAGTAACCTGGAAATATTCCTGAACTGTATGGTGGACAAGTCAAATGATTTCGCTTTCTTTGTCAATGGCAACGTGCCCGAAACATGCCGAAAGCATGTCTTCGACATCCGGAATCGCGGTTATATCAAGCTCGTCATCCTCACTGTCCTTGACAGCCCCATGCATACTGAACCTCTATCGTTTTGAGAGGACGTTTAGCGCAGATGATCCAAGATAGCACATGGTTGGCAAGCGCCTTGAATCCAGCTGGTTGTTCATTGATTCGCTCCATTGCCTTGTCATATGCCCGGCGTAATAGGGCAAGCTTTGGCTCCTTTCCTTGTAAATCATTTTGAAGCTCCTTCGATGTTTCACGGATAAGTTTTGCGCTAACTTTATCCTTCAAAGACTCGAAGAAGAGGTGAGCGAGTAGGAACCTAAACTTGTAAGTAAGCATAAGCTCAATCGAATAAATGGCCCATGGCTGATGGAGCACTGATAACTTACATGCCATCTGCGACACTGGCAATACAGATGATGAGTTCATGTTGGAGGTCCGGGCACTTTGAAACCGCGCGCAAAGTGGGCATCCGATTGCGTATGTATCGCTCGATGTCGTCCTTTTGGGCCACGATCTCGAGGCGGGAGTGCCCATCAAAGGCTTCCACAATATCAGGTACAGGGCGAGACGTGGCCAGGAGGTTGATATTAGTTCCCCTGGCATGAAGGCGCAGAAGCGTCTCACTGAACTTGAAACGAACATTGTCTCTCATTTGGCACTCGTCCAGCGCATCAACAATAACGAAGACCCCTATATCCTTGTACAGTGCGGCAACAGCATGGAACATCTCCTCGAAATCCGTCAACGTTAGCCATGATCCGTACTTCTCGTTTCAAGTACAGGCATCCATGACTGCGGGTGGCGGTGGAAACTTGTTCCTGAGCAGTTGATTTAGGAGATTTGCAATGAGCTGCTCCACGGTTTGGTCGTCTACGCGTCGGAAGTTATGGTATAGGTATGCGATGCCAACGTCACAATCTCTTAATCGCCTTTGGAGATAATCGATAGCGATCGATACAAGGATGGTCTTCCCAGCACCAGGTATACCGGGGCAGAAGAGAGTCACTAGCCTCCTTGACAGCCTGGCGGACTGATTAGCAAGAGAAGAAATAGGAATAAGACAGGTATGAAGGAAACCAGGACTTTTACCAGTCTTCGAGGAACCACTGTCCTTTACCTTCTTGTCTTTGGCGTAGAGAGTCGGCTTGTTGTGACGAATAGTCCACTGAAGAGAGCCACTCAAAGATTTCTTCGTGATTTTGTCGAGCTTCAGCAGTATGTGTCTGTGAAATAACGGCATTGACGCCCGATTCGATCCCATCCGTCCGTTGCTCATTAGACTGAAGCTTCTGAATCTGGACCTGATGATTTCGGTTCTGATCTGTTCTGGCCTCGATTGCCTCTTCTAAAGTCTTCTTTTGAAGTTTAAGCTGGTCAAATTCGAGAAGCGAAATCAAGGTTTGGCATTGTTGATGGAGGTGTTCGACAGCTTCGCGCGCTTTCCTGCCAACAAGTGCAGCCTTTGAGGCGCTCCCATCCAAACCTACGACCGCCTGCCAGCCTTTTCAACTCGGAGAGTAAACGTTTCAACTCATCTTCACAGGTAGATAAGAGTGAGTTGATATCCAGCTCCAGCTCGCCCGAGTCGTTTTCATCTTAGCCCGTGTCAGTAGAGTCTGTATCGGGCAGGGGATTACGTCTAGATAGCAATGCCGAAGATATGTCTTCGAAGGCGTTTGCAATATCAGGGTCTGAGAAAAGATCATGGACATTTTGTATGGTGGTCTTGAGGGCTCGTACTTCCTGAATGAGACTTTCGGCCTCCTCTTTAACCTCTTTCCAGTTGTAACAAAACTTAAAGATGTACTGGATAATTTAGCCGGCCACGTCGATGACGCCGATAATGCCGGTAGGATCAACCATGATGATACCAGTGATGCCTTTGTGAGAGTATACTCAAATATAGCAGAGCAGTACTTGAGAGGGTCTGATGACAAAGGATGTTTACAAAGAGATTAATGATGCTGAAAAGAGCCCATCGCTGTTAGGCGATTGTGCGAGAGATGTCCTCCGTCAGGAGGCAAGAATGTAACCGCAGAAACCAATATAAACAGATGATTCGAAGGGCTCCCGCAGGTTTGTCAACCAAAGCGTCTTTCAGGCATTTGGCTGTAGACCCTGAAGCTAGGGGGCCGTTCAGAGGACTGTCTGATGTATACCCAACCAATATGACATGATGACAATGCGGGGCCAGGTTGTTCGTAGGCTTAACATGCTTCCATGCCCGCTGCAGAGTTCTTTGTGCTCCGATTCGTGAGAGAGGCATTAACCCAGTCCTGAAGCTGCCAGACCCCCATGATCTTATTATTGGCTTCGGCTTGCCGCCCAATACCCACGAGTTACGAGGCTCCTTATCAGGCTCTCCGAAAGGCCGCATAGCTCCTTATGTCCGAGAGATGACTGCCGTTCGAGGCCTAGTATGTACAGTCGTGTGTCACAATCTTACCTATAGGCTTTAGAACTTGATGTCGTAAGGATAGTCGGGAGGGCTTTGTGTAGATAGATGAAGCTTGGTGGCGTAATAGAACTAACTAGGTGGGTCCGGAATGCCTGTGTGCTCTCTAACGGCAGGATTGAGAGTGGTTCCAGGAGGTGGGACGCCAAGCTCAAAGGAACCTATCGACCTAACTAGTCGGACGCGATGAATCGCTGCCGGTCAGGTCACTCAAACAGCAAGCACCAAGGTAACCCTCTGTTTCGGAACCGTTTGGGCCCATTCCAACTTGTAGGGATACAAGGTGATATTCTACAACAACAACTTGATGTCTTCTTGTCTTCTTTTCATTCTGCGACATTCCCTCTTCTTCGCTTGCGACTTTGTATCGTGGTCCGAGAGGAGCTTTCAATGGCTTACACGTACCGTACCAAATGAACCATATATCACTCTTTGGATGACTGAATCGTAAAACTGTCAGCAAGTTGAGGCTTAGTGCTTGCGTCTGCATCTGTCCGGGAGGCAACCAGGTAGGTTAACAGCATTACGTGAGGAGGAGGCTACGTTGCGTAGGGCTGTTCCTGGTAACCTCATGAAACGCCTTCGTCTCTTGTACCTCGAACCACAAAGCTTCTTATGGGGTCCACCGTAATTACTGGCAATCTTGGCGTAACTTACACAGTAGGCGTTGTCCCTGCGTCGGTCTCCCCGGGCGCTGGGCGACAGGGCAGCTTCGCTTCTTTTCCGGCCTGTTTGCGTCATCTGACTTCGTTCTCTTTTCGCTCACTTTCCTTCACTTGCAACCTCACTGCGCCTTGTGTGCCTGCCTAGTTCTTCTCAGGACATCGTTTTCAGCTTCTCAACCGCTCAGCGACTTATACTTGATTACCCATTGCGATAATCGCTTCAAATTGCATGCGCGCGAACTGTTAGAGCCAACATCGGTCGCGGTCAACAGCCAGTCTCTTAAGCTGATAAGATGTGCATTGTCTTCACCTGCGGCGAGCACACCTTCCGCAAGCAGGTCGAAGGCTACGAGGGCCTCGTCTGCCGCTGCTACAACTGCGGTAACTATGCCGCGTCAGTTGTGCGCTCACATCCGTGGTTTACGTTTTGCTTCATTGTACGTCTCTCTCCCTCCCTAACCTTGCCCTTCCCCCTTTCCCCGACCTGTCAACGGCAGTAAGCTAACAGCGCGTCGTTCAGCCCGTCCTCCCCCTCTCAATAAAAGGCTACGAAGACGTGTCCTGCCGCATCTGCGGCTTTGAGCAGCCGCTCTCACACCGTCCCGACGTGCAGGCCATGCGAGGAGGAGCGGCGGCGTCAGGTGCAGTACCAGGACAGGCGATGCCGATGCACCCGCCGCCTATGGGGCCGCCGCAGGGCTGGGGGTATGGAGGGCCGCCGCCGAAACCTGATCAGATGAGGTATGGCTGATACTGCCATGGGGGAAATAATGGGTGAGGAGGGGATGGGTTTGAGTGTTGGAGGACTTGTTGGGTATTTGCTGGGGAGGGTTGTTCACTTTTGGCGTTTGGTGTTTTAGGACTTTGGACTGGGCTGTTTGGGCTGGGTTGGCGATCGCTTAGTCGCTTTTTTGGTACGTATTACCTATGAGCGCTAGAGGATTGTTTGTTTACTGTTTACGATTTGATTTTTAATTCTACTGTCTTGTGCCGAGTCTGGAGGAGCTCTTGATTCTGCGTCAGCTTCTTAAGGCTATGCATTCCAAGTGAAAAAACAAAACAAAAAAAAAAAAAAGTCATCCGTAACAGCTTTTCAACTGATTCTCCGTGTATCCCATGACTGATCTTTCCCCTTTACCTACCGCATACAAACCACAACATCAGGTTTGGCAGTTCTCACATATGCGATTAGAAGTTTATTGGTGCTTCCCCTGAGGTGTCCTCTCGCAATCTTTCTTGAGGACAGCTTTGATGTTACCCTTCTGTTAGATTACGGCGGCTGGTAGCTGACTTTCTCTCTCTCCACTGTTAGTCGAGACCCACCGCTAAACTTGTGGGGCCTGCGGGATGACGTCGCTTAGCCTGTTCTAACCGCTGCAGACGGGACCCATTCCAGCTTCCAAGGATCCAGGGCGACAGATCAACATCACAGCACGACACCAGTCCGCCAGTTCTTTACTCCAACAATTATTGACTGCATCCGTATCGTCATCAATTGGGCCCTTCTCGATAGAATATATCAGCTTCATCCCCACTAAACGACCAGCCATCGAATCGTTATCATGCAACACGATTTGACGATAAAATAAACATAACAAACACCATCCGCCAATCTCTTCGTCACAATGTCCGTCCAACCACCAAAGAAATCCCCAGCCGTCCTCCTCACAGACGCCCGCTCGCGCCCTCAAGATCGCTCCTCTAACCCCCCGTCGCGGTCCCCGTCTGCGGTCCAGAGAACCGCGCCCGGCGCCGCTCCACGTAACACCCGAATCTCCGTCGACAACGTCCTTCAATATGCCTCCGACATACCCTCCGGCCAGCCTAGAGGGCCTCCTCCTTCTCATCTTCTCACACAACAGAGACAAACTACCCGGATGGGGGCGCTAATTAGGCGACCGAGCCAACCCCCCGTGGGTATGGGTATGGGGGAAAGTAGAGGGCTACCGACGTTAGCGTCTGCCCGAACCGGGCAGCAGAATGTGCCCTCGCGGACGACGAAGGTGAGCGAGAAGCTGGTTTTGTTGCCGGAGACGGATGGGGGAAAGGTGCTTGATGAGGATGAAGAGGGCACGGGACTGGAACAGAGAAGTGAGGAGGAGGAGGAGCTTGCGCGGCCGCTGACGGATGAGGAGTTGGATGTGTTGAGGAAAAGAGGCGGGATCAGAGGGAAGAGTTATGCCGAGCGGTTGCCCAAGGTGGAGAGGAGTCAGAAGGTGGCGAGAGTGACGGCGTATTGTACGGCGCAGGCGTACAAGCTGGAGCAGACGGCAGAATTTTTGAAGAAGCGGCACGAGGCGAAGACGAAAAGGTATGATGACTGCTTGTATGTGGCGTATCATCTGCCGTTGCTGCCGGGGCATAAGGGGTACAGGCTGAGGAGCCGGCCGGTGTTGAGGACGCCGGGGACGGGCAAAACGCTGTTGGATATTGAGATCGAGCGGAGCGAGAACAGAGATGAGCATATGGGGGTCGGGGAGGATGGAGCCCCGTTGGGGAGTAGTCCAGGGAAGGTGACTATACTCGAAGAAATCCCGCATCGCAGGGGGAAAGGGGAGGAGGGTGAGGAGCCGCAGCGGCCGTTGAAGAGGATCATTGCGGATACGAAGAACTTTGGGGAGGTGTTTATCTTCTCCTACGGCGTCGTGGTGTTCTGGAACTTTTCCGAGATGCAAGAGAAGGACATCCTGGCCGACTTGACCTTCGCGGAGAACGAGATGGGCGTGTCGCTGGCTAACTGCCCGCTGAGCGACATGGAGGTCGAGACGGAGGAGTTCCACTTCGAGTACAGCGCTGATATCAACCGGCCGCGCGTGTTCAACGACATGATTACGCTGCTGCCGCGGTCGGACCACATGGTGCGGCTGACGATCAGCCATGCCATCGCGCAGAGTACCAAGCTGTGCTTCTTTGAGGAGAGGATGTCCGAGACAATGCTGAGTGCGCAGCACGTGCCCAAGACGCTCGCCACGACGGGGAATCTGAACATGACGCGGGGGGAGATTGTCAAGATTCTGGGGAGACTGTTCAAGAGCCGGGTAGACATCAATCTCTGTAGGTATCCCAAACACTCCGTACAATCCGAACCAAGCTAACGATTATTCCCCAGGTTCCAACATCCTCGACGTCCCCAACTTCTTCTGGGACTCCGAGCCGACCCTACACCCCCTCTACGTTGCCATCCGCGAGTACCTCGAGATCGACCAGCGCATCAAGGTGCTCAACGAGCGGTGCCGCGTCTTCCTCGACCTGGCCGACATCCTCGCCGACAGCATCGCCGACTCCAAGATGAGCAACATCACCGTGATTATCATCGTGTTGATTGTCGTCAGCATCGTAGTCACCGTTAGTGAGGTTGTGCTGCGCGTGGCGCTGCTGAAGAGGGGTAGCGGAGGGCATCGTGAAGGGGATTTACTGCTGGTTGGAGGGGGACAGAGGCAGAGGCTGGAGTTGAGGGGGTTACCGGAGGTGAATGCTTCGATAGAAGACCTCCGGCTTTGGGGGCAGAGTCTGAGTGAGGGGCAGAAGACAGCTGTTTGTGGGTCGGATGTTGTGGGCAGGACGTTTGCTGGGGTGTAGTTGATGCCTGCTGTGGATGGTTATGGGCTGGGATACAATACAGGAGGATCATCTGCCATGGCTGAGACTGGATGAGATTCATTAGTTTGCATTAAGAACTACACACGGCAACGGCGTTAGTGGAGTTAGGCTGTTGATGTGAGGTTGTGAGGTGACAGACAAGGGGAAGGAAAAAAAAGTTTTTCAGTGTGAACTTGTTTTGACTATCAAAACGCACTTGGGCATGTATTTCTATCACTCAGCAATGGCACAAATCAGCATTTGGTATTAATGGCTACACACTATCATCCTCAGAACGCCCGACCCTGAACTGAATCCAAGAGTCCCGATCGACCCATCCCCCCCTTTTTTCTTTTTTTTATGATCACAAATAGTCAAGAACGATACTCCGCTACTGAATCAACGATACCGGTACACTTCCCCGACACTGAACTGAATGCTAAGAATAACCCTACAAAAGTCTAACCTTTCACACCATGACATCACCAATAATGCTTCTTCGTTCACTGAACAGGTTTCCAAGCCTTCGCCAACGGACTCCCCACCCTAGGTCGAAACTGCAGACTCTTCCTCCTCGCCTGAACAAGCCTCATCAGTACGCGTTCATCCTTCTCCCTCTTTAGGATTTCTGGTCCTAGCTCCTCGAGAAACTGTGTCCTTTTCGGAGGGCACGTTCTGAGGAGTATATCCTCGCGCGAGAGATGCCGCCCAGAGTTTTCGCTGTCCAGTGTCAGGGGGTCGTCATCCTCGTCCTCATCGCCGTCCGAGTGATAGCCTACAGGAGAAATGGCAGACGGGGTGAAGGGGGAGAGCGGACCGGGAGTGAGGGCGGCGGCGTAGCGGGCTATGGCCTCGGGGGCGGGGGTTTTAGGTGCGGGAGTGAGGGGCGCGGCGAGGAGTTTAGTGAGGTAGTCATCCTGGGTGTTAAAATTCTTAGTTGGGCTGTGGCTCGCGGCGTCGTTGCTTTCGGCATCCTCCTCAACGCTGTTGTCGTCAGCAGAAGGGGACTGCTCCTCCGGCGTGCGCACCCAAAGCGAGCTTCTTCTCCGGCCACTCCTGCCACTGCTGCCGTTGTTAACGGGTGTAGTCGGCGTCACTGCTGTCGGGCTCTGAGCCCGAGTATTGTTGCTGCCCTTCGTCGGACTAGGTACCAAAACTCCTCCAACATTCACCACCGCCCTCGGCTCCATACTCTTTCTTCTCCTGGCTCCTCCCCGGGGCACCAAGCTTGTATCAACCGCATACAACCCCTCATCCAGCCACTGATTCTCCCGCTCACAATCTAGCACCCAGCTCACCCCGACACAATGCACGGCGCCGTTCGCTTCGCGCACCTTCTCCAGCGTCCTCTTCCCGCCGTCCTTGTACACAACGTGCGTGATGCCGTATTTGGTCTCGGTGCCGGGCTCTGTGGAGGTATTGGGGTTCCAGGACCATTGCTTCACGCAGCGCGCGCCCATTTGTGTGAGCAGCTCGACAAAAATGCCGCTTGCGTCGGCGCCTTCGGAAGTGTGCACATCTACAAACACAACCGCTCCGCGGAGGAGGTTAGGGTTGAGGTCACGACGGGGGGTCCTTCCAGGCGTCTCCAGGGCCGTCCAAATGTCTGTCTTCTGAGGGGTGACTGGAGGGAGCGTCTGCTCTTGTTGGGGCTCCTCCTCCCCCTGTTGTTGCTGTTGTTGCTGTTGCTGTTGCTGTTGCTGCTGCTGCTGCTGCTGCTGCTCAACCTCAACTTGTTCCTCCACAGCCTGGCTACCGGCCTTAGAAGGGGTCTCCGTCGCCGTTGGTGCTGCTGCTACTGCTGCTGCTGCTGCTGCCGCCGCCGCCGCCGCAGCAGCAGCAGCAGCCCTAGCTGCCGACCTTGTCAACCTCGGCGTAGTCCCCAGTCCAGCAGCCGCCGCACGATTCGCACTCCTAGCGCGCCTTTCGCTCATCGCCCTCACCGGCGGCGTCGACTCATCCGCGGGCTTGAGCGGCACCTTCGAGACGGTGTGCACCTCCCTGCGGAAGACACGCTGGGGAGTGACAGGAGGAACCGCAACCCGAGGTGAGTTTTGCACAGAAGCCGGAAGTTCAAGGACAGCTTGGGGAACGGGGGCCTGGTTCTCGTCAGGGTACTCTTGGCTTGTGCCCGAGGTGGAGGAGGAGGCAGAGTCGTCGTGGTGAACAGCGATAGAGGTTGGTCGGGTGAGAAGGGACATCTCGTTCGCCTCGGCAATGAGGTCCATATCCTCACGGGTGAAGGGGATGTCTTCCAGGATGGGGCAGCCGTCGTCAAGGACGGTAGTAGCGTCGGAGTCGACGTCCATGGCGCCGTCTTCAGCGCGAGCAGGCTGCTCGTCAACCTCCATCGCGTCTTCGTGGGGCTCCCGTACAGGTTCGTCAACATCCATCGAGTCAGCTTCCTCCCTGAAAATGGCACTCGCCCCCAGCGAGACCATCGAGACCATCGACGTCTCAGGCTGATCACACCCAACTACCGACGCCTCCTGCTCAGCAGCTGGCGCAGGACTAGACTCAATAGCAAACGCAACCTTCTTCAACGGACTTGGTCCCGCCCTCCACTGACCAAGCTGCTGCGCCAGCGGGGTGAATCCAATCCCACTACTAGCCTGTGGTTTCTTCAGGATACTAACAGGAGTCGCATTCGCGTTCGCATTCGGCAGCTTAGCTGCCGCCGGCCTAGGCGTCGCAGGCAGCTTGCTGAATGCAGACGACCGCTTATTTTTGCAAGGCGACTCCATCGACATAGCTGAGTCGTCCGTCTCGGGGTAGGGGTCGAGATCTTTCTGGCGGAGGCCGAACATAGAGCCGAGGTTCTGAGGGGGGGAGCAGGGAGGGGTTGTGCTGCAGGGCTCCGCGGTCTCGGGTTCGCCTTCGGCGGGGGTAGGTTCCGAGTAGGGCGCGATGATTTCGGTCTGTTCGTTCTGCTCGGTTGCTGCCTCGGTAGCGTCGTCGTCGTCGTCGTCGTCGTCGTCGTCCACGGGCTCTTCTTGGGTCTGTTCGAGGACGATGGTCTCGGCGGAGGAGTCGTTGACGGCGTCCTCCACGATTGGAGTGTTTTCGACAGGGGCATCGTTGATGGACTGCTCAGACGGGAGCCCAGGAGAAACCTTGTCGTCGGGAGTCTCCTCGGCAAGGACATCTTCAACGGGGGCCTGCTCAACTGAGGCCTCCTCAGGAACAGCCTCGCCAACATTTTCCTGGACAGCTTCCTCGTGAACGGTTTCCTCCTGAGCAGGGATATCCTCCGAGGGCTCTTCCGGACGCTCGTCCTCGACGACAGTCTTCTGGGAATCATCCTCAGCCTGCGGGACGACTTGTTCAACGATCTCCTCTTCGATAGCCTGCGCGACAGTGTTCTCCACAACAGGAGTCTGTTCGGCAGTGGTTTTCTCAGCAGGCGTCTCTTCAATGGGAGCCTGCTCGGCTGGTGGCTCTTCAGGCTCCCGCTCGACATGTCCCAAGTCCGGGGTCTCCTCTTCAGAATCCTTCTCGAATGGAGCCTCTTCAGCCAGCTGTTCAACAGCTTCCTCCCCAGCGGGCTCCTCAACAGGTTGCTCCTCAGTAGAAACATCCCCGACTTTCTCCTTCCCCTCCTCAGAGGTCTCCTCCCCGGCGGGCTCTTCAACCGGCTGCTCCTCGACCGGTGCCTCTTCATCAGCCGGGGTCTCCTCAGGAGTCTCCTCAATTGGCTTCTCCTCAATCGGGCTCTCCCCAATCTCAACCTCCTCCACAGGCGGTCTTACCGCCCCCCTCCTAGGCGGCGACAACCTAATCGGGAACAGTAACCTCGCAGTCGACTTCCCCTTCCTGACACTTCTTTCCTCCAAAACCGACTCATCCCCCTCCCCGGCCAAACTATCATCCATCTTTTCAGGCGTATAAGCCTGCTCCCTACGCAGGGCCCGTGCCGAACTCCTAGTCTGGCGACGGGTACTCTCTTGCTCTTTCCGCTGGATAACTGACTTGTATTCTTCCTCCTTCTGCTGCTGCGCTGGGTTCTGTTGGTCTTCGTCCTGTTCCTGTTCTTCAGGTTCCTCCGCGATAACCTCCGTCGCAACTGTAGGCTTGGCTGCAGCAGTCCCCATCTTAACAGGCGAAAACCCCCTCCTGGCCGGGGTCGCCAGCAGAGAAGAGCCCTTCTTCAGTGGGGTCGTGCCCAGCGGGGGAACCCCTGCGGCAGGAGCATTTTCTAGCGTAGGAGCAGGATGCAAACGGAGAGGCTGACGCTTCGCGGGCGTAGCGAGTAGACCCAGCTTAGGCGCCGCTGCAGCCTGGGTATTCTGCTCTATCTCGGGCTCGGGAGGAGCACGAACCAGACCTTCGATGCGCTTTGCCGGGGAGGAGATGTTTCCCTTAAACGGGGGAGGGGGGAGACGCTTTGCAGGGGAGGCTAGAAGAAGGTTGGCTTCGGGCTCGTAGGACTTGGGGACGGCGTTGTCGTCAAGGTCCATTGCATCAAGGGACTTGGCCGCCAGTTTGTCTTCAGCATCGAAACCAACGCGCTTGTTGGATGTGGCACGAGAAGGAGCGGGAAGCTTCTTAGCTGGTGATGCGAGCAGCAGATGTGCCTCGGTCTCTGAACGGGTAGCAGTAACGATGCTATCGTCCAAGCTATCAACCGCCGCAGCAGCCTTTCCGGCTGGCATCGGTTTCTTAACCACGCGTACAGCCGGCTTAACAGGCATCTTCTTCAGATTGCCCACGGGTTTGACCTCATCCATGCCGAGCTCATCATCCGAATCGATCCGGCTCAGCGTCAGCGTCATTTGGTTGACCTTCTTAGGGCTGAGTGGCTTCGGTTTCTGCTTGAGCTTTTCTTTCTCACCATCCTTTCCTTGCGCTGCTTGCTGCGAGGTCGCACCAGCAGTCTTTTTGGTCGCCGTGGCAGTAGTGGCCATGGTCGTGGTAGCACGAGCCGAGACGCCCTTCCGCACAGGCTTTGTCGCCAGACTCCCCGCGCCAGCAACCGTTGTTCCCTTTCCCGATGTCTTGCTTGCGGCCGCGGTGGCAGCAGCAGCAACAGCAGCAGCAGCAGGAGGAGGAAGGAAATTCTCCTTCTCCGGCTCCTCGACAAACCGGACGGCTTTCTTGAGAGCCGATTTCACGGCAGCAGCAGCAGCCGCCGTCTGCGGCCTCGTCGTCGCCGCGACCCTTGCCGCCGCAGCAGCTGTCATTGCCGTAGCCGTCGACGCCCCGGTGGCACGTCCACGAGCGGTAGCCGTCCTGTGAACTGCCGGCTCGCTCACATCCAGCGTGGTCGAGGGCGCAGGCTTAGCTACACGAGTGGTTGCGCGGGTAGTCGTCATCGTCGTCTTCGCGGTGCCAGTCTCCTGGACGACCTTGCGCGGTCTGCCGCGCTGCCGGGTTGATGGCGCTGAGACGGGCGGTGGCGGCGGCGGCGCGGACGTGGGGTCTGACTCGGTAATGATGACTTTGCGAGGACGACCACGGCCACGGCCGTTCAGGGCCACAGGCTTTGGGGTGGCAGTGAGTTCATCTTGGTCGAGTTCATCGTCGCTTTCGTCGGCGCGGGCACGTTTCTTTGACGCTGTTGCTGTTGCTGCTGCTGCTGTTATTGTTGTTGTTATCGTTGTGGACTTGGTAACTGATGTTGTTGACGTAATTGTTGCTTTCGCGCGTGCAGTACTGGCCTTGGTCGGGGCAGTGGCGGTCGAAGCGCGCTTGGGGGGAGCAGCCGTCGCGGGCTCCGAGACATTTGCTGCGCGGGCTCGTGTCATTCTCTTTGTTGGCTTCTGTGGTGATGGAAGAACCATCACAGGTCGGCTGTCGTGTTTATGCGACGCAAAGGGGGAGGGGGGGTGATCTCAAAAAGAAAAACAATAAAGAGTAAACCAAAGCAAAAAAAAAAAAAAAAAA
>Ga0065720_1020267_pt1 | contig 15626 bp, 18 predicted proteins | sample Thericmetagenome_FD_59107 | JGI IMG/M metagenome (GOLD analysis project Ga0065720, IMG submission 59107) | Thermophilic microbial communities from the Joint Bioenergy Institute, California, USA of rice/straw/compost enrichment - eDNA_2 v2... | ecosystem: Engineered > Solid waste > Grass >... | reverse complement strand
TTTTTTTTTTTTTTTTTTTTTTTTTTACAAAGAACCCAAATCCATGATATAACCTTGCACGAGAATAACTAAACCGACCCAAAAACATCTTCAAAGCTTAGCATATAGCACACGCAAGTTCTTTTTGGAAGTGCTTGAACCACTTGGTGACTGTTGAAGCCGCTGACAGCACAAACTCAGTCTTTGTGAAAGATATCTGCCAGGTGTCGCAGCCATTTGTCCCTCAAGATCTTGAACCAAGACTAAAGTTGCCGACTGGAGTCAAGATCGACACCCCGCGCATGTAACACAACGGAATCAGGCTCACAACGTCATAATCTTGATCGTTCCGCCTTTCCTGTCCGTGCTTGAATCAACGGTTTCCAAGGTGGCTGCTGAAAATGCATGCGCTGCTAGAGGCCCTGGTTTCTTGGAATAGTCTGGGCCAGTGAAGTTCCATGCTTGCATCAGCATGAGCGCGGGACAAGAATTGGTGGGGTGCTTGGCCATTCCAGCCAATCAATCTGTGTGCCTGTACCGTTTAGTGCCTTGTGGACCCCTGTCTCCAGCCTGGTGGTCCCTTTCGTCCAGGATGCCAGGTACGTCACTTTGCCCATCCTGGATCTGAGAGAACCAGGGAGGTAAATTAACGGAGCAGAAGACCCTGTTCCTGCTGGTTCCAGGTTCCTGTTCTCTTCTGCCTCAACTATCTTTCTCACCCATTCTTTCGCTCTCAAAACCCCTCTCCTCCCCCTCCCTAGTTTTGTGCGGCCAACACTCTTTCACAAAAGCGCCAGAGAGCGCGAGACGCCAGCATTATTCACGACGGGCCGACTCGGCAAACCAGCCCTGACACTCGCTCCTCCTCGCACTTCTTTCTGGTTCCAGCGATACCATTCCCCCGTACTCGCATTCCTTGCGCAATTGGGAGTTCTCTCGTTCGACGTGACCGCCCTCGTTCAGAGCAGCCCTTTTCCAGTTAGCCGCCTACCTTAGCCTCTTCACGCGATTCCGTGGCAAATCTTTTCGTTGCCCACAACCGATTCTATTCCATCATTGAGCCTGACTTTTCGGTACCTCGCTTCGCCAACACAGCCATCTTTTCTGTCCTGAAAGAGTGCTCTTCTCAGACCCTTGTATCTCTCCACCTGCGCAACGTCCGTAGCCAGCCTTAGCAGCGCCAAGCATTCTTCCTAACCAACTATTCAACCGCACTCACCAGCCTCTCGGTCGCTTCATCACTGTTTTACGACTCACCAAACATCCATCGTTTGAGTATATTCTAGTCAGGACAAAAAAAAAATAAAGAAATAGCATAGCAATCATGGCAGGGATATCAACGTCTCGACGGGACGTAATCGCATCGCCGATCCACTCATTTGCGACAGGCCTCAGACACGCCATCGGCCATTCGCTGGGTCGCCGGAAGGACGACGAATGTCATCCCCAGCCGGGTGTCGATCTCTGTGAGAAGCCCGCCATCTCGTCCAACTCCACGACGTGGGTCATTGTTGGCGTCATTGTGTGAGTCTATCTTGCCTTGGCACCCTGTTTGATGGCAGCCAACAATCCAAGAGCGATCAACGCTAACAGACATTCCAGCGGCTCCCTTATCTTTCTCGCCCTCTCCATCCTTGTCGTCCTGCACTTCCGCCGGCGGAGACAAGACAAGCGTGAGGACATGGAAGAGCGCTTCCAGCCGAGCGATTACGGTTTAGATGACATCCCATCGACCACGCGCAAGAAGCATTTCGCAGCAAGCGCGGACGATGTCTCGACGACTACCTCGCCCGCCGGCTATCCCCGGCGCTCACGCGATCCGTTGCAGTCCGCGACCGATCTGAAGTCTCCTCCTCCTGGGTACCACGGTAATGGGAATGGCAACGGATATTTGAATCCGTTCGATGATGCGTCCTCGTTCAGGTCTGGCACCGGCTCGTCTTATCCGCCTAGTCGGCGGGGGGAGAAGTGAGGTGGTTGTTTGGGACTGAGTGGTAAGATTGGGATATGCGCAGTTTTAAGACGGCGACGGTGGCAGCAATAGTTTTTCTTTGGTATGGTTGATGACGAACGAATTGTTGATGGGTTTCGGTTGGGACATATAATGACCAAGACGGTACGGTACGGCATCAACAGCATGGGAGACGAGTTTTTCACGATAACAACACGGACGGATGAATCGGTAGTCACGGCCACAACCGCGCGACGAGGGTTTGGATGTACGATAACGGAACAGGGGTAACATCTCTCTTCCATAACGCAGGAATGGGATGGGATTGGCATTGGAGGCGGGAACCGGACGGGACAGATGGATGGACGGACGGGCTGGTTGGCGAGCTGGGCGGCGAAAAATCGTTTGTGTAATATTCATTCTCTGCTGTGTACCTTTTTCTTCTCGGGAGGGAGGGAGTTTGGTACGGCGTGCGTGGGTTCAGCGTTGTTTTCTTTTTCGGTCTCTTCTGACCTGATGCGTGTCTACATAGGTTAATAGGATGTCCTGCTTTCTTGTCTTATCCGAAGTTGCGACACAGCTTCAGTCGGCCGGTCTTATCGCAAGGCAATCAATTCTGTTGGACCGTGTTCCGCGCTGCCCTGACGGGTGAACCGGCAGCACCCGCGCTCCCTCTTGCATTGTGTCACAGTGTCCGTCCAATCCTTTTTTTTTTGAAAATGCCGTCTGGATACAGCAGATGCCAAGGACGCCCGCTTATCGGAGCCAAGGAGATGTCGACGACGATCCTGCAGCTTGTAGACGGCTGCAGCGAAGGATCCGGAAAGCAGAAGGTTTGTGGCCGACTCTGAGGAATCTAGACCCAGACATTCGGCGTTGAACAACGTGCTTCTGCCGCCATTGCATATCCCTAAAGGACCATGATCGACATTCGGAAAGAGGGGACTCGCGCTATCTGGAATCTGACGTTGATTATACATCATTTTGTGAAAAGACATTTTTCCAGAAGCACGTCGTTTAGACAAATCTGTACAAACCATCCATTAAGTGCAAGCCCTTGCCTCGAAGATCAACAACTCCCCAACCCTGATGAAGCAAGAAAACAATACTCAAAGTAATACAGGGTATCTGACCAAAGCCCACTCGAAAGGAAAGATACAAGGAGCAAGTCTTCTACCATCCTATACCGCACCCGCGTCACCTCAACCGCAAACTAATCCCTTATTGTTTTCCCCAGTCCTTATTATCCAAACTCAAACTCTTCATCCTAGGCCCTCCTCGACGTCATTCTTCTCATTGTCAAATGGAGATACCCCCCTAACTTGCGGGGCCCACCACCGAACCCACTCCCTCACCCAAACGATCCCCACAACGCCGGGCACCATCAGCATAGCGGCCACTTTTGCGACCATATTGCTTGACACGCTTTTTTATAAGGCGTGAAGATAGTCGGTCGCCATCCGCTGGTACGCGGATGGTCCTGTGGTAGCCCCTGGGATGCTATCGAGAATCAGCGCACCCACTGGCAGCCGTGTCTTTTGCTGCGCCCGGTATGCGTGGGCTAGGAGGACTGCTTTGAAGGGCCCTCCTTCGGAGAAAGCGTGGAGGCTGATTTGTAATGGATGGTTTGAGTTGGGGTTGGGATTGGGGAATGGCGAACTTGACTCAAACGAATGGGGAAATGACAGTTTCTGATGCGGTTTAGGGGGGGAGAGAATGACGATTTTAAATGAAAACGTGAACGAGATACAGGTGCGTCTCCTTGACCTTCCGACTTGCTCTGAGAGACGATGGAGGATATTTACTTCACCGCTGGTTGCAGGGCCTTGATGTTATGCGACATCAAATGTAGCAGGGGATCAGTCAGGGAGGTGGTTATCGCAAGAATTGTAACAGAAAAAAACAGCATGTTGTAGGAAGTAGTATTTTTTTTCTTGATGTGCTGGGGGGGAAGCACCATTCCATATAGTCAAGATGATCAGAGAGTATGGGAAGGTCGCGCTAACTGGGATGGTTAGAGTGTAAGAATCAGAGGGGAGATCTGATGAGGGGGAAGAAGGTTGTGGCGTGGTGACGATATTACTGCCGTCTTGGGCTGAGTTGCTAGAGTTAGGGGAGAACCCACCATCCTGTAGATAGATGGATGAGGCTAAATGAGCGAAGTCAACAAGGGCAAAGGCAGCAGATTTCTTTCCCATGGTGGCACGATCTTGATGTTGATGATTATTAAGAGGATTGTAACGAAGATCAGACAATCTCAATTGCTGTCAACCTCTTCATTCAGGAGATGGTTAAGGGGAAAATCGGACAACTCTTGACGTGGGGACTTATGCTTTTACTATCAACCTTTTATCTGCTCCATCTCGAGGTACTATAAAGATGGGGTAGGTATGTATAAATTTATGAGAGCCCTTATACAAGTGTTGTGATCAAGGGCTCAGGTCTCACAGGCCACTGTCTTATTGGGCCACCGATAAGCTGATAACTGCTTTTTTGATGTTTATTCCCATGCCCATCTTCACAGGTCAATGACACTAATGAATATACTTGTGATGACTGACAACTTTTGGATACATCCCAAAAGATGTCCTGTAGTTTTGCGCCGCACATTGTACCTTGGGGTTGAGGAACACAGTGGTGGCATCGGTAGGCACGTCGACACTTACCAACATTTTACCGAAGTTTCTATCAACACACACAATTTTACGCCATATTTGGAAGTTTAGAGCCATCGACATCACTGTTAGCCGCACTCTGGGACAGTTGGTACGGGATGAGTGTGACGTGATGCAGGGATAAGATGCAAGCACGCTACGCAAACGCGATAGGCGCCTTGACAGCAATAGCGACACATTGCCACATGGGTATTGATGGATTATTTTGTGCGCAACTGATCGCAGACGTTGGTACTCCGAAAGCGTCCGTGTGGGGTCGTGAGTACGGGTTGAGTTTTGTTGCCGTGGTAGAGTCTGTGCGAGCACAACAGATGACGAGAAAGATCAAAAGAGACAATGGGAACAGAATTGGAAGACATGACAATGGAAGGTACTGGCTATCTTCACCGATAGAATACTAGCTACGGCCGATGCATTGCCGCAAAACAAGACCGTTGTGATGAATGAATGCATCGGGAAGCTTGACGTTAATCTGATTGGAATGGGTCACAGTGATGGACAGGGTCCTTGTTCGTCTGATCAATCTTCGTCTCATAATGTTTGCCTGTCTTAACATCCTCTAAACCGGTAATAAAAGGTCAAAGTTGCTAACCAAAGATGATTTGGAACGATGTCTTCACCAACGATGTAGCCAACTACTATTCTGAGTTGACTGACCTTGTGGTGATGGGAAAGCGACAACCATCTGGAGTGTATGCACTACAACGGCTGCCATGCCGATTGTGGGATAGACTGCTGGTAAGGTAGCCCGCCTTTCATACACTCTTTTGCAAGATATGCTTACTGTCAACAACGATGGTGACTTCACCATGGCCCGGAGCACCTGGACGTGGCACCTCAACTATGGTTGACTTTGCATTCGGACCAACAGCAAGCACCTGGCAAAACACTAGCTTCTATCAATACCTAGAGTGCGCATGGCCTGGTATAGAAACCCTTTGGCAGCTTCAAGCAAACGCTATGATAGTATTTGCCAGAGTTACATCTGTTATATCTGTGCCAGGCGGTTTGTGCTCAAACAAATGACTCTTGGTGGTTAAATAAACATATCTCGCAGCCTTAGGGAGCGATGGGCTCTCTTATTCTTGTTCTACTCTCTGTTCAGGTGGCGGATACCGGAGGATGCTTGGGCCACCAGCTCTCTAATCCCCGTTCCTTTCTCCCTGGCCCTCTTTTTCCTTGCCCAGAGTTTCCTCATTTTGTAATCAACATTGACTTTCGGCCTTTGCATTGACGGTGTCAGTGTCTTTGTGTTTTCCATTTGTCGTCATTCACACAGATATCCATCGACATAAATAACCCCATCCCCTCGCGACACTTCATTTGCTGATTTCTTTTCTTCCTTCGAATCGGCAAATTATCTTTTTCAACATGGGCAGAGATGGTGACCTGATTGAAATCCGGCCAGATCAATTAGAGAGGGGTGAGCGGCCGCTGGCCGCCGCTGAGAACGAGTGGAAGCCAGGCAGCAAGGAGTATGCTGTCATGGTGACCCTCTCCGTCATCTCTCTCATGGTAGCTCTCGATGCCACTATTCTCGTGTCTGTCCTGCCAGTATGTCATCAACCCTATGTCTACATTTTTTTTATACCCAGTAACCCCGACTAACTATCCCCAGACCCTCGCGATCGACCTAGGCGGAACCGCCACCGACGCATTCTGGGCCGGCACCTCCTACCTACTGTCTTGCGCCGTATGCCAGCCGTTCATCGCCGCGCTGTCCGACATCTTCGGGCGAAAGGAAATGCTCCTGCTGTCCGTCTTCTTCTTCACAATCGGCACGATCCTGTGTGCGCCCGTCGCGAAGGACTTCACCGTCTTCTTCGTGGGGCGCTCTATCCAGGGCATCGGCGGCGGCGGCATCATCACCATGGGCCAAGTCATTTTTGCCGATATCGTCCCCCTGCGCCAGCGTCCGAAGTATTTCTCTATGGTTTTGGCTGCTTGGGCGCTGGGTAGCGTGCTAGGACCCCTGATTGGTGGTTTGTTTGTCGAGCATGTTATTTGGGCTTGGTGCTTCTACATCAACGTAAGTCGTCGTCGCGCATCACCAATTATCGGCGAGTTCATGGATTAACTGGCATTCAGTTACCCTTCTGCGCCGTCGGTCTTGTGTTGGTTCCAATCTATGTCAAGCTCAAGACCCAGAAGACCTCGATCATATCCAAGCTGCGCCGCGTTGACTGGCTTGGTGGTTTCCTGTTCATCGGCGGCATGACCAGCTTTCTCATCGGTCTCTCGTGGGCCGGTATCCAGTTCGAGTGGAAGTCGGCCGAGACGATCGCTCCCATGGTCGTCGGCATCGTCGGTGTCGTTGCCTCTCTTTTCTGGGAGTGCTACGGCGCTGTCGAGCCCTTCCTCAGGCCTAGTCTGTTCAATTCTCGCTCGACCCTAGCTACTTACGCCATTGCGCTGTTCCAGGGCTTCATCGTGAGTACACCAACCAAGGAACAGCCAAAAGAGGACGATTAGCTAACCTTCACAGCTCTTCTGCGCCCTCTACTACATCCCCTTCTACTTCACTGCCATCAAGTTCCACCGCCCGACGCGCTCCGGCTTGGACATCTTCCCCGTGACTTGCTTCCTCCTCCCCGGTAGCATCATCATCTCTCTGATGACGACCCGGTTGGGCCGCTACCGCTGGGCCATCTGGAGCGGCGGCGTTGTCACCGCCATTGCCTGCGGTCTGCTGGTTCTCTTCCGCCAGCACACCAAGACCGCCGTCTGGGCTGTCATTCTGGCTGTCTTTGGCATCGGCAACGGCATGTTGTTGACTAGCGTCAACATCGGCATCCAGGCCGCCAGTCGCGTTGAGGATGCGGGTCGCGCGGCTGCCATGTACGCTTTCATGCGTACTCTGGGCATGTCCATTGGTGTAGCTGTGGGCGGTACCGTCTTCCAGAATGTCATGAGCAACAAGCTCAATGAGCTTGGTCTGCCGACTCAGATCTCCAAGGACTCTGAAGCATTTGTCGCTAAGATGTACGAGATGGCTCCGGAGGATCCAGTGCGCATCGGTGCTCAAAAGGCCTGTAGGTTGCATCTGTTTTTGTGGTTTAGCTCATTGTACGTTGGTGAAACATGGCTGATTTTGTTTGTAGACCTATCCGGCTTCCACGGCGTCTACTGGACCATCACGGGCGCCGCCGTCGCCTCCTTCCTCATCTCCCTCCTCATCAAGCAGTACTCCATGGACAAGCTTCTCGCCACAAAGTTCGTCCTCAAGGGTGCCTCCCGCCCCGTCATGGTCTCCAGCGCGGCCGGTCCTGACGAACCCTCCGACCGCGTCGATAACGCCGCGAACAACACTACTTCGTGCGAAGAGATCACCCCTGCCGAGGAAACCAAGCTCGTCCCCACCGAAACCGTCACCTCCGCCTTCTCTCCCCTGCCAACCCCGGCTGGCACAAACCTCACCGACTCGGACGCGATCATGCCCGCCCCTGTCTCTGGCAGCATCCATCCTTCTGCCCCTCAAGTTCAACAACCTCGCAACCCTCATCCGCTCCTGCCACGTCTCAGCAACATGGGCTATCTGGGGAATCCGAGCAAGCAGCCATCGTTTACCTCGTCCGTCCTGGCGGCGCAATCCTCCCCGTTAAGGTCGTCCAGCAGCGTAGGCAGCCCGCCCCATCGTATGACGATGCTGTGGCTGCTACATCGGCAGCGGCAGCGGCTGCTGCTGCTGCTGGAGCTTCTGGGAACAGTGAGGGGTCGTCTAGCTCTGCTGCTGCTGTGGGTAGGGGTGCTAAGACGACCCAAACCAAAGGGCAGGCCGAGGTTCAGGCCGAGGCTGAGGGTCAGGGTCAGGGTCAGAGTGAGGGGCAGAAGACCAAGAAGGAAGGTGGCGAGAGTGAGGGCGAGGAGTCGAAGGTGTTTCACATCATTTCAGAGGCGTACTTTGAGGACGAGGAGGGCCACGCCCAGACGGTTGTTATGGATTACTATCCGGTTTGGATGATGCCCAATTAAACAGGTGTCGTAACTAGGTACCTGCCTGCATTTGGGGTTGAGCGTGCAATTTCCTTGGAGAATTACATACTTCGGTGCCTGATGTCGTCGGCGTGGGAGAGTTACCTGTTTCTGTTTGAGTTTCAGCTCATTGCATGTTGATGGGTGTGCAAGACGGCGTTGTGAACAAGACGGGAGATAGGCTGGACTTGTGATACCCTTTGTTTTCCCCCTTTTTGTGAGGGTGTTTCGCGATTAGTATCAGATTATTTATTTATTTATTTATTTATTTTTTATTTTTATTTTTATTTTTTTATACTCACTGCCCCCTGATTGCACTGAAATTGGTAACGGCATCGTTTGTGACGCTGCATGACCCTCCGTGATGTTTGTGTCAGTGAAGGAACAACCCTAACCCTGAAGCCTCTTGGCTCTCACGCAAGGCCACTTTCCATTTTTGTTAGCCCCACACATTTTGTGAACCTGTAATTGGCTGAAAATTGTTGCTAAAATTAGGGCTTTTGCTCGGCTCCGCCACAATGGCGCCTGTCTTGCGACCCACATCTGACAAACTGTTGTTGGCTGGAGGAGGGTCGAAGATGGGCCAACCTCCAGGTTCTGTGTTGTACAAAAGGATCCAGAGAATTTGTGGAGAGAATTGTGGTCCTTCTGGCTGGAGTCAAGATTTAAGGTCTCAGAAGTTCAGAGAAAGCTGTCAGACGGTGTTCTCAGCGTGAATCTTCGCGGAAATTACAAATGTCCTGAGTTTGGTCGTTGGCCTCTTAGCGGGACCATTATTGACAAAGTCCTCTACTTTATCCTCAACTACATGTCTCCCTCAACGAGAACCAGCAGAAACTTTGATCATATAAGAACGGAAACATGTTGGCATGTCGGTTTATACTCGGTGACGTTCCTATTTCCTCCACACTTCCACGATCAAGCCGAAGTTAACACTCACTCATTGCTTCACAAAGCATCTTGCAAACACCAAACAGCATGTATTCATGGAAAGTTATAGCGCTCCTTACAGCGCTCAAAACCCCAGCTCTTTCTCAATCGCTGCCAGCCTGCATCGTTCCCTGCCTCCTCACTGTTCCATTTCACTTGGGCTGTTCCAGTCCGATCGACGTGAGCTGCCTCTGCAGCAATGAAGAAGGCAAGAAATGGCAGCAAACTGTGGCAGAGTGCAACGCGAATCGAAAGAATAAAGTAAACGTCGATGACGGAAACGACAGTGACTCCGATGATGAGAATGACCTGGCTTGCGAGGAGGATGAGTTCCAAAAGAAGGTCAAGTTAGAAGACTTTTGTCGGACGATTGAGAATGCGAAGGATGGGCCAAGTGAAATCATCGGAGGTTTCAAAAAACTGTTAGGTATTGGTGAGAACGATGGGGACACTGGAAACGGTACAGTTTTTCAAAACGGGGAGAATGGGGGTATCTCGGGCGGGAAGGTGAAGGGCGCGTTGGTAGGGGCGTTAGTGAATGTCGTTCTGGATCTGTTATGGCGATAAACAAACTGACTTTTGTGTATGTGTTGAAGCATGTAAGAAGGGCTGATAAACTTAGGCGGCAAGGATGATGGAGCTGGCGCCTTTGTTTGGTGAGACAACTGAATTGAGGACAAGGACATTGCTACCTTTGCAGGCTGACATCTCGAGAGTTGGCAGCCTTATTCATTCACTTTGAGGCTGGCAACTTCAAGATTTCATTATGTATACAACTCTTAGTCTCTTATTTTGACGTTTGCAATGTTGGCATGAAAAGCTCTGCTCAACGATGCCTTCCTTGAAGGAGCTCATCTAAGTGCCCGTGTCAATCACATGGATGGTTGCCTGGCAGCCAGAAACTGGTTCTCCATCTGACATCGGGACCTCTCCTCCTGATTACTTCGATTTTCAGGTTTCTGACTTGACACTTGTCTGCAGATTGCACTGTGTGCAGTGACATCTTTCAATTTCTGCTCCCATCGATCGTGGTTCTTCCTCAGCTGAGTCATTGGTGAATAGCATGAGGCCAAGAAGTATCAAGCATCGGACGTAACGGAAACAATTTTATGGTTCCAGGATATCTGCCCAACTGTTCAAATTCTTCCGAAGCTTGAATTGATTTTGGGTTTGAAGTTTGATGATGGACAGTCGTTCAGGGGCTGTTGCCATGGCAGTGTTCGGCTGACCATGGACAAGGAGAAGAGGATTTGTCTGCCATTGCTATCCTGTGCCGCCCGTTATGAGATGTTCTGCAGCACATTTAACGGCAGTAACTGGAGGGTCGGCCGGTTCTCAGCCTTCGGTGATGATTCTGCCAGACTGGGAAAAAAAGCGTTCAATGAAACGAGCCCCATGGACAACAATACGGTGTTGGGATGCCGGAAAGGTTGATGAATTCCTGACACCATGGTTCCGACCTGACAAGCCAATCTTAGCATCTGAGCGCAAACAGGAACAACATACGGCTTAGCTTCCACTTGCAAAGTTCCTTGCCCATCTCTCTGGTTTGGAAGATCTCGTCTATGCATGCGCCAAACCAAGTTCCCACATGTGTGCTCGCAGCATTGCATGAGCACCGTTCACTGGCCCGTTTGCATGTTCGAACATTCAGCATTCGCAGCCTGTACCAGGAAGCCAGAGAGTTGAATGGCATCGATCCAGATGAACTCATCTTGATCACATCCCCATGCCTCTACGGAATTTGTGTTGGATACACTGGTCATGAGAACGAGATTTTCGACGAGTTTATGAAGCATCTTCGCACTAGATACGCCACCAGATTGAAGCGAGTGCAAATAACGATGTAAAGGGGATCTGATCTGTATATTTGATGACCAGCCCGTCGGCCGTAGGGCTTGTGCTGCTCATGATTCTTGGATCCCATTCTTACGAGAGGATTCAAGATCTTAAGGCCGTTCGCAATAACGAGCCCAACTCGACAGTCTCGATTTGGCCGGTGCCATAAGACCCACCGAACTTTTCCATTGGCTCGACCTCACCAATCTCGAGTGTCTTAAATCACTGGATCTCTCTTTTCCCTCTGTCGGTGCGGTTTTGAGTATGAAGCCACTAGCCAATGCTGGTACTTTTTCATCCTTGGAGCATCTGGGGCTCTCTATGGAATTATGATACAGGTATTATCAAGACAGATCGACTAGTGAGCCTCCTCGAGCGTTACGCCCGCTTTACAGCGTGGTTATCCGGTCCAGTTCTGGCAAAGGACGTTCTGTTCCATACTCCAACATCAGGGAAAAGCTTTGCAGCGACTAAAAGTGAAAACTTGACAGAGACGGCCTCTCTATTGAGAGGCAAATACTGGTGCTACAAAAATAGTGTCATAACCTCGTAGCTATCCCTCTGCTATATATCCTAGGGTTATACGGGTGCCCTCTACCGAAAATCTTTTGAGATTCTTCTTAAACGCCACGCAAAGAATACCACCTCTCCTGTTCCATGATCCCGGGCGCAAATCCAATCTCCGAAAATCCACCATCCGATGGAGTGAAGGTCTGCTCTTCGTTGGGTAGAAGGGTGCCAATTCCGATAGTATCCATAAACAGCCACTCTAGAGGTTCCTTAGCCTTTGGCCTCTCCGCAATTTTCGCAAAGATTGCTCGCGCTAGGTGCTCGTCGATGGCATGATTAAGCAATATTTCTCGGACAAAAAGATTACCACCCTCATCGGTTGGGTTAATACCGTTCTCCTGTAGCTCACAGTCGAATTGAAGATAGATACGTCGCAGCCTGGCGAATTGGCCCAGCATTCGGTAAATGGAAACCTTTTGTGGTCCCCCCCGAATATCTGTGCATCCACAGCCTGATGCGCTCAAGGCTTTGGCAGCATCTCCGGATTGCTTGAAGTCTCCTTAAAGTATACAGAGTGGACTTGTTGAGCGTTAACCCTAAGCTGTGTAGAGTCCGCCGTGAACCAACCTGGTCTACAGGGAAGGTGGCTGGGGACATGAGAAACAAAGTTTGAGCGATTGGCGAAGAAGCGTGGGAAGCCTGGGAGAATAATTGAAAGAACCTGCCTCTGTGAACCCCGACGAATTTAATAACTGCAATGGTTGAAAGAGCTTTGCATAATGAGCTTCCACTCCGCCCATTGGCCATCTGAACTCGAATGATTGACAGAGCGGATAAACTGCGACTGGTTGTACATCAAGAATCACTGGAAAGGCCAAGTAGTTATCTATCCGAAGGGCCAGTTTGCAGACAATGGAGAGCTTGAGAGGAAGCTGCAATGTATCCTAGTGTGGGCAGCAACAAGTATGCTTGACTAAGATATATGGAATGAGATATTGCCGGGGGCCGATGACGATATGAACTGGATGGACCGCTGGCACAGCTTCCCTCTCCCGGACGGCGGCTCAGAGAGATAAGCAGGAGTATCGGAATTACATAAGGACTCCGGAAAGAAGTCAGATTCGTCTGATTCCGGATCTGAGCACTAATCGGCGGATGGGGATACGGATCGGCCATCTAGTTACGATGTAGAAGGTGCATAAATTGACTCGTCTGAGACAACGGCCCTCGCTGTCGTGGGGCCGTTGACAATTGAATCTTCGCCGTACTAGATGACCAGCGCATATGCATAGACAAGCTATCATATGCTCTGGCTGTTGTACTTAGAGATGACGCCAACTAATTGCTAATAATACATTTTTGATTTCGAATTGTTGATTGAAGTGAGCAAGGAGGCTTGTTTGGGCAAGGCCTAGGAAGGACAGTGGACTCTGCGCTTGCAGATTATTCGGAATAATGAAGATGTTATCGCCGGTTCGAGATCAACAAGGAGCTTCGCGATAGTGGTGCTTTAAGAATGGTCGTTATGTCAGCCAGCATTAATGCCTGCTGACCTGCTGGACCCGACTGCCTGGGTGGAGAGGGGCGCCGACGTCATGGCACAGGACCGTTGAGGGCCTGTGCAACCAATCGGCATGATACCGGGGAGCAACGTGGGGGCCTTGTGCTTGGTGGATATTTATGCCTACCCCACCATGTTCCACAAAAGCTTTCAAGCCGGCCCGTCTTTGTTTGCTGGCTGGTACTGGCGTTCTCCATTTTCCCGGCAGTTCCAAACACAACCCTCAGGTCGTGGCACGTCATGGTCCTCTCTGATGCGCTGTCCAACCCCCGACCAAGCCGTTTTGGTATTTCCTGGTGGACATCTCTTGGGATTACGGGCTTGTCGCCGACGTTCTTCAACCTTTCAACCATCGCTAAATCCTTAAACCCTTAGCTCATCAAGCTTGGTGCGTAGGTCATGGGGTTATCGAATTTTCTCGATCCCCCACATTAGCAATCTGCTAACCGGACCGAGGCAGTCCCGCTTCCTGTCCCTATCTCGCTTTGCCATAACCCCTTCAAAGGAAATGCTGAGCGACCAGGAGATCGCAAGAGCAGCTCTGGAGCTCGCAGAGTTTCGCCGGAACGATGCACTCGCGAAGCTGTTGGACCAGTACGAGGTCCTCATCCAGAGCTACAAGCGCCTGAAGAGTGACTATGAAGAGGAGCGCGAGGCCCGAGAAAAGTACAAGCAGATGGCCAAGGATCAAGAGAGAAACCCCTTCGTACTAGTCCTCGTCGACGGCGATGGCTACGTCTTTAACGAAAACCTAATTGCAAAGAAGGCCGAGGGTGGCAATATCGCAGCTCAGATGCTGAACGACGAGATCAAAGCCAGTCTTAGGCGGAAGGGTCTCGAACATTGCCAGATTATGATCCGTGTTTATGCCAACGTCAAGGGCCTGTCGCATGCGCTGTGTAAGGCGGGCCTTGTCGGCGGAGAAAGCCGGTCGTTGGCTCCGTTCATTGCATCCTTCAATCGGTCGTACGGTCTGACCGAGTTCGTTGATGCCGGAGAGCTTAAGGAGAATGCTGACTTTAAGCTGCGTGCCCTCCTGCGTCTATATGCTGACAATACTCAATGCAAGCACATCTACTTTGCTGCTTGCCATGATGTCGGCTATATATCTGAGCTTACGCCTTTCATGGGCAACAGTTCCAAGTTCACGCTCATCAATACCCCCGGCATCCGATTCCATGACGAGTTTACCAAGCTGGGCATGGGTATTGAGGAGTTTCGCAACGTGTTCACCCACAGGCCTCTTGATGGGCTCCCATACCGTCCTGCTACCAACGGTACCGGCAACCACAAAATTCCGGCGGTACCGACGTCTCCTATCAAACCGTCGGCCACTCTTAGCACGCCGTCTACTAAGAGCTCATCTAAAGATGAGTCGAAGACAATCTGCATCTTCCATACTATTGGAAAGTGCCGTTATGGCAAATCCTGCAAGAATCTGCATCCGATTGAGGCATCATCGGATGTGAAGTCTGTCCCCTCCACGCCGACGTTTTCGACAACGAGCAGCAGCAAGATTGCACCAACTACGGGCGAGTTCCCCGGCCCGTTTGCTAACCTCGTCGCCGATTTGCCGCGCAAGAGCGATATCCCTCCGGGTTTTGTTGCCGTAAATGCCAACAACTACCGGCTCGATCCCATCCTACCCCGCATCACGCCCGAACAACAGAGCAGGCTGAAGGCGCGTATCGATAAGCGTCGCGTGTGCAACAACTATCAACTTTCCGGACGCTGTGACAATGGTGATAGATGCGAGTACGACCATACTCCGCTGGAGGAAGATCTTAAGCCAGCGCTGGAGTGTCTCGCTCGCTCGCAGCCTTGTTCTCGGCGTGGCGCCTGCCGGATTGATGGTTGCCCTCATGGCCATATTTGCCAGATACTTGACTGCAAGTTCCGTGGGGGCAAGACATACTGTCGCCTTGGCCACCTTGCGCATGGGGAGAAGCTTGTGTTCGACAGGCTGGTCCCTGCCATCGGTAGGAAGGGGACTGGGAGCGTTATGAGCGGGAGCAGCGCTTCCAGTGGGTAAATCATGATGACATCAAGCCATAAGAGGGACCATGGAGGGCTTTAGACGATACAGAAATCGTATCGTCAGGTTGTCTGACGGGGGTAGGATTATTATTGAGGAGGTAATCTGGGAGTTCGGACACGGTCAAGCCATGGCCTAGATTGAACGGGCTTAGGAAAAAAAAAAAAAAAAAAA
>Ga0065720_1003901_pt1 | contig 15637 bp, 12 predicted proteins | sample Thericmetagenome_FD_59107 | JGI IMG/M metagenome (GOLD analysis project Ga0065720, IMG submission 59107) | Thermophilic microbial communities from the Joint Bioenergy Institute, California, USA of rice/straw/compost enrichment - eDNA_2 v2... | ecosystem: Engineered > Solid waste > Grass >... | reverse complement strand
GCGGGTGCTGCCTTCCCCGCCCGCCGTGCCGGGCTCCTCCAGCCGGTCGATGAAGAAGCGGAGCAGTTGCGCGGCGGTGGGCCGGTCCCCGGGGTGCGGCGACAGCGCCCGCGCGACGACCTCCCGCAGCCCGTCGGGCAGTCGGCGCAGGTCGTACTCGCCGCGCCGGGCGCGCTCCAGCAGCGTCCACAGCCGCTCCCGCTGCCTTCGGCGCCGCTCCTCCGCGTCGGCCGGGGCGCGGTCCTCCGGCCGTTCGAAAGGGTTGCGCCCGGTGGCGGCGAACGCCATGACCGCGCCCCAGGCGAACACGTCGGCGGGCGGCCCGAGGACGCCGGACGCCTGCTCGGGGGCGATGTAGCCGGGGGTTCCGGCCAGGCCCTGGCTGCGGGCCGCCCCGGTGTCCAGGGCGCGGGCCAGGCCGAAGTCCAGCACCCTGGGGGAGCGGTCGTTGAGGATGATGTTGCCGGGCTTGAGGTCGAGGTGGACCACCCCGGCGCGGTGGATGGCCGCCAGGGCCTCGGCGGTGCCCAGCCCGAAGGCGAGCAACTGGTCGCCGCGGAGCGGCCGTTCCCCGGTGACGTACCGGTACAGGGTGGGTCCCGGCACGTACTCCATGGCCATCCACGGGCGGCGGCCGTAGCCCCTCTCGAAGATGCGGGGGGTGCAGGCGGCGTCCACCCGCTGGATGAGCGCGGTCTCCTCGAAGAACCGCACCCGGTCCGCCCGGCCGGCGTCGCCCGGGTGCGGGGCGTTCATGACCTTGACCGCGACCAGGGTGTCCGGCTCCCCGTCCCGCCGCGCCCCGTAGACCACCCCCATGCCTCCGGCGCCGATCCGCCCGAGCAGCGTGTACGGGCCGACGCTCCTGGGGTCGTCCGGCCGCAGCGGGCGCAGGTCGGCCCCGGCCTGCGGGGCGGCCGACGGCCGCTCAGCCAAGGGTCGGCTCCTCCGGTTCCGGGTGGCCCGCGACCACCCGGGCGGGGCGGAACACCCGGTCCCCGTAGCGGTAGCCGTTGCGCACCAGCGCGACGATGTGCGGCGGCGCGTCGGCGTGCTCGGGGACCGGGCCGTGCCGCTGCACCACCTCGTGCAGTTCCGGGTCGACCGGGCCGGAGGCGGGGATGAGGGTGACCCGGTGCTGCTGCAGGGCGGAGAGGAGTTCGGCGCGCACCGACTCGACGAACCGGACCTGCTCCCTGGCCTCGGGGGTGGGCGGGTCGGCGGCCATGCTCAGGTACCGGTCGAACCGGTCGAGGACCATGACCACCCGGTGGACGAGGGGGTGCAGGTACTCCCACGCCTGGCCCTGCTCGGCGGCGCGGGCCCGGTCGTGGAGGTGCTCGATGAGGCGGCGCTTGTCCCGGTCGTCGAGGATCTTGCGGTCGAACCGCTCGTTGAGCGCGCGCACCTGTTCGGCGAGTTCGGCCAGCCCGGGCAGCGGTTCGGCGCGGTCCGTGCTCTGCCCGGCGGCGGGCTCGGTCGGTCGGGGGGAGGTCATCGCACCTTCTTCCGGGCCAGTTGGACGGACATGGCCGAGACCTCGTCCCGGGAGAGGTTGAGGGCCCGCTCGATCTCGACCATTCCCAGGGACCTGTCGGCGACCAGGTCGAACACCTCGACCTGCACGATGCCGTCGATGTCGTAGGAGATGGTGATCCGCACCGGGGAGTTCTTGGGATAGGGCGGGATGCGGATGGGCACGCCCTGCTTGTTCTCGGTGATGACCTGGACGTACTCGGGGTCGGTGTCGTCGCCGAGCGTCACCTGGAGGTCGATCGTGGTCTGGTTGTCGCTCACCGTGTAGAAGGTCTGGGAGCTCTGCCCGGGGATCTTGCTCTGCGCGGGCAGGACCACGGTGTTGACGAGCCGTTTCTCGTCCTCGTCCAGGGTGAGCACGCCCAGGCCGTGCGCGGTGACGTCGCTGACCTCTCGGTCGCCGACCGCGGAGGAGCGCCCGGCGGTCCGCGCGTCGACGAGCTCGCCCTGGACGGCCGCGCCGAGCGCCACGGCCTCGTCCGGGTGCAGCTCCTCGCTGGGCCGGATCCCGGTGAGCTCGGTGAGCATCCGCCTGACCACGGGCATCCGGGTGGAGCCGCCGACCAGGAGCACCCGGTCGAGGTCGGCCATGGTGATCCCGGCCTTCTCCTCGGCGATCTCCATGACCTCCTCGACGAGGTCCGCGGTGCGCTGGAGCAGGTCCTCGGTGAGCTTCTCGAAGTTCTCCCGGGTGACGGTGAAGTCCATGGGGCCCTGGGAGGTGTCGATGAAGATCTCGGCCTCCCCGACGCTGCTCAGGGTGTGCTTGGCGGTCTCGCACTGCTCCCGCAGGATGCCCAGGACGCGCGGGTCGCCCTCGTAGAGGTCCTCCGCGCCGGCCGCCTCGACCTGGTTGTTCACCCAGTTCATGAGGCGCTCGTCGAAGTTGACGCCGCCCAGTTCGCGGTCCCCGGCGGTGGCGACGACGTCGAAGGAGCCGTCGGTGATCCTCAGGACGGTGACGTCGAAGGTGCCGCCGCCCAGGTCGTAGACGAGGACGTTGCCCGCCTCGGCCTCCCGCAGCCCGTAGGCGAGGGCGGCGGCGGTGGGCTCGCTGATGATGTTGACGACCTCCAGGCCCGCGATCTCGCCCGCGTCGCGGGTGGCCTGGCGGCGCGGGTCGTCGAAGTAGGCGGGGACGGTGATGACCGCGCGGGTCGCCTCGACGCCGAGGGCGCGGGAGGCGTCCTCGCGCAGCTTCTTGAGGACGAAGGCGGAGACCTGCTCGGGGGTGTACTCCTCCCCGGCGGCGGTGACGTGCCGCCAGGCGGGGTCGGCCATGTGCCGCTTCACGTTCTCCACGACGTCGGCCCCGCCCAGGCCGCGCTGCTGCTTGGCGGGGGCGCCCACGAGGACCGTGGAGCCGCGGAAGAACACGACGGAGGGGGTGGTGTTGCTGCCCTGGGAGTTGCGCACCACCTCGGGGCGGCCCGTGGCGTCGAGGACCGCGACGACGGAGTTGGTGGTGCCCAGGTCGATGCCGAGGACGGGGGAGTCGCTGTTGCTCATCGGTCGCCTTTCGGGAGAGGAGGGGTGGCCGGGCTGGTCGGCTAGCGGGAGAGGCCGCCCGTGTACCTGCTCGCGCGCCGGTTCTGCTTCCAGCGCGGCACCACCAGGGAGGACCACCAGCCCCAGCAGAGCAGCGCGGTGACGAGCAGCAGGACGAAGCCCATGTCGAAGACACCGTCGGAGAAGGCCGTCACCGTGGCCACGGCGGTGAGGGCCGGGCTGAGGAAGAGCAGCACGAGGAAGGAGACGACCAGGCACCCCGCCGGGCCTTCGGCGACCGGGATCCTGAAGAGTGCGCGGAAGTCGAAGACCTTCTGCTCCTGCTGCGCGACGTACTCCCGCGTCTCGTCGATGACGGCGCTCAGCTCGGGGTCGTCGACGACGAGGGAGGCGGCGCGGTCCAGCAGGGGGCGCATCTCGGCGATCTCCTGCTTGGCGGTGATGGCGTAGACGGTCTCGGTGCGGTCCGCGGGGATCGCCTGCGCCCTGTCGTGCAGGGCGGCGGCGAGCATGTTCCGCGTGTCCCGGTCGTCGGGGTGCTCGCGGTGCACCTGCTCCAGCAGGGCGACGGCCTCCTGGTACCGTCCGCCGCTCAGGTGGAGGTCGGCGATGAGCAGCCGCGGGCCGAGGTCCTCGGGGGCGAGCTCGGCGGCCTGCTCGAAGGCCGCGACCGCGCTGTCCGGCTCGTCCAGAGCCTGGTGGATGATGCCCAGGTCGATGTGGTACATCGGGTTGCCCGGTTCCATGTCGACCGCCTCCTGGGCGGCCACCACCGCGCGCTGGTGGTCGTCCTGTCCCGCGTAGGCGCGGGCCCGCAGGTTCCAGGCCCGCGGCGAGGCGGCGGTGCGGGCGGCCTCCTCCGCGAAGAACGCGGCCGTGCGGTAGTCGTTGATCGCCAGGGCCCGTTCGGCGCGCTCCAGCAGGGTGCCGACGTCGCCCGTGGCGGTGCCCGCAGCCGTCGGCCGGCGCTGCGCCCGGGCGGCCCGGGTGCGGTCGTAGGCGGCCCGCTTCCCGTCGTCGAGGAGGACCCCGCGGGCCTCGGCGAGCAGCGCCATGCGCTGCTCGGCCTCCTGGCGCCGCCCCAGTTCGGGCAGCGCGGTGCGGGGGCGCCACTTGCGCTGCTCCTCCTTGATGCGCTTCTCCAGCACCGCCCGGTCCGCGTCCGGGTCGACTCCGAGCAGGGCGTAGTAGTCGGTGAAGGATCCGTCGCCTGTGGGAAGGGACATGGTCTCCTCCTGGGGTGCGGGTGGAACGCCTGGTGGCACCAGTGCGCTCTCGGACGGGTCGGCCGCCGCGCGGCGGTACGGCCCCCGTGGCCTGCGGCCCGCGCGCCGGAGGACCCGTACGCGCCGATCCCGCCGTCGTGTCCGGTGCAGGGCAATCCCCTTTTCTGGGGTTTTCGGAGCGTCTCCAAACGGAAGCGGAATGCCATCGGTTTCGTGCGGTCATGGTCGCCGTTCTTCTCCTGCGGTTTCGGGGAGGCGGTTCTCCCGTCCTCCGCTCTCCCCTTTTTTGGGGAATTCCTCTCCCGGTCTTCGGCGACCGGGTCGTTGTGGAACTGCTGGTGCGGACCTCTCCTCAGCGGGGATGGCGTCCGTGGTGGTCAGCCCGCCACCGACGCGGGTCCGCTCGCTCCGGAGACCTTTTCGGGAAAACCCGGCCCCTTCTCCTCAGCGCATCCCTGCGGACCTGGGAGAAGGAGAACAGGAAAAGGGAGAGAAGGAATATCCCCGCTTTTGGGGGAACAGCGGGGACACGCCGCTGTCCTGCGCTCTTCGCAATCCCTTTCCCCATTTGTGGGGAACACCGGGGAAAGGATTTCCGCAATTGCTGTCCGCCCGCCGCCGCGGTGCGGGGAATTCTCTGTCCCGTCAATCCCCTTTTCTTGGGGTCCGGGGCGCGGGAGGGGCGGAGGGGCGGAGACGGCGGTGCCCCCGGCCGCGCGGTCCGCGCCGCCGGGGGCACCGGGGGTCAGGAGGGCCGGCTCAGAGCCGTCGGGAGGGGAACAGCGGCCAGGAGCCGCCGCGGAAGGGCCACCAGTTCGCGGTGCGCCCCTCGGGGATCATCTCGTCCAGTTTCATGGTCAGCCGCAGCGCGAAGGCGCCCGCGATCATGCCGGTCGCCAGGTCGCTGAACCAGTGGAAGTGCAGGTAGATCGAGACCACGGCCTGGAGGAAGGCGATGCCCGCGATGCAGTAGGCCAGGCGCGGCACGATGTGCGGCCGCACCGCCTGGTAGCGCACGATGAGGAAGAGCACGAGGCCGTAGATGAGGATGGCGTTCGCGCCGTGTCCGGAGGGGAACGAGACGCCGCCGTCGGTGAAGAACGAGGGGTCGTTGGTGCGCGGATGCGAGCGTCCCAGGATCAGTTTCATGCTCGCCACCAGGCAGATCATGCCGAAGACGCCGCCTGTGGCGAGCACCACAGGACGCCAGGACCGGTGCCAGTACGCCAGGTGCAGGGCGACGACCGCCAGAACGGGCAGGGCCACGGCTCGCGAAGCGACCGTGTCTGGCCATAAGATGAGAAACGTCCTTATCTGGTCCTCAAACGGACGCGGCAGCGTGTTGATCATGACGTCGATCGGCTGCAGTGCGCCTGCGGACAGGACAGTCAGCGTGACCAGGACCACTATCAGCAGGATCGCGATCTTGTCCGATGCCAGTCCCCAGGCGATCTCGCTCGCACTGGGCCATGTCACGACGTCGGACCGCCTCGGTTCGGCCGGGCGGGTCATGGTGCCTCCCACTCGGGGGCCGTGGTCGACGCCGTCATGTCGCTTACGGGCAGAGAAGGGACTCCCGGCTGGATAGCGCGGTCTCGGCCGGATCCGCGATGTGTGCATCATGTGCTCAGTGCTGTCTCACGGGTGTGGGCTGGCCTGCGGCACGGTTGTGCAAGGGGATGGCTGGCCGCTGAAGGTCCTCGGGGTCGCAGGGATGCGCACACGTCCTTCAACCGCGTGCGCATGGACCGGTCAGGGGGGACCGGCCTCTTGGCGGACGGTGTCCTGACCGCGCCCGCTACCGGCGGCGGATGCGGGGGTGCAGAGCCGCCGACGACACGCGGACACGGCCGCCCCGCAACGGTAACCCGCACGGACGCGGCCGGTGATCAGAACATGTCCGACAGATGAGCATACCCGGCGGCTCTGTCAAGAGGCTCTGACACCTCTTGGTTACGATCGGTCCCACCTCGGGTTATCCCCTGGAGCAGGGTGGCGTGGGGGGCTGCGTTCACGGGGGCGAGACCCAGGTGTGAGCGTTTTGTGAGGCAAAGGCGCCGTGGCGCGTGCATTCGGTGGACCGCGGGGGATCGTGAGGGGTGACCGAAACCCGGTATGGCACGCTTGATCAGCCCGCCCGGCCGTCGCCCACCCACAAGCAGAAAGAGGCCGTCGATGGTCGAACTTTCCCAGAAACCGGGGGACGCCTCCCGTCTGGCTCGCAATCCGCTGCGCGAGCAGATCCGGCGCGTCCTGGTCGACGGTCTGCTGTCGGGCCGGTGGAAACCGGGGGAGCGGATCGTGGAGCGGCGGGTGGCCGCCGAGCTCAACGTCAGCCAGGCCCCGGTCCGCGAGGCGCTGCGCGAACTGGAGGCGCTGCGGCTGATCGAGTCGGTGCCCAACAAGGGCGCGCGGGTCCGTGACTTCGGCGTCGCGGACATGGCCGAGATCTACCCGGTGCGCGCCGGGCTGGAACTGGTGGCGGCGCGCCTGGCCGCACCCCGCCTGGCCGAGGACATCCGGCCGCTGGAGCGCGAGGTGGAGGCGCTGCGCCGGGCCACCGCCGCCGGGGACGTGGACGGTGAGATCAAGCACAGCGTCGAGTTCCACCGCGAGATCGTGCGCGCCGCCCGCAACAGCGTGCTGCTGCACACCTGGGAGTCGCTGGGCGTGGAGGTGTGGACGGCGCTGTCGGTGCGCTGGCTCAACATGGAGCTGCACGCCAAGGCGGCCGACCACCGAGCGATCACCGAGGCGTTCCGCAACCGCGACCCGCACGTCGGGCAGATGCTCAGCGACCACGTGCTCAACTACGTGCAGGCGGCGCTGCGTTCGCACGACTCCGCCCAGTGAGCGGCCTCCTCCCGGAAGTTTGTCCGCAATCTGCGAAAACAGCCGATCGCCCGTAAAGTCGTATTGATCGATCATCGATCAGTACATAGAGTGGGCGCGACGTATGTCACACCAGCCACAGACCCCGAAGGACGGAGAACCAGCCACCTCGGCGCACCACTGTTGAGCCCGGTGGGTAGCGCACCTGTCGTACCGTGCTCCGTCCGCGGTACGGCCCGACCCGTGGAGGTCATCCACCCGACGCGGGTCCTTTCGCACACAGAAAGGCATCGACATGGCTGACACGGCCAAGCCGAAGGCGACCGGCAAGACCGGTTCCCGCCGCCGCGCGGCCCGTAACAACGCCGGTCCCGACCTCAGCGGCGAGCAACCCAAGGTCCTCCTCGACTACTACCGGCAGATGCTGTTCATCCGCCGCTTCGAGGAGCGCACCGCACAGGCGTACACGCAGGCGCGCATCGGTGGCTACTGCCACCTCAACCTCGGCGAGGAAGCCACCGTCGTCGGTCTCATGACCGCGTTGCAGGAACGCGACTACCTGTTCACCAACTACCGCGAGCACGGCTACGCCATCGCCAAGGGCATCCACCCGCGCCGGGTGATGGCCGAGCTGTACGGCCGCTCCACCGGCGTGTCCAAGGGCTGGGGCGGCTCCATGCACATGTTCGACACCGAGTCCCGCCTGCTGGGCGGCTACGGCATCGTCGGCGGCCAACTGCCGCTGGCCGTGGGCGCGGCCCTGGCCATCACCTACCGGGGCGGCGACGAGATCGTCATGTGCCAGATGGGCGACGGCACCACCAACATCGGCGCGTTCCACGAGTCGCTGAACATCGCCAGCCTGTGGAACCTGCCCGTGGTCTTCGTGGTGATCAACAACTTCACCGGCATGGGCACCACGGTCGAGAAGTCCTCGGCCGAGCCGGAGCTGTACAAGCGCGGCTCCGCCTACCGCATCGAGGGCGTGCGCGTCGACGGACGGGACGTGCTCGCCGTCCGCGACGCCGCCACCACGCTGGTGGAGCGCGCCCGCAGCGAGCAGCGGCCGTTCCTGCTGGAGGCGTTCAGCTACCGGATGAAGGGCCACTCCGTGGTGGACCCGGCCAAGTACCGCACCAAGGAGCAGGCCGAGGAGGCGCTCGCCAACGACCCGGTGGCCGCCTTCGAGGCGCGCCTGACCGAGGCGGGCATCCTCACCGAGGAGATCAAGCAGGAGATCGCCGAATCGGTCAAGGCCGAGGTCGCCGACGCGGCCGACTTCGCGGAGAACAGCCCGCACCCCGACGTGTCCACGCTGTTCGACTACACCTACGCCACCCCGGTGGCCAACGAGTCGCGCCGGATGCCCGCCGACCCGGTGTTCGCCGAGTAGACAAGGAGCGACTCTCCCCATGCCCGTCATCACCTACCGCCAGGCCCTGCGCGACACCCTGCGTGCCGAGATGCACCGCGACGAGAACGTCTTCCTCATGGGTGAGGAGATCGGTGTCTTCGAGGGCTCCTACAAGATCACCGAAGGCCTGCTCAAGGAGTTCGGGGAGCGGCGCGTACGCGACACCCCGATCGCCGAGGAGGGGTTCGTCGGCGCGGCCGTGGGCGCCGCCATGCTCGGCCTGCGCCCGGTCGTCGAAGTCATGACGATCAACTTCTCCCTGCTCGCGCTGGACCAGATCGTCAACCACGCCGCGAAGATCTACGGCATGTTCGGCGGCCAGAACAGCGTGCCGATGGTGATCCGCACCCCGGGCGGCGGCGGCCAGCAGCTCGGCGCCACCCACTCGCAGAACATCGAGCTGTACTACGCGTTCGTGCCGGGCCTGAAGGTCGTGGCGCCCAGCACGCCCGCCGACGCCGCGGCGCTGCTGCGCGCCGCGATCCGCGACGACGACCCGGTGCTCTTCCTGGAGAACCTGGGCCTGTACAACACCAAGGGCGAAGTGCCCGACGAGGAGGTCGTCGGGGAGATCGGCCGCGCCGCGGTCACCCGCGAGGGCACCGACATCACCCTCATCGGCTACTCCCGGATGGCCATGGTCGCCAACCAGGTCGCCGACCGACTCGCCGAGGAGGGCATCAGCGTCGAGGTCGTTGACCTGCGTTCGCTGCGTCCGCTAGACCGGGAGACGGTCGTGGAGTCGGTCAAGAAGACCGGCTGTGCGGTCATCGCCGAGGACGACTGGCTGACCTACGGGATCGGCGCGGAGATCGCCGCCTCCATCCAGGAGGGCGCGTTCGACTACCTGGACGCTCCGGTGCGCCGGGTGGCGATGGCCGAGGTGCCCATGCCCTACGCCAAGCCGCTGGAGACCGCCGCGCTGCCGTCGGCGGAGTCGATCACCACCGTCATCCACGAAACTCTGAGCGCCGTCGGCCGGAGAGTCGGTTAGGGAACACGATGTCTGAAATCTACATGCCGCGCCTCTCCGACACCATGGAGGAAGGCGTCATCAGCACCTGGGTGAAGCAGGTCGGCGACAAGGTCTCCGCCGGCGACGTCCTGGTGGAGATCGAGACCGACAAAGCCGTCATGGAGTACGAGGCCTACGAGGACGGCTACCTGGTCAAGCAGACCGTCAGCGAGGGCGACACCGTGCCGATCGGCGCGGTGATCGGCGTGATCGCCGACAGCCCCGACGCCGTCCCGGCCGACTCCGGCGGCGAGGGCGCCGCCGAGCAGGCCCCGGCGCCTGCCGCGGCGGAGGCCCAGCCGGCCGCTCCCGCCCAGGCCGAGCCCGCCGCCGCGCCGTCGGAGGGCCCGCGCCCGCTCTCCTCCCCGCTGGCCCGCCGCCTGGCCCGCGAGTACGGCCTCGACATCACCCAGATCAAGGGCTCCGGCCCCAAGGGCCGGGTGGTGCGCGCCGACGTGGAGGCCGCCGCCAAGGAGCGCGACCGGCAGCCCGCCGCCGCGCCGCAGCCCGCGGCCGCGCAGGCCCCGGCTGCGCCCGCGCCGGCTCCCGCCGCGGCCCGGCCGCAGCCGGAGTTCACGGACCTCCGTGACTCCGAGGAGGTGCCGGTCACCAACATCCGCAAGGTGATCGCCCGCCGCCTGACCCAGGCCAAGCAGGAGGCGCCGCACTTCTACCTGCGCCGCACCATCGACGCCGAGGCGCTCAAGGAGTTCCGCGCCCAGATCAACGAGCAGCTCGCCCCGGTCGGCGTGAAGGTCAGCGTCAACGACCTGGTCGTCAAGGCCGTGGCGACGGTGCTGCGCGACCACCCGGCGGTGAACTCCTCCTGGGTGGACGACAAGCTCCTGCGGCACAACCGGATCAACGTCGGCATCGCGGTGGCGGTGGACAGCGGCCTGGTCGTGCCGGTGCTGCACGACACCGACAAGCTGCCGCTGTCGGAGGTCGCCCGGCGCTCCCGCGAGCTGGCCGCCAAGGCCCGCGAGGGCAAGCTGAGCCCGCAGGAGATGAGCGGCGGCACGTTCAGCGTCAGCAACCTGGGCATGTTCGGCGTGGACAGCTTCTCGGCGGTGATCAACCCGCCCGAGGCCGCGATCCTCGCGGTGGGCGCGATGCGCCAGGAGCCGGTGGTGCGCGACGGCGAGATCGTCGCCCGGCACACCATCGCCCTGGAGCTGTCGGTCGACCACCGCGCCGTGGACGGCGCGGTCGGCGCGGCCTACCTCAAGGACCTGGCCGAGGTCCTGGAGTCCCCGCTGCGGATCATCCTGTAGCCCGCTGCCTGTCGGACGGCCCGTCCCGCACCGGTGCGGGACGGGCCGTCCGCGTCCTGTCGAAGGAGGAGTCCGTGGACTCTGCCCCGCCGCTGCCGGTGCGCGTCCGCCCGGCCGTCCCAGCCGACCTGTCCGCCGTGGCCGACACGCTCGCCGACGCCTTCACCGACTACCGGTTCACCCGGTGGGCGCTGCCCGCCGACGGCTACCCGGAGCGGCTGCGCGCGGTCCAGCACTACTTCACCGAACGGGTCGGCCTGCCCTACGGCCGGGTGTGGACCACCGACGGGGTGCTCGCCGCCGCCGTGTGGACCGTTCCCGGCGTGGCGGTCCCCGCCGAGGTGTTCGCCGACCCCGCACTGGCGGCGCTCTACGGGGACCGTGCCGAGGCGGTGGCGCGGCTGGAAGAGGAGCTCGCCCCGCACCGGCCCGCCGGACCGGCGTGGTTCCTGGCCACGGTGGGCGTGCGCCGCGACGCCCAGGGAAGGGGCGTGGGCGCCGCCGTGCTCTCCCCCGGCCTCGCCGCCGCCGACGCCGACGGGTTCTCCTGCTACCTGGAGACCTCCGACGCCCGCAACGTGCGCTTCTACCGTCGGCTCGGCTTCGAGGTGACCGCGGAGGTCACCCCCTCCTGGGCCGCGCCGCGCACGTGGTGCATGGTGCGGCCCGCCCCGGCGTCCCGCCGGTAGCGGGAGCCCTCGCGCGGGGAAGGCCGGTGTGCGCCCCGCCCGCCGGCCCCTCCCCCAGGCGGGGTCGGCGGGCGGGTTCCTCCCAGGGCCGCGCCCCCACGAGGTCGCGGTTCAGGGGGTCGTGGACGCCTGGTGAGGCCGGAAGACGTCGGTCTCGCCCGGCACGGTGGAGCCGGTGACCGCGACACAGCGGGCGCAGGCCGTGTNGGGCCCGAGCTCCGCGGCGGCGGTCACGCCCCGGCCGGTCGACCAGGCCGGGGGCGGCCGCGCCCGCGGTGGGACAGGACGAGACGGGAAACCCGTGCTGTCCGCGGGGCGGGGGTGCGCCGTCGAAGTCCCGGCAGACGGCGCAGGCCACGGTGTCGAAGATCCGGACGGGGGTCCCGGCCATGGTTCGCGCTCCCTCCCGGCGGTCGTCGGCATCGCGGTCCCGGGTCTGCCCTCCCAGCCTGGCCCGGCCCCCTCGGACCGCACATCGGTGAAACGACCAGTCCGCCCCGGGCCGGAACCGGGGACCGCACCGTCCACCACGGGAAACGCCCGAATGTTACGTTGACCACATGCCCGCACCCCCGCTTCCCGCATCCGTGCGCCTCGGCTACGGCCTGGGCTCCATCGCCACCGGGACCTACGGCACCGTTCCCGGCCTGGTCCTGCTCTACTACCTGACCGACGTGCTCGCCGTCCCCGCGGCGACCGCGGCGCTGGTGCTCTTCGTCCCCCGGGTCTGGGACGTGCTCGTCGACCCCTGGGTGGGCGCGCTCTCCGACCGCACCCGCTCCTCCCTGGGGCCGCGCCGCCCGTGGCTGCTCGCCGGGGCTCTCACCCTGCCCGTGACGTTCGCCGCGATCTTCCTGGCCCCGCCCCTGTCCGGCGGCTGGGCGGCGGGCTACGTCTGCCTGCTGCTCCTGGCCGCCGCCACCGCCTTCTCCCTGTTCCAGGTGCCCTACGTCGCCATGCCCGCCGAGATGACCGACGACCACCGGGAGCGCTCGCGGCTGATGTCCTGGCGCATGGCCCTGCTGGGGGCGGCCATCCTGCTGTCCGGCGGGGTGGCCCCGGCCGTCGCGCAGAGCGGAGGCGGCACCCCGGCCGGCTACCGGCTCATGGCGCTGGTGGTCGGCGCCCTCCTGCTGGCGGGCACGCTCAGCGCGTTCCTCGGCACCCGCCGCGCCCCCCTTCTGCGGCTGTCGACCGCCGCCGCACCCCGGACGACGCTGCGCGACCGGATCACGGCGGTGCGCGCCAACCGCCCGTTCCGCGTCCTGTTCGCCGCATTCCTGCTCCAGGCGGTCCCCGCCGGCATCATGCTGGCCGCCGCCCAGTACTTCGCCACCTACACGCTCGGCTCGCCCTCGGCGGTCACCACGCTGTTCGTCTGCCTGGTCGGCCCGCTCGTGCTGACCATGCCGCTGTGGCTGCGCGGTGCGCTGCGCCACGGTAAACGCGCCGCGCTGGGGGCCGCCGCCGTCCTCTTCGGCAGCGGGGCGGCCCTGCTGGCGGCCACCCCGCTGCTGGGCGCGCCGTTCGACGCCTGGTACGCGCACGTCTGCGTCGGCCTGGTCGGTGTCGGCTACGCGGGCACCCAACTGCTGCCGTTCGCCATGCTCACCGACACCCTCGCGGCGGACGCGGCCCGCTCCGGGGCCAGCCGCGCGGGCCTGTTCACCGGCCTGTGGACGGCGGGCGAGACCCTGGCCATGGCCACCGGCAGCGGACTGTTCGCGCTGCTGCTGGCCGCCACCGGCTTCGTCTCCAGCACCGCCGGGACCGAGGCGGCACAGCCCGCCAGCGCCCTGGCGGGCATCGTCGCGGGCATCAGCGTGCTGCCCGCCCTGCTGGTCCTCGCCAGCATCCCCTTCGTCCGCCGCTACGACCTCGCCGAGGAGGACCCCCGGCCCGACCCCCCGCGGACGGACGGCCTCCGCCCCGGCAGCGACGCCGGAACACCCCCGCCCGCGACCCCGTGATCAGGAGGACACCGTGCCCGACACCGAAGCGATCCTCGCCGAACTCGCCCGGCTGAGCTCCGCGGACCTGCCCACCCGGGGCGGCCGCACCCTCGCCTACGTCCACGACCCCGGGCTGCCCGGCCTCGACGACCTGGCCACGGCCGCCCACGCGGCTTTCGCTCGGGTCAACGCGCTGGACATGACCGTCTTCCCCAGCGTGGTGCAACTGGAGAACGACGTGGTCTCCTTCGCGGCCCGCCTCCTCGGCGGCGACGCGGCGACCCGCGGCTCCTTCACCAGCGGCGGCACCGAGTCCATCCTGCTGGCGGTCAAGGCCGCCCGGGACCACGCCCGGGCCGTCCGCGGGGTGACCGAACCGGAACTGGTGGTGCCCGACACCGCGCACGTCGCCTTCCGCAAGGCCGCCCGCTACCTGGGCCTGCGGCTGGTCACCGTGCCCACGGACCCGGTGTCGTGCACGCCCGACCCCGCCGACCTGGCGGCGGCGCTGACCGACCGCACGGCCCTGGTCGCGGTGTCGGCGCCCTCCTACGCGCACGGCGTGCTCGACCCGGTCGCCGAGACCGCCGCGGCGGCCGCCGAACGCGGCGTGTGGTGCCACGTGGACGCGTGCGTGGGCGGCATGGTGCTGCCCTTCCTGCGCCGCCTCGGCCGTGACCTGCCGGACTTCGACCTGTCGGTGCCCGGGGTCTGCTCGCTCTCGGTCGACCTGCACAAGTACGGCTTCGCCGACAAGGGCGCCTCGGTGGTGCTCTACCGGGACGCGGAGCTGCGCCGCCACCAGTACTTCGCCTCCGCGGAGTGGCCCGGCTACCCGGTGGTGAACCCCACCGCGCAGGGCAGCCGCTCGGCGGGGCCGCTCGCCGCGGCCTGGGCGGTCGTCCGCCGCCTCGGGGAGGAGGGCTACACCGGGCTGGTCGCCACCGCCGTCCGCGCCACCGAGGAGATCGCCGCGGGCGTCGGCGCCGTTCCCGGGCTCCGCGTGGTCGGCTCGCCCGTGGCGACCCTGCTGTGCGTGGCCTCGGAGGAGGCCGACCCGCTGCACGTCGCCGACGAGATGCGCGCCCGCGGTTGGTTCGTGCAGCCGCAACTGTCGTTCGGCGCCCACCGGCGCAACCTGCACCTGACCGTCACCCCGGCCACCGCTCCCCAGGTGCCCGCCCTCCTGGCCGACCTGGCGGAGTCGGTACGGGCCGCCGCCGCACTGCCCTCCCCCGACCCCGATCCCGCGCTGGCCGCCGCCGTGGCCGGCCTCGACGCCGACGCGCTCTCCGCCGAGGAGCTGGCCCAGGTGATGGCCTCGATCGGGGTGGACCCGGAGAAGGGCGCGCTGCCGTCCCGCATGGCCCCGCTGCTGGCCCTGCTGGACGCCGCCCCGCTGCCCTTGCGGGAGCGCTTCCTCACCGAGTTCGTGGGCCTGCTGTTCTCCGGTTCGGGGGCCTGAGCCGCGCACGGCCGGGTCGGCCGGGCGGTGTGCTCAGTCGACCTGGCCCGCGCGGATGCGGGCCAGCCACTGCTCGGCCTCGTGGAAGTCGTCGTCGGTGGTGCTGACGCGGGCGCCGGGCCGCTTCGCGGCGGTGCCGGCGTCGGCGCGCGGGTAGCTGCCGAGGAAGCGCACGTCCCGGCAGATGCGCCGCAGCCCCATGAGCGCCTCGCCGACCCTGGCCTCGGCCACGTGGCCCTCGGCGTCCATGAAGAAGCAGTAGGTGCCCAGCCCGTCGCCGGTGGGCCGCGACTCCAGCCGGGTCAGGTTGACGTCGCGGACCGCGAACTGGGTGAGCAGCTCCGCCAGCGCACCCGGGTGGTCGTAGGGCAGGAACGCCACCAGCGAGGTGCGGTCGAACCCCGTCGGCTCGGGCAGCGCGCCCGGACGGCTCAGGTAGATGAACCGGGTGGCGGCGTCGGCGCGGTCCCCCACCCCCTCGGCCAGGGGGACCAGGCCGTACCGCTCCCCGGCGATGCGGGCGCAGATCGCGGCGTCGTAGGGCGAGGAGGGGTCGGCGACCGACTGGGCCGCCGCCGCCGTGGAGGACACCACATACGACTCGGCGTAGGGCAGGTTCGCCGCCAGCCATCCCCGGCACTGGGCCAGCGCGTGCGAGTGCGTGGCGACCCGCTTGACGTCGGACAGCACCGTTCCCGGCCGGGCGAACAGGGTGAACTCCACCG
>Ga0065720_1003603_pt1 | contig 15641 bp, 10 predicted proteins | sample Thericmetagenome_FD_59107 | JGI IMG/M metagenome (GOLD analysis project Ga0065720, IMG submission 59107) | Thermophilic microbial communities from the Joint Bioenergy Institute, California, USA of rice/straw/compost enrichment - eDNA_2 v2... | ecosystem: Engineered > Solid waste > Grass >... | reverse complement strand
TTTACATATCAAATTACAATCTAAAAACATTGGAAAATTGTAAAGATTCCTCTATTATAATATACAACTAAAAGGAAGTAACCTTTGGAACAAAGGCATCCTGATCTCTGGCTAGATCATTCTGGGCAACATGTTTCTTCTCCCATTTCTCAAGGTTTTCGAGACTATCCTCCCTAAAAACAAACTCATACTCCAAATTTGGAGTGCAATTAAAATATGTCGATAAAGCAATTGAATAGGCTCCAAACTTATCAAAGTAAAGCCAGTCACCTACTTCCAACTCAGGAAGCAAGTGATTCTTACCAATATGGTCGAGAGAATCACACGTAGGACCAAATAATGTCGAAACATGAAGATTCTTGCTTCTGGGGTTTAGAACATGCATATTAGGGAAAGGATCTCCGAGATGCACGCTGTGAAAGGACCCGTAGAAACCATCGTTTAGGTAATATCTATAATCCTTCTGGCCATTTTCATCTGAGCGAGAACTTTTCCCAATTACTTGTACAACCAGAGTATGTGATCTAGCAGCAAAGAACCTACCAGGCTCTGATATAATTGTGATATCCTTTCTGTTTCCAAAGTGCTCGTATAGGGCCTCATAGATCTTGGCAGCAATAATTTCAAAAGGAGTTGCAGTATCGTTAATATATCCAGGGTACCCTCCTCCAATATCCAGCAGTCTCATTTTATATCCCATTTGCTCTGCCATGTTGAACACCTCCTTAGCATTTCTTATTGCCTCAGTATAGTAACAAGGCTCTTCACAACGATATCCAGCATGAAAACTAACTCCCACAACATTCAATTCTAATTTTTTAGCTTTTTCGAGCAAAGGTTTAACGTCAGCCATAGGACAGCCGAACTTCAAACTGAAATTAATGGCCACTCCTACATTCGATTGGACGGTCTTTATTCTTAGAACAAGTTCAGCGTCTGGATAAACCTCTTTAATTTTATCTAATTCCCAGGGATTGTCAAAAGTCATCAATTTGATGCCCAGGTCCTTTGCATAACTTAGATGGTCAACCTGCTTGATTGGATTAGCAAAAATAATCTTATCGTTTGGCACGTGATGCTTTCTTATCAATTCAATCTCATGTTTGTTTGCTGCATCAAATCCTGTCCCTAATCCAGCTAGAGTCTGCAAGAGTATATCACTATAACAGCATTTTGCTGCATAATACGGGTGTACTTTGGGAAGATACGTGTTCCAAAGCAAGTACTGATCGACAATTGCGCCAATGTCAATGATGTAAAAAGGATTATACCTTTTTCTCTTATATACTTGTTCATTGACGATGTTCTCAAGGCTGCCTTGACCTTTCTTATAGACCTGTACCTTATTCGCTTGTAGAACATGGTTTAAGGAGCTTCCTGTAGGTAAGAACTTGATCACTCGCGAAAGTAACGGCATAAATTGATTCAAATATTTATTACATCAAGATAGATTCATGATTCATGATTCATGATTCATGAGCAATAACGAATCAATTTAAAGGTTTGAAGTGTAGTTATTTCAAACCAAGTCTAACATTCTCATGTTGTTACAAGGAAAATCTGGACTTAAATCGATTTAATCCTCATTTCAGGCTATGACTAATGTTCCACAGTTGAATTTCTTAATGTATTAACGCCTAATTCAGAATTTCTAGTACTAAGACCAAGTTCTACGAGCTGATCATACAGAAAATTTGCAATCATCCGCTAGTGCATGTCAGTGGAGAAATCAGAAATTAATTCTAATTTCTTCTTCTTTATAGAGTAGCTTAAGAAAACGATCACATCTTTTAAAGAGAAACCAGAGCATTGGAAGAATAGATTCTTCAATCTCCGGCCATCTATATGTATCTAATACATGGCTGGATTATTTCTTGGCATTCACACAATGGCGTTTATACGTCTTTGTTTCTTGAGGAAGAAAGTTCTTCGAAGCGTTCCAACCATCCTGAATAAAATCGTTTAGTGTTCCAATTCTCTCTTTGAAGTTGAGGGATTGGTTTGCCACGTTTCCAGTGATCTATCTCTAATGTCTCGAATTGTACTGGCAATTAAATTTAATAGAGAGGCAACAATCAGTATTAGAATGATTCTAAAAGTCCAACCTAGCGTTTACTCAGACTACGACAAGGAGGAATATATGTATCCTGAATACTGGGACCCTAAGTCGGATAATCTCGGTTTTCATTTTATGAGGCATGGAATTTGACTTGAGGTCTAATTCGTTTCATGTTTCTCGTTTTTCCTTTTTCAAATAAAAAAATTCTAGATCATTAGATAAGGCTTCTTCTTGTTAAAGCCTAATATAGAAATCGTTAGAAGAGGTATGATCATCAGGGTTTAAGTTATTTAAAGAGGAGCCTCTTCTTTGATTTTAACCTTTTTGACAAAAAATCAAATTAATAATTTTTTTGAATTTTTTGAAACTTAAGAGCCAACTGAATCTGGACCTCTTTCATGTGAAGAAATAGGCTGTTTAAACCCGTTCACTGAGACAGGAGGAGGCCAGAACTGCTATTTTATATGCAGATTCGGTCTCTTTTTGTTAATAGTAGTCTTTGATAAATCCATATCAATCTTGCTGGAAGTCATATGTCGAAACGTTGGCTCTTATATTCTCAAAGCCAAAGTCACTTATTTCAAGGTGTGACGCACTATTTATCGTTTGAATAGGATAAATCGTGCTTCAATTTTATTAAATTAGTCAGTAAAAGAATTCTTAGTTATATACCAGTTTGTTAAAATTGATATAATTTAATATTTACCTAAAAAATACTAACTATGAGCAAGGGCGAAGTTCAAAAGAAGGTTAACAATGGGTCAAGAGGGTTACAAAAGTCTTCTAAGAAAATCCTAAAGACGAGGTTCCTAGCCTATATCTCGGCTGAACAAGCTGCAAAAGATCTCCTGGATCAAAAGGCCACTGTTACAGAAGAGTTGGCGAAGGAAGTCCCTGGAATCAAACTTCTGATGAGAAAAATCATGAGAAGAAGGCGTGGAGCTCACAATAAACTGAGAAATCTTGAGAAAGCTCAAGATTCTGTGAATATGTTTGACGAAGACGATAGCGACACCATATCTGATTTAAGTGATGATCTGTCTGAGGATTTAAGTGAGGACAGTGAGCCAAACTTTCCTCTCATTGAGCATCACTTCTCCGCAAAATTCCAGCCTAGAAACTTTGAATATGTTAAGCCCCAAAGGGCTATACCCAGTGGTGAAATTATTCTGGTTGAAGAATCTGTCACAGATTCAACATCTGCACATGAAGATGAAAGCTCCCTAGGCCCTATTGAATATGATCATGTGAGACGCCAGCGTATAATGAATATAAAATTCGATCCAAGTCTTCAATCTCAAATATTTGAAGTGGAGTCTTGGAACAATGATTGTGAAAGAAGTATAAGCAATATGACTAGAGATGAGCTTATCTCGGCTAATCCTATGGTCTTATTGGAATTCTATGAGGATAAACTTAAGAATCTTGATGAATTTCAAGGGATCAGCCTTGTAAAACCTCTCTTCACCTCATAAATCTTTCTTATATAGCGTTTGTTCATTGCCATTCTGTATCTTATCCTTATCCATATTTTTTTAAACCGTTTGAGAGCATAATACTAATTCAGGAGCATTGCCTCTTCTTCACCCCAAAAAATTTTGTCTGCATTTTTAACACCAGTTATAGATTTGAGCCTAAAGTTATAAACCTGAGAATGTGAGGACGTCATAGAATAGATTATAGGGGAATCAGATTACTCCTAATGTTTGTCTTCATAAGGAAGCCTTTGATAAATTAGGCAAAAATTTCTTGATGTTAAATAACAGAGATGCAACGACTCTTAACGGAATAAGTGTTCTACAAAGAACAGGACAGTCTTTCTAGGCTATTTATCTATTTTTTCTGAGATTGACTTCTCTAAATGATAGCGCTTCTCAGAAAAAAAAATCAAATGGATTTGTCTCTTGAATTTAGCAGATTTGTTCGTATTGAAGCTCTATCATATCAGAAATGATTGTATTTTCACACTTTCTATAAGGTTCTTCAAGAAACAGTCAAATGAAATTTTTTGTTATTTCCGTAACCTAGTGAAGCCAAAGAAGGAATCCTGGATGATTTAGATTGAATACAGGTCTGGAAGCTTGAAAACGGTCTTACTTTTATATGAACAGCTTCTGATAAAGATTTCCGGTTTTAAAAAGTACGCTGCCTATTTTTAAACATTTAAAATGTCGAAACATTTCTGATTAAATTGTTCATGAACTTCATTTCATACTGGTCTATCTGCTTCACAGAACTACAAAGAGTCCTCCTTTGATAAAAAATGCCGGAAGAACCATCAAAATAAATTCGGGCAGATGGATTTTGCAGAATTTGGATGTCTGACCTTTCAATTTTGTTCACTTGATCTCGAAATTATTTTCTCCTGTTTCCACAGAAATAGATTCAGAAGAAGTTCAGATATCATTTGAGATGGCTAAACAGCTGTTGTTTAGTTGTGATGGTATTATTACTGCGTATTTATTCGAGAAGTTTATGGCGAAGATTGATACACATTCTCAAGAACTGAAGAAGGCAGACGAATCTTTGAAGTCACGTCTAGCTCTCTTGTGAAGTCTTGCATTTATATATCGTATTTTACATCATGACATTTCTCACAAAAAGGAGCCTCTATAAAGACGTTTTTCTCTGTCATGAGTGACGTCACTCATTCAGTATATCGACTTACTATGAATGAAATCTCAATCTAGCCTGGGATGTAGCAGTGAACCCGACGAACATATTTATCAACTATATGAATAAGTTCAGTCTCTGACCTATTGGTTTTTTAAGGATGCTTTTCGCTGACTAGCTTAAGTCTTTCGGTCACAATAGATATGATTCCTCTATCATAAAAACATACCCAGTCCTCTTTGCTGCCCCTAGCCAGTTAAGGGAATACAACAGGAAGACTAGTTCATTTAAGTTGTGAAGAATCTTGACATCTGAGGGTAGCAGCCACTATTATAGTAATTGCGGATGACTTATCCTAATATAGTATTAAGAGTGGAATACTGAAGATGTGATTATCTCAATTTTCAAAGGATTTAGCGGAGCTCGAGATTCTACTGTATCAAAAGGGAATTTTTGTTTGAATTTGAAATTTTGTCATAACTTTCGAACTTAAGAGTCAGAATTTTTCGACTCACTTCACATTCTCCATAAAAATAGATTTCTTGAGGTCTTTTTATTGATTAACTGAGTGGTTTCAATTTCTAAGTTTTGACAAATCTTTCATACACTAGCAATAGCCAACATTCATCTGAGTTAATAATTAATTTTATATTTTACATAAAAACAGAGACAAATTTCATGAGCACGACTGAGCTCTGCGAGTTAGCAGACGACAGGCCAACGAAACTGTCCTCATCTTCAAAGAAAATCATAAAACCTCATATACATTATTATGTGCATCCAAAGAACGAAGATGAACTAAGCTCAGATGGAAGTACAGTCTCAGGGTCTAAACTAAAGAAAGAAATACCTGGTTATAAGTTCTTGCAGAGAAAAATGCTTAGGAGAAAGCGTGGTTTGCTAAATAAAAGCATAGCACTTCAGAAAACCGAAGTCTTTGACACGCATTGTAATGAGTCACATTTAGAAAAAACCGAGACTGAGGATACACATTCGATCATATTGAGCTATTCAGAGTCACAATATTCGTTAATAGAAGCTAAATTCTGTAAGGAACTCGGATTAGAGGCTCCTCAGGATATAGCTACTGAAACGACAAAACCTATCATCATACCTGATGATTCAGTGACTGATACAACAGGGGTTTGTGACGAAGAACACTCAATGTTGAGTTTAGAGGTCGAGAGCGTTCCCAGAATGCCTAGAATTTTGGGTATGAGATATGATAACTTTCTGGAATGTACTGTATATGATGTCCAGGTTTGGAAAAATGAGGGCTATAAAATGACATTATCTTTGTCCAAGGAAGATATCATATCAACATATCCACAATTACTTCTTGAATTTTATGAGGAAAAATTGATCGATAAAGAGTTTCAAGGAATGAAACTTATAAAACCAAGCCAATTGGTTCGTATTTAACTACATTTTCTTCTGAATATCTTTTGTATATATGTAATTTATCACCTAATGAAGCTGCCGAAGCAACTTAGCTCAAACTCTCAGATTCAATTGACATTTTTTTGACATTAAAAAAAAAGAAAAATATACTCCACAATATTATACCTCAAAATTAGATCTTAATCCCGTTGTAACTTGTATTCGAATAGGCTCAAGGAATTACATCTGTTTATAAATGAAGAATTAGAATCAAATTCAACAATAGTACAACTTCTTGAATTATTCTAACCTCTCAGCTAAAGAGACACTTTATCACTCAACTTTATTGAACATGATAAAAGAAAAGAACTAGCAGATTAGACTAATTCCAGTTAAGATAGCTATTCGAACTTGACTCGAACACATAAAAAAAAAAAAAAGAAAAAATTCATCATTTAGGTTTTCATCTTTCTTTTTGAGCTTCTTTATGGGAGACTTGTCTAAGGGGAGACCTCATTGTGTAATACACTTAATATTTTGAAACCATACTCTAAATCAAATTTGATAATAGCCTGAGCGATCGGTATTCGAATCAAATTAGTCCTTTATTTTAGAATCGGATAAAGAAGATTTCATAAAAATTTTTTCTTTCTAAAGCAGAACTGTCATATTATTGATTCTTTCATGAGCAAAACGACTCACAAGTATTTTATATCCCATCCTACCATAATTTTATTAGGAGACTCAAGCAAGGCGACATTATTACTGAGACCAGGACAAAATCAGGCTCAGACAAAACAATCACTATAAACTTCCAATTGGGAAGATTACTAAAGCTAGAGCACCATTTCGTATACTATGAAATGACTGATCTCAGGAATAATAATGTATACACGGCCAAGATCTACCCAAAGAAGCTTCTCACTAAAAATGATGAAAGGTCTAAAAATATTGTTACAGAGATTAAATGCCTGAAAAAGCTCAAGCACCCCAATATAGCTAAGCTTGTATATTATTTTGAAGATAATGAGTTTGTCTATCTTCTTTTCGAACGCTTCCCTGAAAAAGTAATAGTTTACAACTGATTTATTAAATGTTTAGACTCTTCATAGCTATCTGAAACAAAAGACTCTGTTATCAGAAGGTGCCTGTCATACCTATATCAAGAAACTGGTGAACACACTAATGTAAAGAAAAGTATAATCTCTATAACTCAATAGGTTCCTGCATCAAAATAAGGTTGCTCACGGAAATCTCAAACTTGACAATATTTATTTGACTGAGCGGTTTGGAATCAAGATTGAAGGCTTTGAGAATGCTAGAATATTAACACCAGACGAGCATGGAAAGCTTTCCTCTGAAGACGAAGTAGCTGTATATAGTGATATTTTGTCTTTGGGAGAAATATGGTATCTAAATATCTTGAAATATATTAAGCCATTAGCTATTGGTTGATTGAAGGTCGGGCTCCCTGCTATACACAGAAGATGCAGCCTGCCAGAATAATCTTCCAACGAGACATATACTTATCACAAGAAGCTAGAAATTTCATCAGATCTATATTGGACACTGGTGGTGAGAATATTCCCAGTCTGGAGCAGCTTAGCCAGCATCCTTTCCTTCAAAGAGATCTGAACAAGCCTATCATGCTAGATTCGCCCAAAGTTAACCGCCGAGAACTTAACCGACCAAACTTCAAGAAATCTCGATTCCAATCCTTTTTGAGTATAAATAGCAAAGTGGAGGACGAGCTCTATGTACTTTGCTGGGGACATCGCCCTGATGTTTGCTTCGCGTACGTTCTCTCCACTGGGAGGGTAGGCGGATTGTTTGAAGATGGTTCAGCCATTCTGATCGAAGCAGAAAAGTAAGTCCTTGTTCTTATGAATTAAACCTGATAGTAGCATTTACAGTATCGAGGATGGGAAGATCTATCATTATAATAGTGTAATAGAGAGACTCTATGGCAAAGTGGACTATATGTATAGCACAATAAGGAGTGTGATCAGTCAGCAAGAAATTGACAGGATCAGAAAGAGCCACCCAAAGCCATGTGAGCTGATCTATGTAAAAGACTGGGTAAATAAGGGAGAGAGCTGGTTGCTCAAACTGAGTAACGGAATGCTGCAGCTCCATCATAATGATGAGCAAATCATGTTCTCAGGGGGGAAAGAGCTGATTACTGAAGATATTGGGTACGGTGGATGCGACGAATCGGTTCTCAAGCTGATTAAGAAGGCCAAGGAACTGTTATCGGAGATGAAGAGCATAGATTAGGTAATCGATGCTAAATATCAGCCTTTTGAATCATGTTTTTGATGTATAGTTGAGTTACGTCCAAAACTAGTCAGAGGTGTTCTGATCCTAAATTCTTTGTTTCTCTTTAAGTATTTCTGCATTCTTAGAAGTTATGGAACCGATCTGGGATTTAAATCGCCAAATTGTTGTCTTGAATAACTCTGTTTTTTTGTTTATTACGAAGCGATAAATTTTATTTGTTATGGGCAACAACTGTTGCGCTAACCCTGAGTCCAAGGGCCAGCTTGAACAAACCCTTAAGCCAGTCCCTCCTAAGGCTGTTGACTCTAAACTCGATAACATCAATGTCTTTGCTCTAGAAACAGCCGGGAATATTCACGAAGTCAATTTGATTAGACTAGAACCATCCGAAGAGGTCTCTACAAAGGCCTCTCCCACTAAAAAGAAGAATTTAACTATAAATATTGATGAAGATGATAGTGAAAACCTGTTCACCTTTGCCGATAATAGCTTCTATGAAGAAGACAATTCCTTTATCAAATTAGATGAGGAAAAGCCTAGGACCTCTATTGCTCAAAAACCGAAGCGCATTACTGAGATTTCTGATGACCTAGTCTCTAGACTGAAGGCTATTAGTACATCTGAATTTCTAGGACCTGAACTGGAAGATAAAGATTTCCATAATGTCAGAGCTATGGATGCCTATCAGTTTGACTCTGGAATTATCTACAGAGGGGAATGGAATGAGAATAATTCGAGGCATGGCAAGGGAGAGCAGCTCTGGCCTAATGGGATGTACTTTTATGGTAATTGGCAAAATGGAAAAAGAGAGGGAAAGGGAAAATTGATCATGAGAAATGGAGATATATACGATGGTGAGTGGAAAGCAGGCATACAAGTCAAGGCGACTGTCAAGTCGATAGAAGGAATATATACTGGAGAAATTAAGGATGGAAAGAGGCATGGCCAAGGCAAGATGGAGTGGAAGGATGGCAGGTCTTATGAAGGTGAATGGCAAAGGAATAAAATGCATGGGAAGGGAACTCTGAATCTGTTGGGAGGAAGAGTGTATATTGGAGAGTTTAGAAATGGAGTCAAGTATGGACAGGGATCATTCCATTGGTATGATGGAAGAATTTATAAAGGCATCTGGAAGAATAATAAAGGAAAAGGAGTTGTAGTAATGCCAGATGGAACGGAGAAGCCAGCAGAATGGAATAATAGGATAATAACAAAATGGCTATAAGTTTTGGATTATTTAGGGAAAATTTTGTACTACTTTAGTCGTAGAAACCTCAGCTTATATTTTCTAATCAACAGCATATTATATAATATGTATTTCTTGGATTCTTAGATCAGAACCGCTGGTCGAATCCTAGAACATAATAAATCTATTCTCTCTGATTTCTCAACTCCAAATGCATCAAATAAAAAATAATAAATCCAATACAACACCCTTTTTCCACGAAGCCCTCCTCCTAAAGCCCAGACTTCATCCGTACCAGTACCGGAAGCCACTTAAAGTCATCCTTGATGAAAATTTCCAAAGTCTAAACATTTTTCTTTTACGAAAGAAAAAAATCTCCATCAGAAGAATTGATTTTCAAATCACAAAGCAAGGCCTTGCTTTATCCAAGGTTTTTCAAAGACCATTTGCACTAACTACAACATTAAGAGCATGTCTAAGGTATGTAGATTCAGCAAATTTCAAGGCAAGTGACTTAGAAATGCTGAAGAAACTCGTTTTTCACCTTAAATTTCTCAGAAGGTGCCAGATCTCTATCACAAAACCAAATTTAGAGAGACATACATATAAGGATGTTTGGTTCATGAGATATGCAATAAACCCAAAGATAGAAAGACTTTCTTTAAATTTTGATCATGTTCCTCTATTTACAAGGAAATTTATGATAGCATTGCGGAAGAAGGAGAACCTGAAATACTTTGAACTGAACTTCAAATACTCAAAATATGTATTTTTGGATTTCCTGGTCTTGTTCGAATACGTACAAAACATGAAAAGACTTAATCATTTCAAGTTGAAGCCTTTAATAATAGGAGATAGGGAAACTCCTGGGAATGTTGAGATACCCTTCCACAAGCTTAAAGAGCTAAAGTCAATGAAAATATTCTGTCCTAACCTTTTCTATCAGTTGAGCACCTATCAATCTTTATTTAAGGGTATAGTGGAATGCTCAGGGCTGCAAAGTCTATCCATGGATCTAGAAGGTTCATTAGCATTGACAGGTGCTGTTCTGAAAGAAATTGGAGGGATTTTAGGCAGACTAAAATCTGTGAGTTCGCTCAGAATATCATTTAAGGCTAATGGGGAAGAAATACCGAATGAATTTTTCTATGGGCTCCAGGATATCTCACTGAAGACTTTGATTTTAAGTTTTACGAAGATGAAATTGAGGAGTATTGGGTTAAGACTATTAGGAACAGCTATTATAGCAAGCCAGCATCTTCACAAGCTGGGATTGTCTTTTAGTGAGATGGAGGTCCAGGGCTCTATATTTGAGACTCTTTCAGTGAGTATTGCTAAACTTACTGAACTGAGAGATGTTAGGCTGTCCCATCCCATCTTGTATGAAGAAACGTCTGTGTCCCCATACCAGAATTTAAATAAGATTCTCCCAGTGCAGCATCTAGAACTAGAGATTTTTATTAATTGGAAAGCCGAGGAAAGACTCGGACATTTAATTGAGCTCATTGAAAAGCAGAAAAAGTTAGTGTACTTAATGATGAATCTGAATAGCACTTCTATGCATTCTAGGTACTCTGCTGATATATCTGCTTGTGAGGCAATATTTAAAGCCATTGGCAAATTAGAGAGGCTGAAGTTTTTGTCAATGACTGTGGGAAAATTTAGGAAAAATTCCACAAATAGGAGACTTTTCTTGCTTGATGATATTCTTGAACGCCTGCAAAAATTGAAGTGGTTGCAACTGAAACTTTATGGAGAATATTTGGATGAAGTATTATTATTAGATGTGGCTTCTGAGATCACTCATATGAGGAGTCTTCGTGATGTTAATTTGATGGTTGATGTGAGTAATATTAGTCCAAAGGGTTTGCAGAAGTTCAAGAAGTATGTGCTTAGAATGGAAAGATTTGATGATATTGATATTAATATTGTTGGAAAAAAGGACCAGGGAAAAGAAATTTCAGAATTAAAAGGGGAGATTGAAAAGATTAAATACAGGAAACTCTGCAAGCTATAAAGCTTATCACACCCTGAACCAGGAAGATAGTAATTTCATTACTATTTTGAATAATGAATAAAATTTTTGGTCTTAGATAATACAACCTCGATTCATGGTACATTTCCTTACAAAAATTATATGTAAACTATAGACATTATTCTATTAGTCCAGTTTATACTTGCTAGTTTTAGACTGATATATCCTGCTAATTATTTTATGCATGATACAACAGGATATATTTCAATTAAATACATAAAAATCCACTTTGCAAGATGGATATAATATATCTTTGATTACATCAATGATATGACATTTTAATAAGATTGATGAATATTAAAGCTAGAGTAGTTCTTTAAATAATTTTTTAGCTGGGCATTTGCTGTAATAATCTTGTTAGGCAATAAGTTCAGCATTCTTTTTAACTCATGTCTTTCATTTTGAGCATCTAAATAAACCAAGTAATAGCTAGCGAGGGTAATTACTAAATAGACAAGTAAAATTATGGCAGTGATGATCCTACTTTCAGTTTGATATTTATGAACCAAATCATTGATCTGTCCAAATAACAATTCATCAATACTAAGATAGGCAGTTTTCAGGGTCATTCCATAGGATGTTTCAGCCTGAGTCAACTCATCTATACTGAGACTTTCAATAATAGCTTCCCGAGTGTGATTCGAATAATCGAAGTTATTTTTGACTGTGAACACTCCATTTAAGATGTAAGCATTGAGAACAGCTAATCCTTTTGTGGCTGCTCCCTTTGCAGCTGTGGGGCACCTGATTCTTGAACTCTCATCTAATTGGTCCTTGAACATCTCACATAGATCACCGTTCATAATTTTTAAAATCTCTGAGTCTATCTGAGAATCCTTGCCTTTAAATTCTTGATAGAAATTTTGATTAGCTGAAAGGAATTTAAAGTCAGCGAGGATCTCTGCCCCAATAGGCTTATTTCTGAAGGTCGTAGTTTTATTATCGGCTATATAGCTGTAAGTTGTGGCAAAAATTAGAGAATATTTTATAAGCATATTAGCATTTAGTATGAGATGTTGATTCCGAATGACTACTGATCCAGAATAGGAATCTATTTCAATCCAGAAAATTATTCCAATGATAAGTGCAATAATAATGAGTCCTCCATCTTTTAGGAGACGTTTAAATGCTCTCCTATTGATACCATCAAAGTTAGCTGATTTATAATTATTTGCAAAGTTGCTCTGGTTTCTTTTACTATTTTGTTTTTGGTTCTCAGAAACTAAGGAGACAAATATGAGATTTTGATAGGTTGATGATTCTGCGTCCTTAAAGAGTTTTAAGAAATTGGCGATTTTCGCTGCATGGGCTTGGAGATCTTTGTTATTAATTCTAACAAAGCTGTTCAAGAAATTCATTTTCAGATGGGAGAAGTCATATTCTATTTTGATGCTGATTCCCATTATAAGCAAAACCAAAATGATAAGAACGATATCGATGATCATAATTGTCTTCTTCAGGGACTTGTTAACAAGAATTATATCCTGCAGAAGATACTCAGAAACCATCTCAACTCCTAGGAGCAAATCATTATAAATGTTTTTCATAATGAATAATATATCAGTGTCATTAGAGTAGACTTTATCTTTGTTTGCAAGACTGACGGCCCTTGTAATTATCTGACGAATTGCAAAAGTGGGCATGAAATATGCAGGCTCTAGTAGATCGTCCTGGGGAATTATCATAGTAGGCCTTGAAATTCTTTTTTGAATTCCTCTATCCAGTTGATGAAACTTTGATCGAATCTCATTATTTAATTGATTAAGCGCAACCAGATCTGGACCAATCTGTAATCTTGAAAATTCAGCATAATCATCGAATCCAAACTTGTTTCTCTCCATGAGACCCTTCTCCACTAATTGAATTGATTTTGCCCTTCTCCCAAGTTCGATCATTGTGAAAGTCCTACGTGTAGCTAGTCTCATCATATTAGATGTATCTTCTGATTGCTGCATCTGAGATGCAGCTTCAGAACTAAACCAAATATATAAAGTCATAGCCAAGATGGATAAAATCAGCTTAGAGAGAAAATGATATCTGACCGTGGGTGAATTCCTCTTTTCATTAATAGCTCTTTCCAATTCATAAGCATACCTGTTATGGCTTGAAGCTGAATTGAGGGAATTTTTCTCCGAATTAATCCCTACTTTTCTTTTGATAAATCCAAAATAGCGTTCATTTGACTGGCTGTGAGACCCATGGTTTGAATGTGAAACGGTCTTAGAGCCTGCAGCAAGAGAAGTTGACTTCTTGAATGATACAAGAGCACCAGGTCCCTCAGTACTTTTGGGAATCAGATTTTGAAGTCTTTCAACAGCAGAGGTAGCTTCATCTATTTCAATGAATTGGCCTTGAGTGTCAGGGGAGAGATTCATGGATGCAGAGTCTTCAGGTTGTGCCTCCATATTTTCCAATCTGTTTGAATCTTCATTCAATATCTTTTGTTTAAAGTGACTGGATGACCTTGGACCCAAAAAGGAATCATAAACAGATAGTCCAGTAGCCCGCATGGGAAGCGGGGGAAATTCGTCCATGGAGTCATAGTCAGTCTTGTTGGGTCTAAATTCAGTAGGTTCCTCCTGAGAAGTTCTGTCTTGAGTCATACTTCTTTTAGCATATCTTTGAATCGTGTTTTTTGTGGCATTCAATTTCCTAAGATGGAAAATCTTGATTCCTTGGTTTATCCAGCGAGAGTCATCGATAAGCCTGCATGAATATTCAATTTTGAAATCTTTGGAAGTTGAGAAGAACTCTAAAGGATACCCTGCATCAACCATGCTCTGATAGATATCGATCATATTGTCTAATTCATCTTGACTTTTAGGAAGTAGGCTGTTATTTATCTTGGATTTATTATTCTTGAATATATTTTGAAACTCTTCATAATCATATTGTTGAGAGAAGATACTGCTTAGAGTCTCCGTATCGAGGTTCTTTTTTAAGAAATAAATAACATTGACTATCTTGAGGATGGGCTCCAAATCTGGACTAAACTTGTTGGCAGGTGTTGGTTTGAAATCTTCCATTTTAATTTGGAGATCAACAGCAAGTTTCTCGCTCAGCTCGATTAAATTTTCTTGATTGTCAATAACCATAATATCATCATATTTTGACTTGGGTCTAATAATTCCAATATACTTGAGCTCTTTGTCTATCTCAGGATGAGGAGCTATATAGAGAGAGATGGGAAAGGCATAGCCATCTCGTGTCCTACCATAGGTGTTTCTACTGCTAAACAGGAATCTTGTTCCCCCTGATTTGATATGGTCGGTTATGAAGGCATCATGTCTTTCCTGGATGAATTTGGGCATGAGTATTTTGACATGCTTGCCTTTAAGTTGAGCAGGTTTCAGCCCGAATCGATCAAAGACATTTTCAGAGGCACTTAGTAATATTCCAGGAGTTCTCTGGTTCATGCTCATGGTAATCACAATATTCTTCTTATCAGTCAAATTGTCCTTTGTGATAGTCTCACACTCATTCTTTTCACCCTTGGATCGCTGCGCTAAGCGTTCATAACTTTTGATAGCTTCCCTGGATCCTCTTTCAGAATTTCTTACTACGCTTTCATATGCAGCATAGAGTAGATACTCCCTCATTAGCATGGAGGAATGTCTATCCCTTAAGATCCCCCAGTATTTTTGTATCTTGTCATCATAAGCATTGATTTTTGCGCTTAGAATAAAAGCATGATAGACCTTGACATGGGATTCTTGGAAGAGACCCCATAAGCTGAGAGTATCCTTGGTATTTTTCTTGATCATTTCTCTTAGTATTTCCACATCATTTGAGTACTCAATGTACTTAAAAATGTTAACTTCCTCGTTTATTATGAGATTCTGCTCCTGTAGATATGCCTTGATTTGTAACAGAAGTTCTTTGGCAAAATAACTCACTATGATACTTTTTCTTGAAATGCTATACAAAACTGACAAGGCAATTGGATATTCAGCTAAGTTGTTTGAGATAATATAATACGCATATGCAAGTTTGAACCAATCCGAATCATTCTTCAAAGCTAGTTGTTCTTCAAAGAAGGTCTTATGAATAAGATATTCAAATTGAGTTAACCTTTGCTGAATTTCATG
>Ga0065720_1020264_pt1 | contig 15654 bp, 15 predicted proteins | sample Thericmetagenome_FD_59107 | JGI IMG/M metagenome (GOLD analysis project Ga0065720, IMG submission 59107) | Thermophilic microbial communities from the Joint Bioenergy Institute, California, USA of rice/straw/compost enrichment - eDNA_2 v2... | ecosystem: Engineered > Solid waste > Grass >... | reverse complement strand
GGAGGAGGAGGAGGAGGAGGAAGGTATCAAACATCACAAAATATGTACGAGAGTCTACTGAGATAGTTCAAGAGAGTTTTTCCAAGAGAACGTTTTTGCCCTCCCCTGCATTGCTCCCATTTGTCTTCAAGAGCAAAATTGCCCTCTTCATGAATGTTCGATAAAATTCTTGGCTTATTGACTTCTCTTTAATAACTCCCAACGTCACTCATGAAACGCAGAGGCTCCTTTCCAACATATGTTAATTGCGGCGTTGCCTGAGCCCTCGGTATCGGGGCTTTCATATATCATATCTTATGAGTAAAAACCCCACACTTGTTTGTTTGCAGTTAATGCAGTCCAACTCATAACCCCTCTTTCCCCAACGGCTTTGGAAACCAAAGTTGTTCCCTAACTTCTCCAGCCGATCTTATAGACAAGTTTGCAACAACAACACTCGTCCTTATCTCGTCATTTCACCCAATTTCTAGAACATTTGCTGTTCTGGACACGTGTTTTGATGATCTCTTATTAGTACACCCCAAATTAGGCAATGGCACTGTTTGCCCTACCGGCAAAAAGCAATGGCGATGATGCGGGGGAACCTTGGTTGCGCCCAGCTTAATAGCCGAAAGGAAAACCACATGTCACAAATGCCGACGCACGATGATATAACACAGCACTCAACCAGCCAAAGCGATGGGGTTAACAATTTCAGCTCGACTTAAACTAAGCGTTTTCCTGGCACATACACCGCAAACTCCAAACTGAACACCCAGAGAACCCCGAGTCGCAGCACCAAGAGCAACCACCATGCGCAGCATCCTCCCTTTCTTCGTCCTTCCCCTTCCCATCCACGCTGGCATAAACTGGGATGTTTACGAGTACGGTGTAGTCCCCACATTCAAATGGTCACGTTCTTTTCCAGACGACGGTACCGACCCAGGAGGGTTCCATGTCAACTGCCGTGTGAAGCGGACCTTCCACGCGAATATGTACAAACTCAAGGATCTGCCCGAGCCGCCACCGATTGGCCTGGCACCCTGGCATGACGCGATCGAGGATTTCCTGGCCAAGAGGGAGTACCCAGGGACGTGGGATGGTGTGGATCATAAGGGGCAGGATAGGGAGATTGTCGTGATGGAGTGGTTGGATGTGCCGAGCAGGGTGAGGGAATGGATTGAGCAGCAGCAGAGGACTGCGGATCCGGAGAATTATAAGAGGTGGATGTTCGGAGTGTTTAGGAAGCCTAGGTATGAGGGGGAGAAGGTGTATGGGACGGTTAGACCGAAGGGGGCACAGAGGACGGCGAAGCCGGCTGCTACTTCGACGGCGACGCAGGCTGCTATGACTACTACTGAGACACCTTCGGCAGATGCTGCGTCTACTACGCCAGGGATGGAGGCCCATAGCCCGCAGGAACAGGGGCAAACTGGGACCAGCCATGTGCACTTGATGGAGGATAATATAGTCGATGTGGCTGACAAGGACAAGATCGTGGTGTTTGCAGCTGGCTCCATCTATGAGATTCTACCACTATGGGTGTCGCAAGGCAGTGGGTGTGAGAGTAAGTTAACAGCTTGCATGAGAGCCGCACCACGGATCACTGACCAGTAGTAGGTGAACTTGAAAACCTTGCCAACTATCGCAGCCAAGCAGTCGATCACTCGATCCTCGCATGGCCGATCGACCACACAAAGCCGCATCGCGACCTAGGGAAGAGGGACATGCAGTTCACGATCGAGGCCATGTCAGTAACGGAAACTGAGGACGGTAAGCGGACAAGGAAAATGTGGGAGAAGCTGTACCGGTCAGTCAGGCGTCATGAACGGAAGCAGCTTCGGGAAGAGCGCCTGAAGAAGAGGAAGGAAATTGAGGAAGAACGAGAGAGAGATGAACTGTAGGATCAGTGCCAATATCTGAGGAGAATTATGTGCTATTCATCGATCTATCCAACTTTATCATCTATTCTATGACCAAATATATACTATTTATTTGTCAAGTCGCTGCTTTCCATGGCATCACTGAGAGGTTCGGTCTTTTCGGACCCCTGCGCAGCAGCCCGCTGCATGCGCTCCTCAACAGTGAGGTCGCTCTCGGCCTTGCCGATCTTGATGGTAGCAAAAATGACGAGAACCACAGCAGCTGAGGCCGTGGCAAACCAAAAAGCCACCTTGTGGCCCAGAGTGCCGCCCCGGTTCTCATCCTCGGCGACAACGAGATCGGCAAGACCAAGGAAGAAACTGATACCCAAAAACAAGAGGCTGTTAATCAGAGCACCGGCCAAGCCTTGCCGATGCCGAGCAACATTGGTCGTGATAAAGACATTGCTTACGATAAAAGTGATGTCGACACCAATAGTGGCCCCGAGCATGGCAGGGAAGATGAAGGCCCAGTAATTGCCATCCCTCGGCGCTAGGGCAAACAGGATGCATGTAGCAAGACTCCCAGAGCCAGAGATGATGAGCAAGAGCCTACCGGGGAGGAGATGGAGAGTGAAACCGCCAACTGTGGCGAGCACAACACCACCAGCCGCCATGGGGGCGAACCAGACGGCCGTTTTCAGGGCAGACGCTCCCATGTAGTCAGAAATGCTAGGAAAAGATTAGCCATCTTGCACCTCAACTAAGGAATTTGGAGAACATACTGAAAACTAGCATAGAACAAAAAGATACCAAAGACGCCATAAGCAAAGAACAAAGCAACGGTCATCCGGCCCATATACTTGGGCGAAAACAAATCGAAGGGTAACAGTGGTTGCTCAGAAACCCAACCTTCGACATAAATAAAAGCAAATAGCAAAAGAACACCAATAACAAAAGTGACAATGATGTACGGCGTCTTCCAGCCGTTGGGGGCATGGGCTCCATAAGTTATGGCGAATGTAGCTAGGATAAGGGCTGGGATGATGGTAATGACACCCCACCAATCCATGCGGACATGAGAGTTCTCTAGCATGGTTTGCTTGCGATCTCTGGGGATGGTGAGATACGAGGCGCCGCAGACAAGGAAGGTAACGATGCAGCCCAGCCAGAAGTACCATCTCCACGACAAAAACTGGGTTACAGCGCCTCCCACAATGATACCAATGAAGAAGCCGATCGGAGCAAAGGCGCTATACAGACCAAAGACAAGGTTTTTCCGGGGTCCCGGGCGGTAAGTCTTGCCCATCAGCATGATGCTGGTCGGGAGAAAGGCTGCAGGGCCCAAACCGCCGAGGGCACGGGCAACAATCAGCATCTTGTAGTTGGTACTGAAGCCAGAGATCAGGCTCCAGACGGAGAACCACACCAAGCCGATGTTAAAGACATGGTAGGCGCCGTAGATGTCAGCCAGGCGGCCGAATGGGAGTAGAAAGGCGCCAGTGACGAGTGAAAAGACACTGGAAGGCCATGTCTGAGCGCTCTTGGGGATATCCAGGGCTTCTGACACACTGGGCAGGATGATGTTAAAGCCAGAGATGAAGAATTCCTGGACGTGTTAGCTTAAGAGCTCAAAGAGGGAAATGAATGACCTGAGGACTTAAAGAGAACATACCGACATCAACATCGACACCAGCAGGGCGCCGCAGAACAACACCTCGTAAAAGGTGTTTGGGAAGACATCTGGCCTCTTACGGCCCAAAACCTCCAGGTCGATGGTCTGGGGGCTGGTGTTCGAGTCATCGGGCACCGGGCGGTTTTCCTCATCGGTGCGGTCCATGTCGATGACGGAGAAATGCCGATGATGCAGCTTCCGGTCTTATGATAGATGCCAGGCCCGGCAGGGAAACGGAAGAGTGTCTCATATTTCTAGAACTGTCACGGCATTGCAAAGATCGATGTTCTGGAGTCGGTGATGTCGAACATAAAATTTGGTAGTCAGGATTTTGCCCAAGCACATGGATAAGATGACGAAAACACGCAAGAGCTGAGGATTTAGTGCCAGTTTCGGCCTAGGGCAGACCCACTTCCCCAGCGCCACGAGTTTGAGATCAAGATGGGATCCGTCGGCCAGGCACGGATCTCTGCGCGGCAGACACGTCACGTCAAGGGCGCGAGGAAGGATTCAGGATGACATATCTTCATTAATACGCCTGTCATTATCATAATCGCGTTTTATATGTGGACGATAATTATACCGACTGAGACAGCTCAGTCGCTGCGATGAAAATATCCAGCGCAGCTTGAAGTCTCTCAAGGTACCCAATACATGACTTTAACGTTTTCCCGTATTCTGCTTAGCGCATCCGTCAGGTGGGACCAGCAAAGCTTCGAGGGGCCCAGAAGTAAGGACCCAGCAAAAGTGGGGCAAAAAGCGGACTTCAATCGGCAGCACCTGAAATATCGGAACCCAACAACGCTGCGTGTTTCTGCTCCGCAACGCATCAACGGGTGTTGATGTTCTCATCCTTCCCGATTCAGTACCAAGCACAGTGCTAGAGCAGCAGCCAGTGTCGCCACGCATCAACAAGCAACCCCCTACATCTAATCCGGAAGCCCATGCCCGGCCTGGCATGAAGACGCGATCCAGCAACGCGTGAGAGAAGCGCGACGACGTCTATGCCCGGGCCTAGCCGTGTCTCTGCAGGAGCTCTGTCTGCACCCGCCTCCACGTCCACTGCCCTGCGGCCTGCATCGTCCCAGTCTTGCAGCCCTCCGTGCTACAACTGTCGCCGCCGACGCCTGCGATGTGATCGTTCCCGTCCGACCTGTCGAAAATGCTGGGTTTCGGGTGAGGAGTGTCTGGGCTACGGCACCGTCCTGCGGTGGGCCAATGGTCCCGCCGTCCGCGGCAAGCTCGCCGGGGGTCGTTTCGGCTCGCCGCCGCCGATAACATCGCCAAGAGAGCCAGATCCGGCGCCAAGTCAGCCGGATGAAAACGAGGCCCTGGTTCTCCATCAGACATTGCTTGACCCGCTTCTTGCTACTCTTGACAAAAAGTCACGGCATTACATCCACCACTGTACGTTCTAACAGTCGTCTCAGCCCCCAATCGCGCTTTCTTAAGTCCAGTTTGCTCACAGTATTCGTTTCTGCTCTAGTCGCGACGGCTGTGTGCCAAGACCTAGTATCTGTTGACCAGCATGATCGGAACCCCTTCCGGACCTTGGTGCCCCTGTCAGGGAAGTTCGACTTCTTGGAGGCCATCATCGTGGCCACGGGGGCCATGCATATGGCCTCGCTGCATGGGAGCCGTCAAACCTACCAGCCGTCCCGCACAGAGCTGATTGATGCGCTTGTGGCCAAGGACAAAGCTATCAGACTACTGCGGACAACAATTAGCGACCTGATGAGCCGTCCCGAGAATCAGGCCATGGTTTTGGCCGCAACCGTCTTCCTCATTAACGTAGACCTGATTGACTCCGGTAAGGGGGGCTGGCAGGCTCATATTGAAGCAGCTACTGCTCTCATGTCTTCTGTGCATCAGCTGGCCCAGATGATGGATCCCTCGCTTGTGACCCTCGTTGACGCCATCGCAGCCGACTGTTTGACTTACCGCGTGCTAAGTGCTGCCATCAGCGGCGTAGCCTTGCCGCCACGGGCTGAAAAAGAGTTGGTTGACTTGTTCTCAATCCTTAAGAGGGCTGAGCCATACAGTTACCACTGCTGCCCTCCGGACATTCTCCGCATTATCCTATCAGCGAGCTGTCTCGGTGACGAGGGTCGCATCGAAGCAGCCTTGATGCTCTTCCAACAAGCTCGCACATTTGACGTCGTCAACTGGGTCTACAGCATCCGTGGCCTATCACCGAACGACGACCTACCCGTTCGCGTAAGCATTGCTCTGGCTCACCGCGCCACAGCCTGCTTGTACGTGCTGCTTGCCGTGCCAGAAGCCGCAACAGGTTCTTTATCACCGGACATGCTTGTCGAGGAGGTGCTCAACCACCTAGCCGGTGTGCCCATCGATCACGTCCTCCTCAAGGGAACCGTGTGGCCGACATTTATGGCAGGCGCTCAAACCGACAATCCGAAGCAGCGACAGTGGTGTATTGAGCGGTTGGAGGCTGTGTGGGCGAGGAATCCATGGATCTGTCCGTGGGGCTACATTCGCACGGCCATTGAGATGCTGAACCGCCTGTGGCAGGCGAGAGACAGCAATCCAGCAGGCCCGGAGAAGACGAATTGGCTGCAGGAGGTCAGGAGCATGCGCGACAAGTGCCTAATCGTGTGAACGTTAGACTGTCGTATCTAATCCTTATCATTACAAGACTCGCGTTTGCCAAGCATTTGTGCACATTTTAGTCCAGCACGCAATCGTTTGCAGCATCCCGCTTCGTCCCTAACCTACGGAGATCACCATGAAAAGCATTGTGACAGTTGGCGTTGGTGCTCGCAGGTCGTACAAGCGTCAGTGTATCCTACCTGTCAAGTTTTCATGCATATCCGTTGAAACTGTATGTCTCAGCCTTCATGGAGACCGACTTAGCGCGCCAACAACAGGAACAATGTGAAGTCTCTGCTACCCCGCATGAGGAGGATTGGGTGAGCCCCGATATGGCGACCGTCGGAGTCAAAGACAATACAAGGTTGGTCCCCACGAGATCGACTGGAGAGCCTCATTTTGTCATCACGCAGCCCGCTATCCACATCGCGTTGGGCTCCAATGAGTTGTCACTCCTAAAACAGCTTACGCGATCTTCAATTCAACATTTCAAGGAAGTTCAGCAGGGCCCTTGAGAACCTATCCTAAACTCGTGGCGCTATCTTTGAGAGTTCAGACAATATCAGCTAGCTGCACCTTTTCTGAGTCACGGCTGGACTCTGCGTACCTACTGGATGATACCGTTGGGTTGCAGTTTAGAAAATCAACGATTCGCTGATGGCCGGGAACTATGGGGCCCGGATTGGGAGAGGAGTCGAGGACTGATTCCGTCCATCATTCGGCCATACAGCAGCTAAGCATTCATCCTTCAAATCCCTATCACACTGACCAAGCTTTCCATGCAGCTAGGGGGCTGACCCAGCCAGTGACAGTTCGCCTGGGTGATGTCACTGCAGCTCTCCCTCCACATTCTCCGTGATGCACCAGCACCTGGCAGCCATCCGCAGAGCAGAACGTGAGAGGATGCAACCACGACAGCTTTAAGCAGAAAAGATCTTAACCGCTCCCAACTTAAAAAGCCTGCAAAACCCTCGTTCCGGGTTGATAAATTAGGTTCATGCTCCCCAAAAGATTTCCTATCGGCACGCCAACAATTCCACAATCTTTGCCAGTCTACTTCCCTACTTAAGCGACCTTACATTCATGGGTGTCCCGATGACCGCGACAAGCCCCTCCCCCGCTCCGACACGACGTCCAATCGCCGTCTCATAACTCTGCCACAAGACGCCCGCTGAGTCTTGAGCTGTCAACGTTGAGCGGTTTGAATCTAGACATCTGCTGTGTATTGGTGCTGTTGTGTCGCTCCAACCTTTCGATCAAATGTACATACCAATACCGCATATTCTACGCGAGGTTCTTTTGCCGGCAGCGCCTTCGCAGCGCGAGCCTACTACTGTTGCGACAGTGACTGCAACTACTATTCCCACGACTCTCAGCACGTCAATACACTCACAAAAGCCATACAACAATCCTGATGACAAAACTCAATCTCCTTATCATGGCAACTTAATAGTACCAGCCTTCCACACAGTCGCACCACATCCTTTTCTCACAACCCCAAGCCACACCCCCCACTGGCACGTCCTCCTCTCCCAGCCCGACCCCATCCCCCTCCTCCGAAGAGCACAATCCCCTCGCGCCCAAAACGCTACAATCATCGCCGTGACAGTCGTCTGCGTGACCCTCTTCCTCGCCGCCTTCTTCTGGTTTATCTGGAAGTATCATGAGTCGATACGGATCCACTACCGCGGGCCGAGGGGCGGGGGGTGGTCAGGAATGAGTATTCGGAGCGTGAGTTTTAGTAGGAAGAGTTCGAAGGCGTCGAGCAGTGAGGCGGGGGGCTAGAGGGTTAGGAACTTCAAAGGGGGGTACGGTAAGCTGGAAGAGGTACGATGATGTTGGATATGGCAAGGATGGGGGTGGTGAAGGTTCAAGCTTGTTAGTGAGGTTATGCCCTGACTGTGGATTTGATATAACATAGGAAAAGAGTTGGTAATAGGTTTTGAACTTTGACTCAACGTACGAGTAAGATGTGGACTGCTTGAAACTTAATGGTTTTGACACTGGATATAGTTCACATATGGGACATCTGTGTAACATCTGAGGACGTAATGAGTTCTATTCAACAGTTGTGTGTTTAAGTAGTTTGTCACTATGGACAAATTAGTTACATGAGAGCTCTCTCAGCTTGGCTTACAATAGAAGATTGATCACTATGATTTTTACTCTCTTAATATAGGTACAAGAAGGGGGAAAATATGAGCATTTTCTCCATTGTAGCACTGTCTATCTCGAACTGCCGCTAAATTGTTGCTGACGAGGAAAAATAGAAAAGGAGTTCCCAAAAAGATTGCAACCACTCCTATCGTCTCCTTCCAATGCCCACAGCCAGAATCGAACTGACGACCTTGACATTACTAGTGTCACGCTCTACCACTGAGCCATGCGGGCTTATGAAGCCTAGGATTGGATCGGATCAGCTTTCCTGGAGCCAGGAAGGCTTCACCAGCTGCAAATTGCCCACAGCCAGAATCGAACTGACGACCTTGACATTGTTCTGAACCCATAAGGGATATTCATACTAGTGTCACGCTCTACCACTGAGCCATGCGGGCTTCTTATTTGACTGTTGGGGGGTGGAGCTGGTTTGGCTAATGATGAGCAGCAGTGAGGGTTCCGCTGTGGGTGAGGGAAGGGAAATTTGAGGTTTTGGTGGGGTGCGGGGTGGGGAGTTTCGGAGAGACAGGGCCGAGGCTGAGTCAGGAACGATCAGGGGCGAGAGTTCGTTTGCGACTTGGCAGGTTTCGGGCGATTTTCCGCCGTTGTTGTTCATTCCTAGGAAATCAGTTTTAAGAAAACTGATTTGCAGAGTTTCAATACCTTTGAAGGGCAGACGTCAGTCTGGAGGAAGCAGCGGGAAAGTGTAGGATCCAGGGGATGGGGTCATGACTCGGCATCCGCCCCTCCAGCAAGTGAACGAGAGAACACTCCATAATACAACGGTAGACACAGTTCTTCAACTTCAATGAGACAAACGACTGTACGATTGCTCTGGAACAAAATATTTGAAAGATATTCCCACCGAAAAGGCAGAAACTTTCTAGCGGACAGATTTCCCAGGCTTGATTGTCTTGGACACAACTCTGGAGACTGACATCCTGAGGACATTCTCTTACATGATCTGCTCTCTTCCAAACCCGATGTCGAACACACTCATTATGTGTCCTTCGTGTCCTCACATGCCGTTCTCCATCACGATTATGATGCCTGCTCTCCCGTTCCATCGACGAAGTCATATGCTACCTTCTTGACCTTAAGCCCTGTCTCGGTGGAGACACTCTCTCCTTTACCAATTATTCCTGATGGGCAAGGTCCCAAAAGTTCCAAAACATTTTCTCGAACGGCAACGGTCTCCATCCAAGAAGTACGATTTTTGACTTCAGCACAGCTTAACGTTGATACAGCTCACAACGCCAGAATCTGCAGCTTTCTGGAAAGGCTCCTTAGCTCATGATTGGGCTCAGGGCTTGTGGTACCAGCTACAACAGCACTAGTACCAGCAGCAGGAGGTTGTGGCGCAGCCCTAGCAGTACCATGGCCTAGTCATGAAGTTGCTCGTGTCTGCGTCGGTGCCGGCACATGGTCTCCGGGGTGTCCGTCCTGACGGTCTGCGCACATCATAGCTAGCGATGATGGTTTCAGCGAAGTTCTGCTATGGATAATACGGATCTGTGTTTCTCTGCCTCTTTAACTCACAGCAGGCTGCTCTGGATCACCGGTGTGCTCCAAGCCTGGGAACATGATGACAACTCCAAGGACACTTGCATCAGCTATCACACTTCAATGTTTAGTATGACACTTTGACCGTGCTGGGTAGGTGTGATGCGCAGCTAGTCAACTGTATCATTCGTGTAGATATGTGACAAAGCCGAGACAATGAAAATATCGTTCATCCATTCTTTCAATGTCAAGCAGGTGTCCGGTCGATATCTGCTCGATAGGAATTGTCCATATGGATGCCAGCAAACCGCTATTGCCGTTGTCCTGTGTTGCGTGGCCGGCCGCCTCCTTCATCAGTCCTACGATAGCAGCCCGATTTAGCATAGAACAGAGCAGAGGGTGTCGGATGACTTAACTTGCGGCAAAGAGAGCTCAACTCTTCCCCTGATCTTTGCCTTCAGCTGGACATCTACGTCCAAGTTCATGTCCAGCCGAACAGCAGGCCCCCTTCGTCTTTGATCTCGGCTCGGCTCTAACACCCGTGTCGAGCTGGAGCTGGAGTTTGTGCGCCGGGTTACCTCACGTGTCTCAGAAGGCTGAAGGTTAACCTGGTTTCTTCCAGGGCCTGGAGTTGCGACAATGGCCTGCCGGGCCGTGCTCTGTTTCTTTGGCTCTGACTCCGATCGGGAAACTTCTATTGATTCAATCGACTTTGATCCTGAGGTGGACATTGTACTTCTTCAAACGGTAAACCTTGATTGGTCCCGGAAGCAGGTAGGTTTCCTATGGATCGTAATCTTTGCGGCCGTGTCCGAGATAGTCGTGGGCGTGGGAATGCGACGAGTTGCTGATGGGAGATGACATCATGGCGCGTTGACCCCCTGACGTATGGACCCGAGGACCCTGAGGTCTGGTCTGGCCCAGAGGAAGTAGGTCGACAACAAGATCCAGCAGGCCGGCTCAATCCTACAAGGACAAAGGCATAGACCGTGCGACCGGAAACGCCCAACTGACCGCCGACACAACTTTCATTTCATGACACCACACTCCATGTTCATTGGGTATTTGCAGAAAACTAAACTTTCCATTTAACACAAAAATATCATCACGTTCTCTCCCTTTTTGTCTATCTTCATGACGAACCAGCAGCAGCAGCAGCAGCAGCAGCAGCCTCCGCCTTCTCCTTCGCCAACCGAGCCATCTTATCCACAGCAGCCTTCAGCGTGCCCAGATCCGCGCCCCTGACCATCGGCGAGCCATTAACAGCGACTTGGGTACCATCCTTGAAGAACAGGAAGGTCGGCATGGCGGTGATGCCGTACTGCGTGGCGACGGAGCGCACGTTGTCGACGTCGATCTTGGCGAAGGCTAGGTAACCCGGGATAGAGAGCGACGACGCAAACTTCTCGTAGTGCGGCGCGATCATCTTGCACGGCCCGCACCACTCCGCGAAGAAGTCGGCGATGACATAGCGCGTCGAGGCGAGGAGATTGTCCCACTCAGCCTGGGAGGAGATGTGGTGGACGCCTTGGGCCATTGTTAGGCAGGAGTATTGAAACACTGACTAAAAATGAGTGATCAACGATGACGGGTAGAGTAGATTATGTAGGTCGCAGGTAGTCAGTGAGGCGGGCAGCTTTCAAGAGTGATGTGGGCGAGGGTGGTTGCTTGTTGATAGCATCAAGACTTTCAGCCCCGCTCTTGCTCACCAACCAGCAGCCGCTGTTCCAATGAGCAGGCCAAGCTAGAGCTGTCCGAGCACACCATTTCTCCAGGCAACTGCGAATGCGGGGCTCAGCCGCCAAGAAGCAGCGCGGGGCAGACTCTATCGTATATAACCCTAACCCTTTTCTGGTTGCATAGACCCCTAAAATCTTAACATAGAAACTTGGACGACGACTGAAAGCTGAAGTTCAACCTTGCCACTACGAGTGTTTGCTCTCCTACCACTTCGTAGTCAATTTATGTGTTTTCTAGCAAAAACACATGGCTAAATATAGGCACTACCAATCATTCCTCGAGATCTTGGGCAATTGATCCGAGGTACGCAATGCTGAAGCGTCGAATCGACAAGGACCGACTGGCTCAGGGGTTGGAAACATCGCTCACATTGTCAAATAAGGAACAACAAAAGAAATAGCTGAATTTCTCATTCACTTGAGGGCAAAGGAATGCAGTCAGTTAGAAGTTGTATCTGTCGTCTCCTTAATGGAGTAGCTAAATGGAAACTCCACAACGTGATCGAGCACCACGCGCACATTTTGATCATTGACTCAAAAGCATCACAACGATCGAGTCCGTATATCGTACAGTTCAGTTTCTTTTTTTTCTGATCCAACTCCAATGCAAAGTACTTACCTCAAAACATCCGCGGCTGGCTACTGCAAGCCACTCGGCCTTCCAGATCTTTTCACACTGCACAAATTCCCGTATTCGCCCCCTTGATGTTCAGTCAGGTTTACTATGGGAACCATAATTATAGCTGAAAAGCTCACCGTTCCATACGGAACTCCTTCCGGATCTCCCCGAGACTCTCACCGCGAATCCCTATGCGATTTTTTTTGCGGATGAGTTGTCAGACGTGCTACAGAAAAGCAACTTGTTTCGCATGCCCTGTTTGTTCTGTGCCTGACCGGGCGCTGGATGCTGGGTTACCCAATCACTCTGTTTGCCGCAAACTGTTCTGGCCCTGTCAGTGCCGTTCTGGGGCATTCCGTACTGCTGTACAATGCAGAAATTCTTGATCGAATGACGAATGTGTTCTAGATCGAAGGGTTTTCACGCTTTGTGCCCTCCATGTTGGATATCAGTTCGTCTGAACATAGCCTTTTTGACTACCCACGCGGCGCCTTTCGGGGCTCTAAGTGGCGATATCGCGATAGGAGTTTCACCTCAAGTCCGATACCTGCACTGTGCCTGCGCAAAGATACGAGATATCAGCATTGGAGCCAGGGAAAGGGCCCGGAAGAGGGCCTGAGAAAGGTCTATATATAGGGGTGATTTAAACCCTCTAAGGCCTTGCTCATCGTTTGCCCTTCACAAAAAGTTTAATGAATTCTCTCAATATCCTTCTGGCTCAGCTCCTTGACTCAGCTCAGTCATCAACAGCCCAGAAACCATTGAGCATCACTTAGTTCAGTAACACTCCCACGTCCTTCAACATGACCTCCCCTCAGGATCCCCATACCAAAATCTACTCCCACAACAACGGTAGCGTCTCCGAGCTGCTCGATCGCCTGGCTATCTCAGAGCTCTGCAAGGGCTGGCCCGTCTACCGTGATGCTTCTGAGTGGAAGAACTACCGCTCCCTCTTCACCGAGGACGCCACTGTCTGGACCAGTATGTACCTTCTCCTCTAATAGGGGACAAGACTAACACCTCCTTAGCCTGGAGCGGCCCCCAGCACGTAGACGACTTTATCACGATTTCCAAAACTGGTAAATCCAATGGCGTCTTCATCATGCACCGCGAATGCGGCACGCTCGTCGAACTCAACTCCGCGGCCGGTCGCGCCATCGGCAAAATGAAGGCCACAATCACCCATCGCTTCAAGTTTACCCCCTCGGGTAGAGTCACATCCGCCGTGACCCCTCCTGATTCCGACTCCGAAGACATCCCTGACGGAAACACTTCCGAAGCCCCTATCGAATTCGACGTCGACTGCGACTGCCGCTTCATCTTCTTCTGCATCAAATCCCCCACCACGGGTATCTGGCAAACCCGCTACGTGAAACTCTTCTACGAAAAGGACAAAGTCGTCCCCGTGGACGGACGTCGTGCGCCTGTGTTCACCCCATCCGAGCTGGCGCGCTATCCACAGGGGTATCGCTACCTGGCCGCGGCGCAGGCTAGGCTGGGGTATGAGATTGATGTACACCTGCCTACGGCAGGGGGCAAGCTGTGGGAGAGAATGTATACAGAGATGGAGAAATGGTTGGATGGGGAAGAGGTGGATCTTTTTTGGGAAGGGAAGTAAACTTGGTAATGCACATGCACATAGCGGACAGGAGGGAAGCAGAGGTGATCAAGCGAGGCTTTGAGATGATGCAATTGTATGGGGATAGACTGGCATTTGAGGCTTGATTAGGAGTAGAGATAGAGAGAACTCACGTGAATTTCGCCCTACCAGGCACTGAATGACAACCCGCGAGCTTCAGTGCCTCTACGATCGGAAGAGTGGTCCTATTTTGCCACGTGTTACTGTATTCAACGATTAATTGACCATCCAGTATGCCATTATAACCACACCGAGATGGTAGTACTCCACGCGGAATATTATCTTAAGGATCTTTGATCTGCTGACAATGTTTATGTGATAGGTAGGAGAGTGCTAACTTCACAGCAAACAAGTTTGTTGATGGCAACTCAGGGGCACACAACATCTCCATATGGAAAAGATAGATCCGACAGAACCCTACAACTCAGATATACCTTTACACTTTACCTGCATGGTTAAGAAAGCTTCCTTTAACCATGACCACACCTCCCCAGGGAATCACAGATCTAGTCCACCATCAACCCACATGTTTATCTCTGGGTCATGTCAGAGGTACAGGGTTCATCACCATCCAAAAAAGACCCAGCAATGAGGTGACTCGACATCCCTCATCGCATTACACAAGCACCCATAAAGAGATTCGACGACGCGTCAATTAAACACCGCTTGCACTCCCACAGTCCTTTCATATTTCCAGCAAGCCAACCACGTAGCCCATCCCGTCAAAAGACTGAAATAGACAACATCTGTGTATCAGCCCCTCCAAGCCATCCCCCCATCTGATGAGCTCATCAAGGTCCAATTCATCCATCCTTTTCTCTTCTCACTCAAGCCTCATCATGTCATGAGAGTAAAGAGATTGGTCCATTCATTGCGCCATAAGTCATCATGAACATGAGGCTATGCGCCAAAACACGAAGTCTAACCCAAGTTCAAACCAGAAACAGAAAAAAGGAAAGTTACATGATGTGGTTGGTGTCTGTACATCCCAGGGTATTGTGCCAACTCCACCCATCACATCAAGAACAAGACAGATACCTATCCAAGATAAACGAAACAAAAGGGGAAAAAAAATGCGTAGAGCAGCCTCCGGACAAGCAGCCCGGGAAGTTGAACTATTAATGACAAGTAGTGCGGGTCAGGGTTATTAAGGTAGTATGGAGGGTTGTACCTCGGGATGCACACCAAATGTAAACCAACAAAACAATAAGCTGCTCCAACCAAAACCAAAATCAAAACCAGATCTAAGACAACGAAATGCGACAATAAAAATCAGATAGCCAAAACCGAAAGTAGCAAAGAAACGAGATAAGCCACACAAAAATACAGCGAGAACAAGACAAACAAATCAGCAGATAGCCATCCCAAGGTATGGTAGTTAGTCAACACGGTGTCCTCCTCTATGTCGTTATTATCGACCCCGAGAGCATTTGAACCCGAGTATGTTGTCTTCGGTGTTGCGATGGTCGTAGTGGGTATCCTCGCATATGTCTGCTCCGGGCAGACATTTAATTCAAGAGAGTATCAGGGCAATGATGTCGTATCCAGGAAGTAGACGGAATGAGGAGCAGCAACGAAGCATATCAATATCTATCCTTGTGCCGACAACACGATCCCTTCGAAGTGCGAGAGTCGAACGATGAGCGAGGGGTCGAATGGGCGCTGCTGCACACACTGCTGCTGGCAGAAGAGCAGCAGCAGCTACTGCCGCTGCAGCATCGACTTTTCTCGGAAGATGAATGTTCGGACCGTCCCTTCCACAGTTCCTTGCGAGTAAGAAGTTTCCTGTAACGAGGCAACACCGCACGGGTTAGCAAGTACAGTTTCCAAACAGGCTCGGGATGCGACAACTGACGGGATGACGGAGAAGG
>Ga0065720_1020261_pt1 | contig 15662 bp, 21 predicted proteins | sample Thericmetagenome_FD_59107 | JGI IMG/M metagenome (GOLD analysis project Ga0065720, IMG submission 59107) | Thermophilic microbial communities from the Joint Bioenergy Institute, California, USA of rice/straw/compost enrichment - eDNA_2 v2... | ecosystem: Engineered > Solid waste > Grass >... | reverse complement strand
GTTAGTCGTCGAATAGATATTGAAAAATTTGACCCCAAACAATTGGTTGAAATAGCTTATGCCTATTCAAGAGTTGGCCAAAAAGATTCTGATTCTTTATTCTTTTTGATAAGCTCCCAGATACTAAGTACAAATGCTATTTCCCAACTTGGTCCAATTGAGCTTTCAAATTTATACTGGGCCCTATCTCATTCTAGAATTTGGAATAAAAAATTCAACGAATTAGCTGAAGCGAAGTTATTTTCTTGGGTCCCACAAATGACTCTAGAGTCTTTAACAGAATTTTGCCAAGGACTAGCATTACAAGACAAACGATTAACTGAAAGTGAAAAGAAAGCCTTGAATCTGAAGACTAAGGAGTTCCTTAATCAAACTAAAAAAGATGAAACAATGGCTTATAATATTCAAAACTTCTTTGGTATTATAAATTCTTTTAATATCATGGAGAACTATAATGATAAAGAGCTATGGGAGTTATTCCTTGAGATGGTGCTAGATAGGAAGGAACAAATTGAGGCCTCTGGACTATTGCTTCATTATATACATACCCTTTATATTCATTTAGTGGTCAATGATGTCTCACTTAGAAACAGAGCTGAACTGCTTGCGATTATTCAGAAAAACTATCATAAGATAGTAAACTATCTAAAATTTAGTAAGAAGCAGGTCCAATCTCAATTTGAAATGGAGGTGAAGAAAATTCTTCGTGAGAACCAAATAGAGTATTTTGGTAAAGATTCTAAATTCATTGGCGATGATGTCCCATTGGTTGTCTTCAAGCATCCTTATCATGAATTTATCTTTCTGAATGACATTAAATCCTTCGACAAGGTTGAATCTGAAAATAAAGAATTCAAATTTGGTTCCAAGAATATGATTATTCCATATTCAGTTGACATTCTTGTTGACCATTATGCTATTGAAGTAAATGGACCTTCTCATTACTTGCACGATCAACAAGGAAATCTCAAAGAAAATGGATTCAATTCTTTAAAAAGAAGGTTATTAGAAAAGATCGGATTGATTTATACAGAGATACCCTACAATATATATGCTCAGCATCAAGATAAGAAACAGGCCATTACTTATTGTCTAGAAAATGCAAAAAGGAGAGAAGCTTCTCATAATAAGTAATGCCACTTGAGAGAATTAAAAGGATAGAATCGCATTCATTTTTTGCTGTTTGTAAGCTGTATTGTAAGCCACATGATATGAAGTGATATTATATGTTTATTACTATAATCTGGTAAAAGATGAGAATACATTCTGATATTGCAAGTAGCATGTGAGGAAGTTACAACGTACATTTGACTATTTTTTCTAATTTTATTAAAAATTTAGGTTAACTTTCAAATAAAATAATTTCTCGCGGAAGGGAATGAGCCAACAATCAGAACAAGAGATTGATTTTCACCCATTAAATGTTATTCAACCTGACAAATGGAACAATATCCCCCAATGTTTAATGGACTCTTTTAAGTTACTAATAACTGAAGTCAAATCATATGAATTAAAGATTAAATTTGTGCAAGACAAACTTCTTGAAACACAAAAGCGCATTGATAAGCAAATTAAGAATGTCGAAAAAATGATTGGAGGATTGGAAGCCTCTTTGCTTGAGAATATCAATCAACAAAAAGAGGCCACTCAAAAAAGTATGAAGTCATTGGCTTTTGAAGTTAGTTTGGTGAGTGAGAGAAGTAGTGAAAATCAGCATGATCTTATTGTACTTCAGAGGAGACTTGAAGAGCTTGAAAGAAATGTCTCTCAAAATTACAAGTTAAAAAATGAATGCAATGAAGAATATAAGAGATTAAGGGAGGATGTTATATTACAGGTTGATATCTCTCAGCAGCAGCTTAAAGAATATATAGCCATGAAATTTACCGAAAACTTTGAGATTCCTGGGCTTGTAGGACCAGGAAGGAAATATTTAGATGCCAAAGCCCTTTGGAAAGATCTCTTTTATAGCTATGACTCTAAAGCTGCTCTCTTAAATGAGATATCTGACAATCGTGATGAGTATTTTAAAGGGATATGTGGAAGGTATGTCGAAGAGATGAATTTGCCAGTGAAAATTAAAACTCTTCTTCGCAATGATCTGAAGCCAGAAATCTTGAAGGAAACTTTAGCTAAATTAGAAGAGCGAGTTAAACAGTCAAACGATGAAACACAGCAAATTTTAAATGAAAATATCACTTCAATTAGAGAGGAAGTCCGAAAGAGAAGTGGAATTCAAGAAGACAGACTAAAACAACTGGAACAAAAATTAAAAGAGAATAGTTCTAAGGTTGAGAAAGCTGTGATCAATGTTGCACATGAAACTGAAAATAAGATTAATAATCTCCAAAAGAAAACAAGATCAAAATTTGAGGAGATAGCATATAAAATTGAAAATTTAGCTCGTCAGTATGTTTTTGCCTTAAGTCCTATTGACCTTTTATAGAGTTGGAGGATCTCAAGAAAGATTTTATGAAAGAACACAAGGATATTCTCCAGAGAGAAGTGAGAGACAAAGTATTCTTGTGAGAGAACCTACAAAGGACTTTTCAAGAGATCTCACTCCTAGCGCTCAACTAACTCATACCTCTTCAAAACTTGAAGGCGAAGAATCAACACATGGTCAGCAATTATTGTCTCCAGACCCAACTCAAGATAAGATGAAATCACAATCAATCAAGAGAGGATCAACAATGAGCGGACAAGAAATTGAGTCCTTAAAAAGAGAATCCGTGCTTAGCAAAAACGAAAGTATCTCTAATAACACTGCTTCCGATTTCTTACTTAAAGAACCTAAAGCTTCACGTATACAATCATCCAAAAATACTCTTTCCTCTAAGAAGGAAGGTTCACCTCGTGAAGAGAAGATTGAGAAAGAAGAGCATATCAAAATTGAAAACAATATTCATGACGAAGTTTCTTTCAGAAACGAATCTGATAAATCTGAAGAAAGGGCTGAATCTGATCCATATCAAAACGAGTCCGAACAAGAGTTGGAAGAAGAGAATGAAGATAGCCAGCATGACCCTCTTGAAAATAGTAACGATCAACTAAATAGTAGCCAAGAGCAACTAAATTTCACAACAGCTGAAAAACGAAGAGACAATTCATTTATATATCGAAGACCAATGATGGATCAGGGCTCAATTGATAGATCATCAAAAACTTCATTCTTAAATCCTTTAAAAGTAAATGCAGAAGTTCAAACAGCAGCTGATAGTATTATATCAGCAATCAACGGCTTTGATATCACTAAAATGGAGCCATATACTCTTGAATTTTTAAAGGTTTTGGAGGCAGAATTAACAAATATTCGTTCAAGTATTAAGGAAACGAAAGAAGGTATAGTAAATTATTCCACTCATAAAGCTTTAGAGCTAAACTTACATCTTAATTACCATTATTATAACGACAAAAATACTGATTTTCACAAAGATTATTATGAAAAGACGATTATGAAAGAAGTAGCACCTCAAACTTTCGATAACGTCCTTTCTGAACTTCAAGCAGAAGCAAACGAAAAAAGGAATAGGCCTAAATCATCTGGAATTCATAGCAAAGTCAAGCTTTCTCCAATGCTTCTTCTCAGAATGATAGCTAGAAGAAAGACTCTTGGAAATAAGATTAAAAAAATCAACGAGCTCTCCCAAGAAATGAAAGGCAATCCTGATCCTATGATTAGTGTAAAATCTCACTCATTTGATCAAAGGAGAAGCCCAAGCAGAAGTCCTGATAATTCGCTTATTCACCAACATCAGAAAGGAAATAACACTATTAGAGAAGCCCATGAGTCACATGAGCAAGATGAAAGGTTGAACACCAAATCATACCAACCAAGTCACTTAGGATACCTTCCTAGCAAGAAAAATAAAAGTGAAGATACATCAGATTTAGGACTTCTGGAAGAGGGACGGAAGCCTAATAGTCCTGAATTTTCACCTCATGTAACTTTACCTTCAATATTGAAAAAGCCATTAATCAGTAATTCATATATTCTATTTGTTAAGTCTTTAGCCAAAAAAGCTGAAATCACATTTGATGTCAAAGGAAAAGATGAACCTCATTCGATAAAACCTCATAAACCTCGGTCAATAGATAAGAGACCCATAAGTCAGGCTGAGAATAAAAGAAGACCGGAGATTGGTGTTGGAATATCCAATTTAAGCATAATCTAGTTACACTCTAGTTTCTCAATTGGTATCTTTTTACTTTGAATTATATAGCCAGTTTTGTTACTATCCTATTTTGTATTTATTCTGCATATTCTTATTTGACCCTAGATTTGGAATCAAATTTAATTATAAAGCTAGGAAGATATGTTCTTTGACGTTATTGTTCCTCCATTCAGAAAAAGAATGGGAAAAAGCTTCAGAAAAAGCTTGGGTGTGTTTTCATACAAAGTAGGCGACAAGACACATAAAAAGCCAGGAGTCATTCCTTTAGATATAAAACAAAAACTGCTCCAAGTGAGATTGAAATAACTTTTGTGATTGTTTAGAAAGACGATTCAAGATCCAGACTTATCATAAACATGCTTGAAAGAAATAGTCATTATCCTTTCGGAAAATTCACCAGAAAAAGTAAGTAAAAGGAACAAATTTAATTTTCAAAGGCAAGTTCCTTTTTGATCCCAAAAAAGTTCCACTTTACAATGTTCCCGACTTGACTGGATTTGAAGTAAAATGACTTATTGTTTTCTATAATAAGCTTAGCTTAAACCATACGTTTCTGTGCATACCCCCAGAATTGATGATGAACTTAGAGAAAGAATCAGAAAGATTAATGATTTCACTGATCCTCAGAATCTGAATCGTTCATTAAGTACCAATGCTCTTACTACTGAGGAGAAACAAGAAAATAAAGCCTAAAACTGAATTGAAATTGTAGTATAGCTATATCTGCTGTCTATAAATAGATAAATAAATACATTAACTGTAAAGCTACAACTCTCGACGAACATATGCTGAATCAATATTACATAGCATTGTCTTCATTGATAGCTAATCTTGAGTTGGTGTATCTTCGATTATTGAGCCAGTTACAAAAATGTTGAGTTAGAAATACTGTGTTCTTTATAGTATCGACATCATTGCCAAGGAATTTGAATTTTTGTGTGTGAGCTTGTGATGCATTAATATACTCAGGCCACTTATCGGTGATAAAATCATTTGAGATATCAGGGGCATATTCACCGTTATTTGCTGCGCAGAATTCTAATCTTGTTTCTGCTTGATTAACTGGAACACTTTCAGCCTTTTTTTTCCATCCCAACTCATTAAGTGCTTTTCTATAACTAATCACAAAGAAAACAAATTCTTTGTAAAATTCTCTTTTTAAATGCCTTCCAATTTCATAAATAAAGATGGCCAATATCTTATTTAAATTCGTTTTCTTCACATCTGTCTCTCTGTCGAGTTCTTCATCGCCGAAGCTATTTGTCTTGACAATATTCTTTAACTCATTCAAAACAACTTCATAATCTTCTTTGCGGAAAAAGTTCGTTGGAAACTCAGCAATTATATTGGTGTCGGGATTAGATGAAACGATGGCATTGCCGTCTTTGGCATAATTATCCTATGAGAAAGTTAAGGTTCAAAATAAATGTTTCAAACCTGGTCATCATATCGAGACTGTTGGCCTAATAGGCGTAGATAGTTTAGGACATTTTCGTTTGCTTGTTGCATTGTTTCTGGATCAAAGGCCTGATCATTTCTGTCATCATCTTTGGCCTTTTGGGCTGCCTCCTCTTTCTTACAATAAGAAATTCAAATAAATTTGGTACCTTTGGTCTTCCTCTACCACTTTTACCATTTGTTTGAGGCTGTGAGGTTCCTGCAGGAGCCACACCATCATGTTTAGTCTTGATATGTGTATAGAGTGCTGGATAGCTCAAATATGATTTTCCACATCCGCACGTATAGTTTCTTTCACCAGAATCTCCCTTAGCCCTTCTTTTTTTTGGATTATTTCCTTCGTTAGCAGGAGCGTGACCATCATTAGAGGTATCTACGGATAACTTGTCATCCACTTCATGTTTTCCTTCCATTCTCAAATTTATTAAGGATATTAAGAGTATGAATCCTTCAAATTATAGAAATTACAAGTATGAAAACTATCTATCAAAATACAAATATAAAGATCTATCCTAACCTCACTCCCCTTCCTTGGAAAAATCTGAACTGCGCTTGGGGTTCAGGCTGAGGGACTTGATTCATGTTATTACGAGGGAATCTAGGTCCATACTTCAACACAAGAGTGCGTCTAAATATTATTAATAAGTTGAGCTCACAAGCTTACAGGAACTTCGGTGTTTCTAAAAAGTTATACTTGTATTGGCTATTTGGTAAAATGTCTTTAAGCACAACGTAAGTGTGGCCTGCCGCAATTCCAATGATCACTCTCATGAAACCTTGACCTGTGAGAAAGTCATAACCCAGAATAACCCAAGGTAAATATGCAGCTAAAATTGAGTTGAATTATATTTGAAATTTTACTCTTCACTCTGAATCCGAACATAATTCTCACTTCTGAAAGTGGATCTTTTTTGCAATAAATATACATGCAAGCCAGCAAAAATTGTTTAGCCAATTTGTGATGATAGTCAAAGATCCAGCTGTATATCTAAGATTTAGGTAATTGGATGAGAGCGACTTACAAAACAAAGGAATGCGTTTATGAGCAAGAGATAAACAAAGTCAGCATATTTATTTGGAATGTGATACTTCTCAAGGTTAGAAAAAGCAAAATTTCTCCCTAATTGAGAATCATGAGACAGACTGTCTTACATCATGAATAATTCGAATATCAAATTGAATGAAAGAGGAGCAAATATCAGGAAATTTGTGATGAGAGTCCAAATCTATATTTTCTAAGAAAAGGTTTTGGAAATAATTACATAATAATTCTGGAAAAGCCCCTCCCAAGTGAGTTCAAGCTTCGCAACAGCTCCCGTGGTTGATAGAAGCATGGCTGTTCCAACCACACCTATCATGAAGTACTTAGTAAATTTAGGAAGGTCTTTCCACCATTGTTCAAGATCCATTTCTCTAACACGTAGATCAAGATAATTAATAAAATTACGTACAATTCCGATCCTATTTATTTCAGTCTTGATATTAAACTTTTTTCTCGAGCAAGCTCACACTGAAATGGGAATTTGTGAGCTTACCTTTTATGTAGATACAATCAATATATATGGATTTAGGACCTTGCTAATTTTTCATTCTAAGCTTTCAGCATCACTCATCTAAATAGAAATAATAATATATTGACTTATAGTCATAACTTAACTTACACCTTAGTGGATTATATAAAGTCTAGATAGCCTAATGAATCTTACTTTTTAAAAGAGCTAGATGAGTAAGGCATTCACTTAAATTGCTATCGCATCCTCAATCTAAAGGACGGAATGTCTATTAGAAATTTGAAAGGTCCCCATAGAAACTTAGTAGTAGAGCAGAATTACTTAAGTAAATTCCTTTCAATTTTAAGAAAAAGGAATTTGAAATTATTTGAGTTGTGTCAACCTGAAATGGAGGCATTACAAGGCTCTTTTTTTATTTGAATATTTTCAATTTAATTTTATTTCAGAAGCAAGAAATTGCACAGATCTAAAAATGAGCATGAAAACAAGAGGAAAGACAAAATCAGAAGGGTCTAATCAAGACATATCAAAAGACTATAATGAAGGCAGAGACATTGAAAATGATGGTTTAGGATTTTCGGGTTTAATCGACGAGAAAATGGATGAGGTTCGAAAAAATGATTGCATTAAGATGAGTAGACTGGATACATTCGTAATGATGGTTCTTATGAGCCTTTGTATGATGACTTAAGAGGGAAGCCCAAATATCAAAGAGGCAACAATGCAAGAAGAACTAATCGCCGCGCTAACCTAAGAGTAACACATATCTTTGCATGTAACATTGAATAGACAAATCGAGGAAGGAATGATAAATATATCCTGGATTCTATTGAATTTAGAGAAGTTGTTCAAGGATTTGTTGAGTTCATCGAAGAAATCAACAAATGTAATTATTCATGGATTCAATTCAAACATTAGTGAAAAAGAGAAAGAATAAGAAGAATAAGAAAAATGGTCTTGAAATTAAAACCTACAAGAGTGCTGAAAATAACGCAGAAAATAGAAAAAAGCTCAAATATGATGAAATGTATCAAAATGTTCAAGGTATGTCGATTTTTCTCCTTTTCACACTATAAAGACTATGATATACAAGGCAAAAATCTTTCTGAGGCCAATAGAATTGAAAAGAATGGACTATATCGGTATCTGAGAGAAGATAGAAATTAATTTATTCAGATTTAAGGATGATGTGGATGTTGAAAGAGACCTTTATGAATTGATCAGAAGGGGAGAAGTAAAAGATCGTAAACAATTGATTGACCTTAAACTAATATTAAATAGCAAACTTATATGCAAGTCAGCTTCAGCAATTGCAATTCCAAGATCAAAAGAATAATTTATGGGCCCAGGAACAATTCAGAGATAATCGTGGCTATCTCGGGGTTGACTACAACAATTTATACGATCAGAATCTAAGGTATTTGCAGAAAAACAACTTACAAGAGTATAACAACCTACTCACCATGAAGCAGGCTAATAGCAAAATTAGCAACTATCTTTTTGAAAATCCAAACCTTCAATACAAGCTAAAAGGTAAAACCTCGAAGAAAATAATATCATTTTAAGCAGACTTAATGAAAAGACTCCAATGGCAAGGCCTTGATAATACTCCCAATGCTAACAGCGCTGGCATGGCAGGTGGTTACTATATGCCCTCACAGTTTGGTAAACTTTGTGATTCTGATGTAAGACAGTGACTAGACAATTATTCTAAAATGTCCTTGGAGAATCTTAACATGAAACAAAGCAATGACATGCTTAACATTCAAATGCTATTGGAAAATCTTAAGCAAAATCAGCCAAATCTATTGAGTGCTCTTTCAAGTAATGTTTATGGAGTCAATCCTTCCTTCAATGATCTCACAAAAGATTTAGCCTATGTTGTTCAAAATATGAGTAACGCAGCTCAGCGCCCAACAAATACACTTGGAATTGAAGTTATTAGAGATGATAATGATACTGATCACTTAGGAGCGAGCGAAAAGAAGGTATCCAATCAATGGCAAATTCTTTTATAAAATAGGCTCCTTTCAAAAGAGCTGCTACTCATGTTGCTATAGCATACTTTATTTATCTCAAATCAGTACCAATTCTCCATGTAATTAATCATACTTTAAGTTTGATTACAACAATATCAACAAACTTGACAAGAGCAAGATGGATCCTACATATAATGCTAGAGTATTAAAAGAAAAGAAGGTATAATTCTTTGAGGCTATTTGATAGAAATAATAGAAATATGAAATGTATTCTGGCAATATAGACCCAGCAATGTTAAGCAAATTAATACCCGGATTTGATCTAGGTTATATGGGAACTGAAATGGCACTATATAATGCCGCTGAAGATGCTGCTCAACGTATTTAATGAGATAATAAAAATGACATTGACTAGTCGTAGACCTCATGAAGAATGGAGCATTAAAATCTGTCCACGAATCACAAACCAATCCTGAAGCAAAAGAAGAGAATCAAGCTATGAAAGAAGAAGATGAAGTAATTGAAGTTGATCCTAAGAGCGTATCTTTCCAGTCTCCATCAATCATCATTTAAGGTGAGCGAGGCTAAGTCCGAAGGAATGAAGCAAGAAGCTGAGAAGAAAGAGGAACCAGAAAATGAGAAAAAAGAAGTTTCATCTTCCCATCAGCCAGAATCAAAGATGGTCCCAGAACAAGCACAGCCAAAACAAGAAATTGAAGAAACAAAATCTGAGAAGGTATTTATATTGTAAGTAGGTATTTTTATTCTTAAGGACAAATTGGAACTGCCTACCCCAGGAATCACACCTAATGATATTGTGGAAGAAATTACTGAACTTACAAACTCTACTTCAGATGTAAAGCGTGGAAAGAAGAATAGGGCTAGCAAAACTCAAAAGAAAAAAGAAGAGTCTATATGTAAAATTTAATTTCTTCTATCTCAATTTTTAGCTGAAAAAGCTCCAGATGACAATGCCAGTCAAAAACCTAAAACTGCCAAAGAAGGTAATGAAGAGAAGGAGAAGATAGAAGAAGAAGTAGAAGAGCCAGTCCAACTTATCTCAGCAGATGAATTTAAAATCCATATCGAAAAAGAAGGTAGTGAAGGATTTAAAATTAAAAGTAAGGGAGAAGGAGAAGAAGAAAGTTAACTTTCTCTTACTTATGTTTACTACGAGTTGATTACATAATCATTCTGATTTGTCATCTAGAACAATTTGTTGTATCACTGTTAATATTCCTTAAGCAATTTCATTTTGACTAAATAAATAAATAAATATTTCTTCATGTCAGTCTTAAAGAAATTACTTTCTGGAGGTGGCAATTCGATTTCAAAAATACATCCAACTAGCAACTCAGAATACAGTCAAGATTCTGAGCATACTCAGGACAATTTGCTTCCTCTTAGAAAGAGCTTCAATCATGAAGATGCTTTTACGATAAACCAAAAAGAGCATCCTCCTATTAAAACAAAAAAAGTGGTGCCTATTGGAGCTAAACGTAAATATGTGTACTAAAATCATGATAGGTATAGATAGCATCAAAGACTCCCCAAATAGTAAAGTGTCACCTATCAATGAGAATCTCCAACATGACGAGTTACAGTTGAATGGTCAAGAAGATCAATCAATGGGAATGCAACTCAGTACTACAGAAAAACTACAACAGCCTAAATTGCCAGAATTTACTCCAGATAAAACTTCCAATCGGAGTTCTATAAGGCAAGACAAGGAAGCCTTGTTAAGTAGAAGTGGTAGCTCAATCCATCAGAGTAAGTCGCACAATAAGATTGGAGAAAGAACCCCCGAAAAAATGCCTGAAACGAATGATGTCTCACCAAAATCAAATACTATGACCGCTAAAGAAAATAAGCCAGGGACAGCCCAAGGAGAAAATGAAGAAAGCGAAAATTTAAGAAACCTATTCATGAAGGGCACTACTTTGATTGATCGGCCTGAGCATTCAACGAAAAAAATGAGTTCCCATTCAAATTCAGGATCAAGCTCTGAGAGTTCATACTTCGATAGTTTAGTTGAAGATGATCCCTATGAAGAAAATGCTGAAGTCTTAAGAGGTGATAGGAAAAAAACTGTGGTAGAGAGTAGCTTTCCATAATAACCTGTAGTACAAAAAGCAACACACAAAGCTTAGAGATGATTTTCGATACCAAGATACTAAATGGGTTTTGTTTCCTGATGACAAAAATAAGAAGCGTTGGGATGTTTTGATTGCTTGGTAATATTTCATTACTCATTAACTAATGAACTAGTGCTTTAATCTATACAGCATTAGTAATGCCAGTTAGAATTGCTTTCATTGAAGACGATATTGTTTTTTGGGTTGTAATAGATTGGATAGTGGACGCTTTATTCTTGTTGGATATTTTTGTCAACTTTTTTTCTGCCTATTTCGATCAAGAAGACAATTTGATCACAAACAAGAAGGTAATCTCAACTGAAAACAAATTACCCAAATAGACAATCTTTTGGAACTATTTAACAGGATGGTTTACTATAGATGTTGTCTCCATATTTCCATTTCACTTGATCACATTAGGTGAAGATAATACCAAATACACCCACTTAGTACGTGTATCAAGATTGCCAAGACTGTATCGTTTGATCAAGATTATCAAGTATACAATTGCTTATTTAAGGCCATATTGTCTAGGCTTGTCAGGATGTTGAAAATCATCAAAGACAAGAATAAATTCAAGAACTATATGAATGACTTTTTGAAACTAGGACCAGCAGTTGAAAGACTATTTATTTCTGTGGTGGCTATCTTGATCTTTTGTCATATCTCTGCTTGTCTTTGGTACATGCTCGTTAGTATCGGCGATTCTCCCTCTACTTGGTTATTAGTTACCCATATTGAAGAGCTCTCTCCGTTTGGCCAATATATCGCTTGCTTCTATCTGATAGTACAAACCGTGGTTACTGTAGGATATGGAGATCTAAGCCCTGTTACTAAAGAAGAAAGGTTCATGCCCATTTTCATTGTTTTTAACTAACTAGACTCTTAGTCTGCCTTTGGATGGTTGTCGGAGTCTTGTTTTACTCAGTTTTCATTGGATTTCTTTCTTCCTTGATCTCTGATATGGAAACCATGAATCAGAAATATAGCCAGAAGCTACATATTCTCAGTAAAATTAAAAAAGAGTATGGTTTGTCTATTCATTTTACAAAGAAGCTAAGGAATGCAATCAAATATGAAAACAAGTAAGGCTCGTTCTGCTATTATTTTATTAACTAGACAAATTATTGATAACAAGCATTTCATCAATGATCTGCCTACTAGTTTAGGCATTGAGCTCGCCTATATCATTCATAAAGAAATCTATCACAACATACCTTTCTTCCAAGTAGCTAAACAGTGATAAGAAAGTTAATTGATAGAATCGTCCAAAGTCTTTTATAGCATTTATTGGCCCACTTTTGAAACCTATCAAAATTAACAAAAATGAGTATATATTTATGGAAGGAGACCCCGCTGATGAGAGTAAAATTGAATTGTAGTCTATATCTAACAGTTAGTTTTCTTCTTGAAGTCAGGAAAAGTTGGGTATGTGCTACCCAAGCATAGAAATTTCCCGTTTTTAAAGATAAGAGCAGGATATTTCTTTGGAGAAGTCGACCTTTTGTTTTATGGAGAGATTCGCAAGTATACAGCTTTGGCCCTAAAAGATTGCGAATTTTATGTGCTTAACAAGAAAGATTTCAAGAAGGTTTTCTTAATGGAGTTCAGAGATATTGGTGTGGAGATGTATAATAATGCTTTTACCCGAAAAGTTAGAACAAGAAAAATTTACAAGGAAGCGGTAGAGTATTGTAAAAATGGTAGAAATGGCTCTAAAGGGGGTTTGAGGCTCGTAATGAGTTAAGTAGTCTTTTTAATTTTTGTAGAGTCCCAATATTGCATTTTTCAAAGGTTCTGATGGCCGGTTTGCAGTTGAAGATGATAGTGAAAGTGATGGATCAAATCAGGATGACATGATTTCAGATGGTCAAGAAGAGCAAGGCTTGCAAGGAGATAATAGATATGCCGAGGACAATCCTAAAAAGGAAAAACCAGGCTTAAGAGGATTTTCGAAACTAAGAGCGGCTTTAGCTCTAAACAAAGGTATGTATATTCAGACGATGTCACACTAAACAAAAGCAGGTTTAAAATTTGGAAAAAAATCCACAATTGCAGAAGCTTTAGAAGCTACAAAGAATGCAAATATACAAGATGGAGCGAAGGTAATTCTGCAAGTTATATGACTCATCTTTTAGCTTGAAGAGCTAAATTCAAAGATTGAAGGGTTAGAGCAAAAATTAGCAATGGTTCTGGGCTTGACCAAAGCCCTCAAAACCAAAATGGACGAGAGCACAACTCAATCATTTATCTCGCAGCCTGTTACTACGGGATCTCCTGATCAAGCAGGCTCCATTCAGAAGTTAAGTAAATCTATGATTAACCCTGGACAAGATAACGAAGATGTGCTCTCACCTTCTCCAAATTCTCAAAAATCTCTTGATGCCTTTGGAGCATTCTTTAGAAAAAATAAATCTCTACTACACTCAACACAGATGATGAATAATCTCAAGTCTAAAGTTGAGCGAATGCCCACCCATCAATCCTTGAGTATAAAGACACAAGGAGGAAGCGATGATAATTCTCCTCCAAACAAATATGACACTCTAGAATCACCAAGTGAGATTGCTCCACGCAAAACATTTTTCAACAACGAACAAGTCAAAGAGAAAATTCCAAGAGAATCACTGAGCTTGAAGAATCAGGAAGTCCAGGAAGGCCGTGATCTTGAGTCAGAAGAAGAGACTATGACTCGTTTAAACCAGGATTTCCAAGAATCTGTTGAGCCAGATGCACAAAATGAAAGTGACTCAAATAAACAGAAAATAGGGAGTATCAATATGAAAATCGAAGATTTTTAAGATAATACTTTTCAATTATTTAGATTAACATCACATGAAAATAAGCCATGATAAAACTTCTCTTGTATATTCATACTATCTGTTCATGTTAGGTACTATATTACATTATATTAATTGAGTAAAATGGTAAGTTCTTTGCTAAGAAAGATCCAGTAATCTCTAAAAATGCTAGACCATGATGATTCATTCTGTTATAGATAATTTCCTAGAAAGTTTATTTTAAGCATTCCAATATTTCTTACAGCATCTAATCCCTGTTGATGATGACCAATTTTATCAGCAAAGAATTTTGCTAGATCAATTCTTCTGATCGATACTGCATCCAGGTGATTGATAAATATTGAAATTCCATCATTACTGGCACTGCGCGGGGCAATCAATGGTGCGAGTTGTGCCTTTGTGCAAGCTTCATTAGATCTGACTTCAAGAAAGGCTGATTCTTGATGCTCTCCAACTAGTACTTCGAGCTCTAATTTGGATGAAAGCTCATTTGTTTTATCCCAAAGAAGTTTGAAATATGACTTTATAAAGAGCTTCACCAATTCGGGGTTGATAGAATATTTCTCAAAATACTTGAGTAACATCCTAATGTGTGAGTCCCCAATATTCTCTGGTTTGGTCAGAGCTTCTAAAATTTCTGCTTGAAGTTGAGAGCGTGGATTATTCAGATTTAGTCCTTCAATAGAAAGCTCTCTTTCAATATGGTCTAATGCAAAGTCATCAGTACACATCACAAACTTTGAATGTCTCATATTTCTCAAGTACTCATGTAGGTATTTGTCCTACTATTTAAAAAAAAAAAGTTCGCTAAAATTACCATAGTTTCCTGGCTTAATTCCTTGTTTTCACCAATAATTTCGTAATAGATGGTGAGAGCAAGAAGGAACTCTCCTGCATCACCTCCTGGAGTCCCTACTAACTTAATCTAACTAGAAAAACTATTACCCAAAACTTTTTTCTTAATTCTCCCATCCAAGCAATAGAAAGAACTTTGTCCAACATTTACATACTCAAGTTCAGCTGGGTGTCCAACAAGTTCTCTGACTTGCTCAAAAGTTGCTCCGGAGCCAGCTTTATCTTGGTGGAGTTTAAGCTTTGAAGGATCACAAGTTGGCCCCAACAGGTCCTTCTTCTCTTGCTTATTCTCATCTATGATGTTCTGGATTCAGATATTAAAAATTACCATAACAGTCACAAATCACATTATAATCTTGACCATTTACCTTGACTTTCCCCTTTAGAGTATCAGAATCTACATTTGAAATCATATTGATCCAATTTACTTATTCCAGTAGTGTAACTTGTGACATCAAGCTTACTTGTGACAGATTGATTGTCAAAATTAGCTTGAGATAGAGCAACAAGGGCAAATATTAGAGTATAAGAGAAGAAAATATTTCTGTTCTTTTTCATGAATAAAGTTTTAATCGTTTTTAGGTACTTAATCAAAACGCAATTATGTAACTCAAGCAGACAATAGATTAAAATAGAGAGAAGATAGTAAATGCACATGAGAAACAGCTCTTATAGAACAGTATAGTAAGTAGGGAAGAGTAAGAATCGTGTTGAAAATTTATTCTAAATTTGAAGAGTTATGTCTCTT
>Ga0065720_1020263_pt1 | contig 15663 bp, 19 predicted proteins | sample Thericmetagenome_FD_59107 | JGI IMG/M metagenome (GOLD analysis project Ga0065720, IMG submission 59107) | Thermophilic microbial communities from the Joint Bioenergy Institute, California, USA of rice/straw/compost enrichment - eDNA_2 v2... | ecosystem: Engineered > Solid waste > Grass >... | reverse complement strand
TGCTTAGCTGGTGTTATTTTCTCATGATATCTTGTCTTTTTCTCTAACTTTTCTCCTTTCTCTAAATAGAAATTTTTAGTGTATTGGAAGACAGTCATGTCTTTAACGAGGTCATATTTTTTATCATAATCGTCATATGTCTCAATCTTTCCGAACTTTTTCTCAATTTCTTGATCATAGGTTGTAGTTTTTTTGTCACATTCTTCGATCTAAAAAAATAAATAAAAAAGGGGGCTAATATAGTGATTACTTTGGCTAGAATCCATCTTTTAAACTTTCTAAAATCTGCATATCTGCTACAATTTACTCTAAACAAATGTTCTTCTTCTGACTGCCAAAACTCTTCAGGAGTAGGCCATTTATTAATTCTTCTCTTGGGATGGACAGATTCCTGGTTCTTGACTAATTATTACTCTGACTAATTGACATTACATTGTAATTATATCCTTCAAGGTTTGGACCCCAAGTGAGTGTTGTGGCTTTGTAATCATACAACAAGAAAGTATCGAGGTTTGAGTCTTCAAAATCATATTCTCTAGTTGCATCAGGATTTCTATTAGAAATAGCTCCAAGTCCGAATGCCTTATCATTAAAAAATGTATTGGATGGATACCTTGATTAGTTTTGCAGGAGCGATGGGAATCTTACAGACCACTGGAAAGCCATGAGGATGGATTTTCATCATGGGCTTGTCAAAATTCCTCCAGACATGATAATTTTCAATGTTCAAATCATGCTTAGGTCGATCATAAATTCTACGCTTTCTGCGTGGAAGTTTGTTGATTCCTTCCTTGTTTATTTTAACTTCAAGCTCTTCTTCAGCTTTTGATTCTTGTAAAGCCTGGTTTAGTTCTCTGGTATATTTCTTGTATTGTTCAAAATTATAATTGACGTTGTGAATATAGTGTTCTTTTCCATTTATGCCTTTATTCTGTGAAGAGCTCCCTTTATCTGAGGAAAAGGACGCGAAGGCTTGATAGTTAAAAATGCTTCTGATCGATTTAGATATGCTCCAAGTCGATTTAACTCTAATCATCTCAAAATAAAATTTATACGAATTGTGAACGTTCAATTATTCTTGAGATATCAATGAAAAGAGTTTATTGGAAGGATTTCTCATTCTTATTCAGCGATTATAAAATGAAAAACTAGTCTATGCTTAGGAGAATCTAGTGATGTATATAATCGTATAACGTTAGAAATATTCAAAAGAAATTAATTTATTTATTTATTATTCGAAATGGCAGACGATTTTGTCGGAGAAAGCATGATTCTTGAGGAAGATATTGATGAGAATTATGAGCCAACTCAAGAAGGTAAAGAGTAACATTATGGTATTAATAATTCAGAAATTATTGAATATGCAAAGTTCCTTGGGATGGATCTTGATGCAGATAAAGATTTATTTTGGATAGCTAGAGAAGGACTAAAAGCACCACTCCCCAATCCTTGGAAGCCATGTCAAACCCGTGAAGGAGATATTTATTACTTTAATTTTGAGACCGGAGAGAGCACTTGGGAACATCCTTGTGACGAATACTATCGCAAAATGTATGAAAAAGAAAAGAAAAAGAAATTGGAGAAGGAAAATGAAAAGCGAAAATCAAAAGAATCTAAAGAAAAACAAGCTTATGAGAATTATGCTTCATACTCATCACAATCAGAAAAGACCAAGTCATTGCAGGCTACAAAAAAGTCAAGTCCTGTCAAAACTGAACCTGTTACCTTAAGTGAACTACAAAAGGAAAAGAAGCTTAATGACCCTATTCTCAGGGCTGAATATGAAAAAAAAGTTAAAGCATACAGAGAGCAAAAGGAAGAAGAACTCAAGTCTAAAAAACAAGAATTGACCAAACAATATGAAGATCTTAGAAAGGAACTAGATAAGAATCATGAAAATAAACTATCCAATTTAAACAAAAAGTATGAAGAATTGAAGAAAACTGAAAAGAACAAGCTCATTGAAGATATGAAGCCCCTAGATGAAACAGAAATGCCCAAAGAGAAATCGAAATACACAGAAGAGGTGAAAAAAGAGTTAGAAAAGAATATGATGACAAAAATTAAATTGTATAAGGATGAACTTTACATGGAAATAAGCAACATTAAAAACAACTATCAAATGAAGAAAATCGAAAAAATAAAAGAATTATCCGATAAGATTGGAAGAGAATATAAAAGTGAACTCGATGGTTTAGAGGTTGAGCTGTCGAGATTAAGAGCTGCTAGTTTATCGGCTCGCGGAAAAAGTGAAAGTAACGACTATGATCTTGAGCAATCAATCAAAAAGAGTTTTATCAATGATCAAGAGATAAAGTTCCAGCTCGAAAAAGACACCTTGGTGAAGAAGATTTTAGATCAAACTCGAGTTCTTAAAGCAAAAGAAGAACAGAAATATCAGGAACAGATTAAAGCTTTGTATGCTGAATTCGAAAATACAGGCGATAATTCTGCAGATATTGAAGAGACTAAATACAAGCTCAGCCTCGAAAATGAATTCAAGAATCAAATTGAAGAGTTTAAGAAGCAACTAAATAGAAAGTTTGAAATTTTAAAGTTAAACTCTTTGGAGAAACTCAAGGATTATGAAAAGCTTAAGATGGATGCCTTTAGAGCAAGTCTACATACAGAACTAGATTTTCTAGAAACAGACTTCAACAAAGAAAAAGAGGATCTTGAGAAGAAATTCCAACAAGGTTAGCTATTAATATCAATTCTATAGTATCTAGATAAAATAAAATTTGAAAAGCAAATCGAAGACGACATTCAAGCCTTTAAGTCGTTAAGTAGAAGAAAACTAGAGGAACAAAAGAGAGTAAACAGGATTCACTATTTTTTTTAAAGCTGTAGATGATAAATGACGAAAAGATGGAAAAACTTTCCATGCTGAAAATCAAACTAACGACTATTAAAGGATTAAAGGATAAAGACTTGGAGAACCTTGAAAGCAAGCTTGGAGAAATAGAAAATAAAATAGCAGATTCAAACTCAGTACTCAAAAGATTGGTAAGTCTTGGAGATTTAGTATAACTTCAAAGAATGATGAGTATGCTAATGAACTTAAAGTTCAAGAGGAGCTTCAGCAACGAATTTCTCAGTATGAGCAAAAGAAAAAGGCAGAAGCTATTGCAAGAGTAACATATTGAAGTACTTCTTATTCAACTTTAGAGTGAAAACCAAGAACTCAAGAACCAACTTGAAAAGTTGAAAAGAGAATATAGAGAAAAACAACAACAACTTGATGCTCTCAGATTAGAAAGTGCTAAATTAGAGAATGCACGATCTTTAACAACATTTCAAATTGAAGATGTTGATAAGAACAATCTAGCAACTACTATTGAAATTCCAGAAATTGACAGAATTCAAAATGACATTGAAGAAATAAAAAAATCTTTAAAGATCAGGCTTGAGAGAGAAATGAGCTCAAGACCTAGAGAGGATTATAATCTTTATTCCAGAAAGAAATCTCATAGAGGAGAGTTTCTTGGACCTGAATTCGAAGATGAAAAACAAGAGCTTGAAGCAAAAAAACAAGCCTTGTTGAGGGATCTTGAAATCCTTGAGAGAGATCAAAAGTCCTATCCCAATGATCAAGAAAAGTAATTTTGAGAATCTTTTGATCATGTTTTAGACAATTGTTCTTGAAAGATGCCAAGAAATTGATTGTTAGTAGATTGAACAAGATCAACAACAAATTACGTTATTTAAGGTAAATTAATATAAGTAGTAGTTTATCAATTAGCACTTTGGAAAATAAATATAAGAGGCATGCCAGTGCAGGAAGAGGGAGAGAACCTATGCAAAATCTGTTCAAACATCATGAATTCGTAAATTCTTTAAGTTCTGACCTAAAATATTAGATGGATGACTTCAATTCTGAATATAGTTCCCAAGAACTTCTTTAATAGATTTTCTTAAAATTATTTGGATACCTTATGACACTCTGTACTATATATGCATATATGAAATTCAAGCTTACTCTCTATAAATATTTTCAAATAAAATTTATACACTATGGAGGATCAGGAAAAATCCAAAGTTGTGATAAAATTCGTGGATGATCAGCCAAAAGAAAATGTGGGAAGCTTACTCAAGTTATTTTCTTCCCCTTACTTTACTATTGATATGGCCTTGACTTATCTCTATAAAAAAAGAAAAGAACAAGGGGTTCATGATTTTTTAGTGAACAAATTATACACATACAAAGACTATGAAATTGAATTCTATATCCCTCAGCTTTGGTAATTTGAGCCTTATTTGACTTGATTGGTTGTAGCTACTCATTGATAAAGACAGGCTCCGTGACACTGGAAAGATTTTTACTTGACAAATGTGTTTCTAGTATCACTCTCTTTTTAAAAGTTCAAAACTACAAGCATTATCTGATTAAATAGATCTTTTGGTGCTTGAAAGCATATGGCCAAGCAGAAAAGAAAACAAAAAGATATGATTATGTAGAAATGTTGATCACAGTAGATTTTTTCCTACTAATAATGACTAATTAGAAAGTCGAAATGGTGATGGTTAATGGAATTGTGAACAAAAATCAAAATGAGATGTTACGAAATATATCTAGAAATGGGGAACTCTCTGAGGAAATGATTGAGTGTTGGAGTTTTTATACAATAAAATAATTTGTAGTAATGAAAACCGAGGCTGAAAGAAAAAAGAATAGAGCTGAGTATCTATCTGAGACTCTTCGATTCATAAATATCCTGGTCTCAATTTCTTTAAAGCTAAAATCTCAAAAAATTGAAGATCGCAAACCCTTGCTGATAAATTATATTAGAAGAGTCAATAAATGGTTGAAACATATGAGAAAAAAGCATGAAAATGACAAAGATGAGTATAATGGCGCCATCATAAGATAATTTTTAGATACTTTAGGAAGCTATTTCATGGGCTTCACATACCCTTTTATAGTCCTGGAGGAGAGGATAAATCAACTCAAGTATCTTTGAATAATTAATATTGAGTGTAGATTGTTCGTATACTTGAGGATGAAGTCGCTTGCTTCAATACCAAAAAGAGAGCTCCATATAAAATTGTTGTTGAAACTGTAGAGTACATTATAATATTCTATTCTTTATCCTAAAGTATGGATGAAGTGGGACAGATGCCAGAACTATCAAGAATAAAATCCAAAGATGAAAAGGGAGAACATAATATAACTAACGCAGGAGGAGAAGAAGAAGACAATTGGGAAGATATATTGGCAGAACAAAAAGATTGGGAGAAAAACCCCAACAAAGAAAAATTTAATAAGAAGCAAGAGCAATATAATGCCCTTGCAGATTTCAATAAATTATTAAGAGAAGAAGAGGCTAAATTGAAAGATAAGCATCTCTTAAAAGAAGTTGATTTGGCTCAAAAGTTAAAAAATATGGGGAAACCAATAATGATTCCTCAGAGAGGTTCCGTAGAACATGAATTGCAAGGAAATATGGAAGAAAGAAAAATAAATGATATTGATGATTCAATACCTCTTGAAAATTCTGAAGGAAAAGGACCCAAATTAGTTAGAAGACACAGTACTGCTCCAGAAAATACTTTATTAAGGGACTCAAAGAGAAGATATAGTCTCCGAACGATGAACAATCAAGAAATAATACAACACATGGAAGCCTTCAAGATAGGTTTTTTAGATCCTTCACATCAAAAGAAGGCAGATCAGATTATTAACTCACTTAAACAATCTTCTGTTGTTAAAAAGATGCCTGCCAAAGTCAAGCATACAAGAACTAAGTCTCCTCAAGAATCTAAGGTCCAACCCACAGGATGGGGACCTTGGGAGGAACTTTGGGAATTCAAGAAAGAAGCCATTAGACAAAAATCGCCTTTTGGACACTTTAAATCCTATAAACTGAGATGCCTTATTGTCAAGGCCGCGGATGATCTTCGCCAAGAGCTGTTGGCCATGCAACTCATTCGCAAAATAGAACAAATTTGGAAAGAGGCAGGATTGAAATTATATGTCAGGGCATATGATATACTTGTAACATCTGAAGATTCTGGAATTTTAGGTAAGAATTTAAGGCCGCTTTTTTCTTATTCTAGAATTTGTTCCTGATACCTATGCTTTGGATGGGATTAAGAAGAAGTATCCTGGATACTCATTAAAAAAATTCTTTATTGAAACCTATGGGTTTAACTTCGAAGAAGCTCAAAAAAATTTCATGGACTCTTTAGCAGCATATTCTTTGCTTTGCTATTTACTTCAGATCAAAGATAGGTTCAAAATATTCTCTTTTTGTAATTTGGATAGGCACAATGGAAATATATTATTGGACGCTCATGGTCATATTATTCATATTGATTTCGGTTTTCTGTTCACTATCTCTCCAGGTGGCCTCAACTTTGAATCAGCGCCTTTCAAGCTCACTCAAGTATAGTTAACCTCAACATTTTAGTAACCTCTGAAGGAATATGTTGAGCTTATGGAAGGAGTCTATTCCAATACTTTTACATACTTTAAGATGCAGCTGACGAAGGGATTCCTAGAACTTCGTAAGCATGTCGATGAACTAGTCAACATAATTCAAATTATGATTGAGGGGTCTGATCTTCCTTGCTTTGAGAACTTTGATATGAGTGTCTTCCGTGAAAGATTTAAAGAATTTTCTACAGACCAAGAAGTAATCTCTGAAGAATTCTTTTTAATTTTATTAGGCAATGGAATATGTTGAGAAATTGATTGATATTAGTAACGATAATTGGAGAACTGTCCAATATGATAACTTTCAAAAATATACAAATGGTATCTTGCCGTAAAATATATTGTTGTATGGATATTATTCAGTGGCTATTTATTTTTGTGACTTAAGCCGTGTGATTTATTAAATAAAATTCAGTGTTTCATTATGACAGGAATACCAAACGAATCCTAATGTAATATGATGAAATTACATCATTTTCTTAAAGTTTTGGACAGCTTCCTCTAACTTAGCATTATCAGCAAGATAGCCATCAAGTTTGTCTTGGTTTTCTTTTCTGACCTTTTCAGGGACCTTGGTGTCATAGTTGGGAGCACTCATCTTCTTCTTTAAATTTTCAATAAATGTATTGTTATTGGCAATCTTCTTCTGGAGTCTCTCAATCTAAATTCATTATTAGATAAAATTTCTTATAAGATACTTCTTTGGGAATGTCAATGTAATCCTTAACGTTCAGGTAAACTTCAGTATTATTGACGCTCACATCCATAACGCAACCTTTAGGAATATCTTCCTTTTTGGAAACAATAGAAACCTTAACATTGAGAAGAGTAATATGAAAAGTTACATTTCCTCCCTTTGAGAGTGTTAGGATGAAACCTCTATTTCTTTCGATAATTTCCTTGTCAGCATTAGAGCTAGTAATAGTGTAGATGGTTGGCTTGACATTATTGGGAAGGTTAACACTAGCAGCCAAAGATCTAATTGTCTTAGCAACTTCATTTACAAAAGCAAATTCAGCATCAATAGCTTTAAAGTCCAAACCCCAGTTATTTGGAGTAGGATAGGGAGCAATAACAATTGATTCAGCCTTTCCACTCCAAGCGGGAAGCTTTTGATAGAGTTCTTCAGAGATGAAGGGCATGAGAGGATGCAATAATCTCATTCCTTGTTCAATAATAGTAAACCTAAAAATTAAGATGACAAAAAGTAAACACTTACAGAACAGTCTGAGTAGGAAGAGTATTGGCATTCTCTTGATAGAACACTGGCTTAATAGCTTCAAGATAGACGTCACAGAATTCATAAAGCCAGAATTGTTGGAAAGCCAATGTAAGCTTACCAAATTCATAGTCAGTGAAGGCCTTATTGATGGCTTCAATACATGTCTCAAACTTTCCAAGGATCCACTTATCAACTAGTGAGAGAGTTTGAGGATCGATATTCTTGATATCATATTTGAAGTCAGGAGACAACTTTGATGTAGCAAACTTGAATGATTGCCAGATCTTGTTTAAGAACAATCTATCACTGATAGTTCTTCTGACATCCATGTTCATATATCTTGCTATAACAAGTTAAGGAATTATTGAAACTGTTACATTGAATGCAATAAGCCAAAAGTGAGAATCTCAAAGCATCAGAACCACAAGCAGGAATACCATTGGGATAATCCTATTTGTTTATTAGAGGTATAAAATCATGATCTTACTTCCTTTCTTCTCTTGATATGATAGTCCATTTCGTCCTTGGGGAGATTTCCTTGTTTGACTCTTTCAATGAGATTCTCTACAGTGGTTCCGTTGATAACATCAAGAGGATCGATAACATTTCCCTTGCTCTTGCTCATCTTTTCTCCATCTTTGTCTCTGACAAGATTGTGAAGGAACACGGTCTTGAAAGGCAACTTTCCGAGCAAAAGATGTCCCATCATGACCATTCTTGCAACCCAGAAGAACAAGATATCATGTCCGGTCTCTAACACATGGCCAGGATAGAAAGCTTCCAACTCTTTGTTGTTTTCGACATCTGGCCAACCGAAGGGTGAGAATGGGAACAATGATGATGAGAACCAAGTATCCAAGACATCTTCATCTTGACGCAACTCGATCTTTGATTTATCGACACCATATTTCTTAGCAGCTTTCTCCAGAGCTTCTTCATAGCTATGAGCAGCAACCCAGTTATGTTCATCACTAAGATCAGGGGTAATTCCCTTTTCTTTAATAGTGACTAGATAGGCAGGAACTCTATGTCCCCACCACAACTGTCTACTGATACACCAGTCTTTAAGATTGTCAATCCAAGAGAACCACTCAAATTCAAACATTTCAGGGATGATTTTTAGCTCCTTTTTCTCGACAAACTCACGCATGGGTTTCTTAAGGTCTTGACAGTTAACATACCATTGAGGTCTTAACAATGGCTCAATGACATCTCCTGATCTAGAGCAATTAGACAAATTTAAAGACAATTACTACCTTTGACAGAAACCTAATCTCATGGGGTTCTTTGTCTTTCCTCTCAACAATCCTCTGCTTTCCAAATCTTTTAAGATTTGGTTTCTACAGTCAAATCTCTTCATGCCCTGATAAGGACCTCCGTTTTGATTGATTGTACCATCGTCATTAAGGATGTTGATAAATTCTAACTTATTTTTTTGTCCACACTTAAAATCATTGTAATCGTGGGCAGGGGTGATCTTGACAGCACCAGTACCATACTTAGGATCAACAAGCTCATCATCAGTAACGACAATAAGTTTTCTATTGGGGATGAAAGGATGAACCAATTCTTTTCCAATAAGATGCTTATATCTCTCATCAGAAGAGTGGACAGCAACTGCAGTATCTCCCAACATTGTTTCAATACGAGTTGTGGCGACAACGATTTCTTCATTGCTATCCTTTACCTTGTAGGCAAAATGGATCAAAACACCGAATTCATATTCACCATCATGTCCTGGAACCTTCATCTTCTTAGGTTCAGTCAGTTCTTCGTACTGGACTTCGACATCAGACAAGGCAGTCTGAAGTTTGCATGACCAGTTGACAAGTCTGTATGATCTATAAATACGACCTTCTTCAAAAAGACGGACGAAAGCTTCTGTGACAGCTCTATACAAAATTGATATTTAAGTATGTATGAGGTTACCTGTTTAACTTAGGATCCATGGTAAAAGCAAATCTGTCCCAATCAACAGAAGCTCCCAACCTCTCGAATTGTGTGAGGATCAAGTTACCATGCCTATATATTAATTTAGTAAACACCTATTTTACTTTTCTTTCCATTCCCAAACCTTTTCCAAGAACTTTTCTCTTCCCAAGTCATTTTTGTTGATGCCCTGCTTTAACAGAGTCTTTTCAACAACACTCTATCATAAGGTTAAAAAATGTGTGACCATCCTACCTGAGTACCAATCCCTGCATGATCTAGTCCTGGAAGCCAGCAAGTAACATCTCCTTTCATTCTGTGCCTTTTCGTTTTAGAGAACTGATTAAATGAATTACCATCTTGTGAGGGCATCTTCAATTGCAACGAAAAGGGCATGGCCGATATGCAAATAACTTGTTACATTTGGAGGAGGAATAACCATGGTAAATCTCTTCTCATGGGGAACTTGAAGAGCTTTTTCGACGGATGCGTGGAAATATTTGTTCTTTTTCCAGAATGAGTACCAGTATTTCTCAACTGATTCGGGATCATAGGTGTCCTTCATCTTTTTAAGATCTCTTTTTTGAGCGATTGCAGTCTCTAAATCCATTTCAGGCTCTTCAATTTTTTTTTCTGTGGGAGCTTTCAAAGCTTGTGTCTTACTGACTTTAGTTTTAACAGTCTTAGTAAGTTCGTCTTTAATATGTTTAGCAGCAGAACTGAAATATTTATAATAGGCTAGACGGAACATCTCGTTTTCTTGGAATTCCATATGTATCTATTTCAAGAATTAAGCCAATCAAAGTTTATTTTATTTGTGTAGGTGATGAATTTTTCAGGCGCTTATTTATGATGAATACCGCCAATCAAGAAAGGAGTTCACAAGTAGCTTCTTATCCCAGAAAATCAATCCTATTTTAAAACCTTTTGTAGTTCCACATATAGGAAGAGAAACCATGTTACTGAAATTTTAACAAATTTAATCTAGGATTCTAAACAAGCATCTAATATGTTGAGAAGATTTTTATATTCTCTTGAAAAGAGCAAATTAATAACCAAGTCTTATCGCAGATTCAGTGAGAAGAAAGTTCAAGAGGAATCTAGAGTTGAAAAGGGAGAACAGAAAGCTGAAAATAAAGAAAGATTGGAAGAAAATCCAGATGAATACGAAGATTACGGTGATGTTAAAATCAGGAGAGGAGGAAGAAAAATAAGGGTTGATGAAGAAGAAGCTAGCGACAGTAAAGAGAAATATATCTATTTAATTGATAAGATTCTGCATTCAGTAAAGGCAAAAATGCAATTTCTTTACTTTTTAAAACAATGTTTTGGGGATCATTTGCTTATTTGGGATATCAATACTATTTATACAAGTCTGATCCTAACTTGAAAGCTTCTAACAGTGAGAATTCTCTATGATTTAATAAAAATGTAGTGATTGATGAATATTTCCTTGAAGCAGCTAAATATATTGATTCATCCTACAGGAAGCTTATTGATGTATCCAATATCTTCATCAAAATCTAATATTTAGTTCTTCACAAAGCCACCTAATGAAAAGCTCCTCCCTGATATTCCTTATGAATTGTTCCCTCCTGGATTTGACTATCCTAAGACCTTGTTAATAAATCTATCAGGAACTACTCTTCATTCAAGATTCCAGGTGGATAATTCCTAAAAAAAGTCTCATTGAGTAGTTAGGAAAAGGAAGAGAAATTTTGAAGAGGCCTGGACTTGATGAAATTATTAAGACTTTGGGACAAAGATGTGAAATAGTTATATTTTCTGAAGATGATTCAATGTTCTTACAAAGCTTGGTTCCCAAATTGGATCCCTCCCATCAGAGAATCAGCTATGTTTTAGGCTCTGAATCCATGGTCCTCGATGGCACAAAAAGAGTGAAGGTAACTAGACTTAGGTTATCCGTAATATCTCAGGACTTAAGATATATCAATCGTGAGCTCAGAAAGGTCATTGTTTTAGAAAGTGACCCAAATAGACTGAAGTACCATCCTGAAAATGGTATCTTCATTCCACCCTTCACAGGTGATGAGGAAGATAAGGAATTATACAAGTTGATACCACTTCTTGAATGTAACCAGAGAAAGAATTTCATAACTAGATAGACTTAACTCATCCCAGTGTTCAAGATGTGAGAGAAGAACTCAAGAAATTCGGAAATGTTAATCCAGGAGAAAAATTCAATCAGATGTTGGAAAAAAGAAAAGCTGAGCTTTCTAAGGTAGATTTAACATTCATGACAAATCTTATTGAATAGAGTAAAGGACTTTCGGGATTGCTTGGTAAGGGCAAAAGACCAGTAAATGTTTCGAGGGATGCTCAATTTTAACATTTCCTTTGCAAAAATACATAAAAAGATATTTTTACTCAAAAATGAATGTTATTGTGTATAATTGTCTGTCTATTCAGATATATTAAAATCGAAATTTTTGGAGAAATTGTCAAATCTCTTAGTACCCTCTAAAACTCCCATATTGCACAGACACATATTTGCAAGTCTATGTTCGCCAAGCCCTTTCGCTGTCTAAAGGATTCAATATTTACAATTAAAAAACTTACATTATAAGCATGTTTATAAATGTTCCAAGTTTGGTCAGACTGCTGAGGATCAACGCTAGACAGAATTTTTGATATCTTAGACATGTTAAGCAAACAGTCTAGTTGAAGCTTAGCATTATTTAATCGAACACTCAGATCATAACAATCCTACAATTATCAATTTAGCTTTGAATTCTGTACCTTGAAATTTTCCATGGACATCTCATATTGACCCATATCTAAGAATGTAATACCGAGTTGACCTAGTGATAGACATTCTGATTCAATATCCTAAAATTTTCAAATCATGAATTCATGTTTTCTTACCTTGAATTCTTTTGACCAATCTAGAGCCATGCGGAAATATTTTAGAGATTCATCAAAGTTTGCTAGGCTTCTATTACTTATGCCAAGGTTATAGTAGGCTGCAAAACTATTTTCTCGGTCAGAAAGCTCTAAATTCTTCTGATGGAATTCTATACTCTTTTGAAATTTGCCTATGTTGAAGTAATTAACTCCAATTCTGTTCATTGCTAAAGCCACACCAATTTTATCTTCCATATTTTGGGCACAAGCTAAGAATCTTCTATAGGATTTTATGGCCTTTAATATGAGAATAAACCTAAAGGGACTCTACCGATTTAAATTCTTTCTTTGTTTCATGAACCATACCAAGATAAAAGGTAAGGTGTGCTTCTTTCTGAATATCTCCTACTTGCATACCAGCTTTAGCTCTAACTAACAGATCTTTGATATTCGATTTAGATGGGTCTAATTTTCTAATCAAAGGGATTGAAGGTGCCCATCCATTTCCTAATTTATCACTTGGAGCCTTTCAGTAATTTACCTGGAGTCAAAGGCGATGCAGCATTGTAGTTCGGGGTCTCAGGAGGTTGTACCTTGGTGTATTAGGATCTGGACTTAAATTAAAATACTTGAATTTGTTGTTCAAAGAAGGCACGCTCGTCTAAAGTGGGTGATTTCTTAGTTGTATCAGTTTTTTCGACTATCTCTCTAACCTCTTCGTTTTGAGTATTGATTTTTGTTGTGGAGGCAACTTTTGATTGGTCACTCTGAATAGTCTGAAGTAATTTTGTATTGCTTCCGTTCGTTTGTAATGACTTGGCCAGATCTGTCTGAGGTAAATGAGGAGTTGATGCATATAATTTATTCTTCTTTAATGTATTTTTCGGCTCAGGAGACCTTATATTAATTTTTTCTTCATCCTTATGAACACCTAAAATCTTGTCATATTGAACTGCAGCTCCTTTATGTATCAAGTTAGCGAAAGTCTTTTCTTTTTCCTTGAGTTCATGAAGGACCTTTTCCTTTGGTTCAACAAATATTTCCTTGAACATTAAAAAATCCATCTCAGACTTTTTGATCGGCTTATTCTTGAGTTCAGTAATTTTAACTCCTCTAGGCTTGACTGGGTGAAGGTTTCTAATTTCCTTGAGACGGTTTGTAATTTTCTCAGGTGGCATTTTGCTGATTTCATCATCGACTACAGCCATTTGTTGTTGAAGTTCATTTAGCAAAGTAGATTTTGATAGCTGAACAGATGACTGAAGTAAATCATTAGCTCCATATCTTGATGGGAGATACTTGGCTTTAGAAGGGGAGTCATTATTACTTTCTTCATCTTTTTTCTGTCTGGGAGGACTTGATACTAAACTTTTCGTCACAGAACCATCAACACTCCTGTTGGGACTATCTCTCATTTTGACAGGGTTAAGACGACGATTCAATTCTTGAATCATGACTAAAATGTCTGTTCTTGTTCAAGTTACAAATTAATAAATTAGAGATATAATCAATTAATAGAAAATGCAAAACCAAACTATTCTAAGAAAATTTGTACACAAGGTTTGAAGGGTTTCTGGTTACTGGAGTAAATAGTGAAATCCTGAAGTAGGTAAAATTAGTAATATTAAGGTTACCGATGTAGAAATATTTTTTGTGGTGTTTTAACCCCAGATTGAATCCTAATTTTAAGTTCTTTTGTCAATTGTGATGGAAGAGAGGGATAAATTAAAAGCTCATGTTTTAGGTATTCTGTGAATTTCTTGTTGATACTTAATAGCGAGCTGCCAAACAAATCCATTTTATCCTCCTCTGAGCCTGCAAAAATATCTATCTTCACATTAGACGAATATACTGATAAATAATTCTACAGTGTTTTAAATATGATCGATCGAAAGTTACCAGTGAAACCTCAAAGAGGATAGATTTTATCAAACTTGGGTTTTCAATTTTGATCTGAAATACTGTCACTCCGGAAGGTATTTCCCATACTTTTTTTGAATTATCACTGAAAAGGAAAAGACCTGGATAGAGGGAGTTATCTCGAACTAGTCTTGAGAAAACCTCATTATATATCCATTCTAGATTCGTAATTCTAGTTGGAGAGGAGATCAACTTTATCTTTAGGTTATTTGATCTAATCAAATTGCCATTTCTTGAGCTTAAGTCAGGCCAATAAAATAATGCAAGAGGTTGGGTATTAGCAGATTTTGGCTGCCTAACTAATTCATTTTTAGTGAATTCAATAACTTTTGTTTGACTTGTTTTTTTCATGTTAGAACGATTTTTGTCTTCAACACTTTTCACTTCAACCTTCCCACCTGGATTTGACTGATACTTAAAAGTGGAGATCAAAATAGCGCAACAGAGTATTAGAATTATCAAGAGAATAAATGAATAAACAAAGAATAATCTTTGTTGCTTGGGAGAAGATGAGAACTGATAATTAGTATGGGCAAAGGATGTTCTAATTCCATTATTATTCATATATTCAAAAGGGTTAGAAATTCTTTCAGTGAGAATCCAAATTAATTATTATTTGATTAGGAAATGAATAAATTGAAGAAACTTACTAGTCCATTTGACAAACAAAAGATTGCCAACTATAAGAGTTTGCTAAAACAACAAGAAGCAAGCCTAAAAAGTACTGAAGCAGCAGAAAAGGGAGAAAAACAACGATTCTATGTTACTGATGGACCTCATCTATATGTTTCCATTTTGCTTAATAGAAAGGGACCTCTAACAGCCAAGCAGATTTGGAGAGAATATCAGAAGGATGATGAAGCAAAAGCCAAAAAATTGTTACCAAGCTTAACATACTTAAAACAAACCATTCTCAGTAAGATGAAGGAACAAGGAAAAATCAGTTCAGCTGGATATTCCAGAATTACTAAACAATTTTATGGGTATAAATTGAATCCTCAAATTGCTTTCAAGAATGTAAGCCCAGATATAATCTCCACCCTTGAGCCTAAGCCTGATCTAGGCAATAGAAAGATTACACCTACAGAACTAGGCACTAGCTCACAAATTACCAGCCTATAATGAAATGGAGAGAGCTTTCTTTTGTAATCAGAATTCCATGTAATGAACTATGTTTATTCCATTTTTCATTAAGAATCTTTAAATATCAAAGAACAAGAAAAAAGAAAAATGTCCATAATCATAATTATAATCAATGAGTTATAACTAGAAATGAACTAAGATTAATATC